>Ga0214921_10009899_pt1 | contig 11918 bp, 10 predicted proteins | sample LL1505_MetaG_FD_177992 | JGI IMG/M metagenome (GOLD analysis project Ga0214921, IMG submission 177992) | Freshwater microbial communities from Lake Lanier, Atlanta, Georgia, United States - LL-1505 | ecosystem: Environmental > Aquatic > Freshwater > Lake | place: USA: Georgia | collected...
AGGCTACCCTCGATGTTGAAAGCTGGCTGCTTGCTGCAGCCAGCCTGCTCGCAGCGCGAGTTCTTGACATCAACCATGTCAGGTGTCTTGTGCGTGGCACAGAATCGCGCAACCAGGCTACCCTCGACATTGTAGTTTGGTCTCTTGCCGCAGCCAGCCTGCTCGCAGCGCGTGTGCTTGACATCAACCATGCCGGGCAGCTTGTGCGTGGTACAGAAGCGCGCGACCAGGCTACCCTCAGTGTTGTAGGTTGGCTGCTTGCCGCAGCCAGCCTGCTCGCAGCGCTTGCTGATGACATTGACCATGCCGGGCAGCTTGTGCGTGGTACAGAAGCGCGCGACCAGGCTACCCTCGATGTTGAAAGCTGGCTGCTTGTCACAGCCAGCCTGCTCGCAGCGCTTGCTGATGACATTGACCATGCCGGCCAGCTTGTGCGTGGCGCAGAAGCGTGCGACTAGGCTACCCTCGATGTTGAAAGCTGGCTGCTTGCTGCAGCCAGCCTGCTCGCAGCGCGAGTTCTTGACATCAACCATGTCAGGTGTCTTGTGCGTGGCACAGAATCTTGCGATCGGGCTGCCCTCAATGTTGTAGGTTGGCTGCTTGCCGCAGCCAGCCTGTTCGCAGCGTGGCATCTATTAATTATGCAAAACACCAATTCAATTCAATTAACTGCTATGTAACTGACTCAACTACTAGAAAGGAAGCGCCGCAAGTTTGTGGCGCTGTTTGACTTGCATGTAATTATTTATATTAATAATGGAGGCGACTATTTTATTTAAGTCAAAGGGCGTTGAACTACATAGAAATGTAGATGGATCGCCCGATATTCATATCCAGAGTCACTGATAGTTGTAACAGCATCGCAACCTAACAAAGAATTGAATTAGCGCCCCACCGCGGGGCGCTAATCAATTCGAAGAATTGGAGTAACTGCAATAAAGTCTTTTTTTCGTTATATACAATGGCGGCCAGTGCCATTGAAATACTACTATTGCAATTCACCGCGACAAGTATGGGGACAAATTGGTAAGCGAAAACGATATCTTCAATCCAATACTTTGGATTGAAGATATCGTTTTCGCTTACCAATTCTTCGAATTGAATTAGCGCCCCGCCGCGGCGAGCGGCAAAAATGGCATCGTTTTTGCAATCCAATTCTTCGAATTGAGGTCGCGCCCCGCCGCGGCGAGCGGCAAAGTTGGCGCCCCGCCGCGGCAGTTATCGATATACAAATCCAAACTTGCCCGATTTGAAAGGATCATTTGAGATCTGGTAGCAATTAATCAAATATATATTGGCACCGACCAAGTGCGCGAAAGCGGCGTCTGTTATGGTCGCCTGGTTGCAATCGTGCATGATTAGTTTGTGGATCCCGGCCAAGTGCACGAAAGCGGCGTCTGTAATGGTCGCCTGGTTGCAGGCGGTCATGTCTAGATAGCGAATTCCAGCCAAGTGCGAGAATGCGGCGTCCGTGATGGACGCCTGGTTGCAACCAGGCATGTGTAGCGTATGAATTCCGACCAAGTGCGCGAAAGCGGCATCTGTGATGGTCGCTTGGCGGCATCTACCCATGTCTAGTGTGTGAATCCCGGCCAAGTGCGCAAACGCAGCGTCTGTGATTGACGCCTGGTTGCAGCCAGCCATCTTCAGCGTGTGGATCCCGGCCAAGTGCGCAAACGCGGCGTCCGTGATGGTCGCCTGGTTGCAGGCGGTCATGACTAGCGTATGGATCCCGGCCAAGGGCGCAAACGCGGCATCGGTGATGGTCGCCTGGTCGCAGGCGGACATGTCTAGCGTATGAATCCCAGATAAGTGTACAAACGCGGCACTCGTGATGGTCGCCTGGCGGCATCCATTCATATTCAGTGTGTGAATACCCGCCAGGGGTCGAAACGCGGTATCTGTGATAGTCAACTGTCTGCATAAAGACATGACTAGCGTATGAATCCCAGCTAAGTGTACAAACGCGGCATCTGTAATGGTCGACTGGTTGCAGCTAGACATGTTTAGATAGAGAATCCCGACCAAGTGCGCGAAAGCGGCATCTGTAATGGTCGCCTGGGTGCAGGCAGACATCCGCAGCCTGTGAATCCCGGCCAAGTGCGCGAACGCGGCGCTTGTGATGGTCACCTGGTCGCAGAAAGACATGTCTAGTTCGCAAATCCCGGTTAAGTACGCGAAAACTGCATCTGAGATGAGGTTGCAGCCAGATATGTTCAACTTGCAGATCGAGCCAACCGGCAAGTGCGCAAATACAGCACCCGTGAGGGTCGCTCTGTTGCTATTCAACACTAGCTCGGGGATGCGCATCCCCAAGAGCTCAATTAGATCTTCGAGCAGGACTGACCTGTGGGGACTGCAAGCTATTGCGCGAGGGAAAGAACGGCGCCATGCCTTGATGTCGCGCACCGACGACAAATCACTCATTTTTACTGATAATTGTAGAAATCGTAGGTTTTTGCATGTGCGCCCTAGTTCTAGCGCATCTCTTATTGATAAGTACTCAGCTATCAATATTAATAAATCCTTTGGAATCTGCAGAATTAAACTCATGGATTGTTTGTGTGCTCTTTAATTTTCAATTCTTGCAATTCACCGCGACCTCAATTCTTCGAATTGAGGTCGCGGTGAATTGCAAAAATGATATCGTTTTCCCAATTTTCAATTTCAAAGAAATTGAAAATTGAATTAGCGCCCCGCCGCGGCGAGCGGCACACTTGGTGGGGGCGTGACGGCGCGCCCGCCGAAATCGGATTAGGCGCTTGCTTTTTGAATCTATACACTAGGTACGTACATGGCCAGCATATCTCGTTTTCTCGGGCCGGAGAGCTCGCCCTGCTGGGACGTCTCGCTGATAATATTCGGGTTCCTGGAGCAGGGCGATTCCTGCCAGCTGCGCCTCGCGAGCCGGGGGCTCGCGCAAACGGCGCGCGAGCTCCCCTGGCCGCACGCGACGCCCGCGCGCGACGTCCGCGCGTGGCGCCGCGCGCTCCCCCGCGCGGCGGCCTTCCGGTCGGCGCTGCGGCTGCAGGACTTCCTCACCGACCCGGAGCTGCGGCTGCTCAAGGACGTCGCCGACGTCGACCTGGGCTACATCCGGGGCGTCACCGACGTGTCGTTCGCGCCGCTCGCCCGCGCGGCGCGCCTCCGGGTCACCGGGACCGAGTACCTGTCGCAGGCCGCGCTGCGGCACCTCGGCGGCGTCCGGTCGCTGACGCTGCGCTCGTCGCAGGTCACCGACGCCGTCCTCGCGCACCTCCCGCCGGGGCTCACCCACCTCGACATCGGCATCGAATTCGACGCGTTGCGCCGGCGCCAAAACGTAAACTCGCAGGCCGGCGCCCCTTCCGTGACCGACTGGGGCGTCGAGCGCCTGCCGGCGTCGGTGGTGAGCCTCGGGCTGAGCGGGCACGCCGTCACCGACGCCGGCCTCCGGTTCTTGGGCCGCGTGCGCGCCCTCGACATAAGCTGGACGCGCGTGCAGGGCGGCGGCCTCGCGCACCTGAGCAGCTGCCGCGCGCTGCGGCTGTGCGGCATGGCGCTCGGGGCCGGCCACGCGGCCGGCCTCGCCGCCATGCCGGCGCTGCGCGCGCTCGACGCCGCGTGCGCGTCGTTCGAGGCGCCCGACTTCTGCCTGCCCCAGCTGACGCACCTCAACGTCAGCGGCGCCGCGGGCGTGGGCGCCGTGCTGCCGAACGCCGCTGCCGGACAGAAAAAGCTGTCGGGCCTCCGCGAGCTGCGCTTGAGCCGGACGCAGCTCGCCCCGATTCGAAGAATTGCACTTGCGCCGCAAGCGGTGATTGCGGCGCTTGCGGCGCTAGCACCACAAGCACCACAAGCGCCGCAAGCGGCGCAAGCGCAAGACGTAGAGTCCGCGTTCGCGGCGCTTGCGGTGCGGCGCGTCGACGTCAGCCGGTGCGCGTGGATTACGCTCCCGGCCCTCCTGCGCTTGCGCGACGTCGAAGTGCTCGACTGCGCCGACTCAAATATTCGAAATAGCGATCTGGGTAAACTCGCCGAGCTGCCTTGCGGGGTGCCCTCCCCGATTAAGTGGGAGATCTCGGCGGCCTTTCAGCACTTCAACTAGCGCGCTGCGATTGGTTTTTGGGGTTGCGATTCATCGCGGCACCAATGAAGTTTTTTTTCGTTGTATATATACAATGGCGGCCAGTGCTATTGAAATACTATTATTGCTAATATTATTCCTGATATGTGGGTTTGTCCTCGCGTTCTTGATCGCAAACATTAAACAGGCGCCGCGCACATTCGACGGAGGGGGGCCTAACGACGACCCGAACAAACGGTTTGCTCGAGTGTGTTCATCACCGGAGGGCAGCAAACGCCTTAACAAGTTACTAAAAAAGTTTATTGGGGACACGCCGATCCCGCTCGAAGCAATTAAAGCTGGCGACGCCGCCGTGTACAAATTTGTTGCCGAAAATCGATCAAATGATGTACCCGAAGATGCAGCAATACTGGAAACTGCCTTGGGGGAGCTTTGGGGGCTCGCATGCGCCGACAGGGGGGGCGGTGAGCCCCCAAAGCTGCTCTCCCCGCTGGCGCCGCCCGAGAATTGGCGGCTCGCCGTGCTGCGGCCCGGCATTACTGCCAGAGAGCTGTCTAAGGCCGTGGAGGCGATCCGGCCGCTGCAGCTGGACCTTCGACAGGGCGCCGCGGCGGCGCCAGCGGCGCCGCCAGCGGCGGCGGCTGCCGGCGCGGCGGCGCCTGCCGGCGCGGCGGCGCCGGCCGCAAGCCAGCCAGTCGCCAATATGCTCGACTACGGGTGCAGTAACGGCCGGATCGGTAACGCGATCGCGCGGGGGCTGAGCACCGCTGTTATGGCCGCGGCCGACCCCCCGGTCTGGACTGTGCGGGGGTTCGGTGCAGATATATTTACCGAAGAGAAGGCCGCATCAGAAGCCCCAGGGTACGACCCCGGAATGTACATGCAGATGCGGGGGCCCGACCATTCGGTAATCCCCCTCCCTGACCAGTCGATGGACATGATTAACGTGAACATGGTGATGCACCACGTAGCGCAGCCGAAAGCCGTGCTGGCCGAGTTATGGCGCGTCCTCAAGCCGAATGGTATTGTCCGACTCACCGACCACGACTGCCGGTACTCCTCAGAGCTCGATGGCGCGTTTCCCATCGAGCCCTGCACCTTTGATCGCGCATACCACTGCGATGGGTCGCTGGATTGGGACCTCATTGCGATCGAGCACGGGCTCTATAGCGTGGCCGAACGCGCGCTTGAGAGCGACATGCGCCTTGTCTCATGTGTTTCGAAAGAATCGTGGGCCTTGGCGTTTACAAAATTTGGATTTAACTTCATAGCAGATTGTAAACAGAACTATGTGACGCAGACGCGCGCATTCACGTTTATATTTCAGAAGCCAGACACCGCTCAGCCGCCCGCGCCTTATACGGGCACGGGCACAGAGCCCTGGATAGGCGCGCTGGGCATCGCCAGCCCCGCGGACGCTAACGCGGTGGCCGCTGCGTTTGGCCAGGGCCGGCCAAGTAGTTTGCGGCTGCTGCCGCCCGGGCAGGGTCCTCAACCGGCAGCGGGGGCGCCATCGGGGGCTCTGTCGGGGGCGGCAGCGGGGGCGCCATCGGGGGCTGGCGCATATGTACCCCCACATCGCAGAAAAAAGATATAGCTTACCAGTGACAGCACCCCGTCACGGCGAGCGTCAATTATTGATTCAGTTTAGCAAATAAAATTGCCGCTCGCCGTTTCAATTCGAAGAATTGGACTTAGTGCTTGCAATTAATTATGCAATTATGCAATACCCCTCTCGTTTTGTTCTTGACGGGTTGTAGGGCTCTACAGATACTTTTTTTACTACTGTGATCGGGGGCGCTGGAGCGAGCGCTGGAGCAGGCGCTGGAGCAGGCGCTGGAGCAGGCGCTGGAGCAGGCGCTGGAGCGGGCGCTGGAGCGGGCGCTGGAGCGGGCGCCAGCGCCGACTCAGTATAGTTAATGTTGATCAGCGATATTCGGATGGGGGGTGTAATATTGGTGACGTGTGGTGTGTCAACGGCATCTACATCGATTGAAAGTTTCATAGTGGGTTCAGCATGTGCCTCTAGTGCGGCCTCTTGCGCGGCCTCTAGTGCGGCCTCTTGCGCGGCCTCTAGTGCGGCCTCTTGCGCGGCCTCTTGTGCGGCCTCTTGTAGAGCCGGCGCAGCCTCTTGTAGAGCCGGCGCAGCCTCTTGTAGAGCCTCTTGTAGAGCCGGCGCAGCCTCTTGTAGAGCCGGCGCAGCCTCTTGTGGAGCCGGCGCAGCCTCTTGTAGAGCCGGCGCATCCTTTTGTGGTGGCAATGCGGCTTCTTGCATAATTACTGGTGAAGCCTCTTGTGAAGCCTCTTGTGAAGCCTCTCGTAGTGGCAATTCGGCCTCTTGCATAAGTACTGGTGGAGCCGCTCGTGAAGCCTCTAGTGGAGCTGGCGCAGCCTCTTGTAGAGCCGGTGCATCATCTTGTGGTGGCGATGCGGCTTCTGGTGCAGCCTCTGGTGCAGCATCTGGTGCGGCTTCTGGTGCAGCATCTGGTGCGGCTTCTGGCGCGGCTTCTGGTGCAGTTTCTGGTGCAGCCGCTTGCGCAGTTTCCAGCGCCGATGGAGCTGCCGTGCAATCAGCCGTGTAATCAGCCGTGCAATCAGCCGTGTAATCAGCCGTGTAATCAGCCACACAATCAGCCATAGGCTGATCTGTAGTTGTAATTTCGCCGCGGGCCGCGCGTGGAGTTGCGAGGGCCGTCGTTGCCATTGCCCCCACCGATACTGCGATATGTTGAGATTGAGATTGAGGATGCCCCCGACCGTGGTGGCGTTTTCCAGGCATCTTTATTATATAAGCTCAATTCTTAAATCTGAGATTTAAGTAATGCGATTCACCGCGACCTCGATTCGAAGACTCGATTCTTTCAGAATTGGGAAAACGATGCCATTTTTTGCAATCCATTGTTGCCGCTCGCCGCGGCAGGGCGGGTTTGCCGCTCGCCGCGGCAGGGCGGGTTTGCCGCTCGCCGCGGCAGGGCGGGTTTGCCGCTCTCCGCTCACCGCTCACCGCAGCCTCAATTCGAAGAATTGGGGTAAGCAAAAATTGCGATTCACCGCGACCCCAATTCGAAGAATTGAAGGGGACAAAATTGTAAGCGAAAACGATATCTTCAATCCAAAGTATTGGATTGAAGATATCGTTTTCCCAATTCTTCGAATTGAATTCGCGCCCCGCCGCGGCGAGCGGCAAAAATGGCATCGTTTTCGCTTACCCCAATTCGAAGAATTGAGGCCGCGGCGAGCGGCAATTGAGGTCGCGGCGAGTGGCAATGCTTACAAGCCTTGTGACATGGTGCGGGCGAACTGAGTGAGCGGCACGGGGTCAGACGAGGCCCCTGAGAGCTGTGACAGCGAGGTGAAGGCGTGCGCGACGAAGCCGGCGTCTCCCGCGGCCGGCCCCGCCTGCAGCTTGCGCACGAGCGCCGCTAGCTGATCGGCCGGCCCGAAGCCGAGGAGGGGGGGCGAGGTGAGCTCGGCCAGCGTCGGCGCCAGCGATTCATCGGCGCCGGCGTCGTCCGAATACGCCGCAATTGCGTCCCGGATCGCTGCGAGCAGCGCGGGGCGCCGCGCGAGCCAGCGCGCGAGGGGGTCTGGCACTGGCGACAGCGATGCGCGCGCGGGGAGGCGCACCGGTGTGTACGCGCAGCCGCCCCCGCCGGACTTGGAGTACACCCAGACGCGGCCCAGCGTCCCGCCGCGCACGAGCGCGTGCGGGTGCCGCGGGGCGGCGCGGAGCAGCCCGCTGATGGACGCGCCCGCGGCCAGCGGCGGGAGGCCCGCCGTGAACGAGCCGGCGGGGCCGCCGGCCATCGGCGGCCCGCCGGGCGCGCCGGCGGGGGCGCCGGCAGACTGCGCCCCGACAGCGCGCCCGTTGAGCTCCCAGGCGAACTCGCAGGCGGTGCCCGGCTCGAAGGCGAGCGCGAGGTCGGGGTGAGTGACGCTCGCGGCGCCCCCGACGATCGCGCCGAGGGCGGCGCTGAGGGCCTCGGCGCTGAGGCCCCCGGTGAGCGCGGCCAAGACGCCGCCGCCGCCGGCGCGCACCATAAGCTCGGTCAGCCGCCAATTCAAGTCAGTGCCGATCCCGATCACCGACAGCTGGGTCCTGGGCGCGGCGTCGGCTTCGAGCTCGGCCAGGGCGAGCTCGCGCTCGGCCCGGCCGAGCTCGCACTCGGGCCGCGGCCGCTTCGCCGGCGGCGCTGCTGCATCGGTGTCTGACTCAGCGGCCGCCGGCGCGGCGCCCTGGCGCAGCACTCTGCGCACGATCTCGAGGGGGCCGCCGAACCTCTCGGTGGGGTGCCCATCGGTGACAACGATGGCGATTGGCGACAAGTATACTGCGTTGGGTGCAGCGCCCGCCATCTGCACCATCGCGGCCGCGGCGGCCATCGATTCAGATGTGGCCGCCGCTAGGTTGGTCAGCCCTTCCGCGGCGCAGGCTGCCAATTTGTGCACAGCGGCGGCCGCTCCGGCGGCCGTCCAGGCCTGCGGCGGTACGAGCGTCCGGACATCGTCGCTGAACACCTGGACGGCGAAGAAGTCGCCGGGCGCCAGCTTTCCGACGACGAAGGCGACCGCCGCGACGACAGCTTCCATGTTTTCCGCCATCGATCCCGACACGTCGACGGTGAGCGCCACGCCGACAGGCTTGCGCGCAAGCCTGTCGGCGGGAACTATCACTGTCACCGTGAATTCGGCAAGCGACTGCGAACATGCGCCGGCTGGCGATGGTGCCCTGTCGATTTGCGCCCCCAGTACGCCAATCAAGGGCGAAGGGGTGCGCGACCGCAATTGCACCGCATCGAATGCATATGCAACAGACAACTCGGGGGTCGTGGCGGCGACTGCCGCGGCCGCGGCCGCCTTCTCGGCCGCGGAAACCGATGTATGCGAAATACTCAATTTTGACATATTTATAGTACTATCTCAGCGATTCAGTTTGAATAAACAAAACTGAATCTACGGTTTAAAAAGTATAACTCATGTTTATTAAATTGTTTCAAAGTCTTGGGCTCGGTGGGGCGGCGGCAGCCGGTGGGGCGGCGGCTGGTGGGGCGGCGGGTGCGGCGGCCGGTGGGGCGGCGGGTGCGGCGGCAGCCGCCGCACCCTCCGCACCCGCCGCACCCGCTGTCGGCAGCTACGCGCGCGTGTCGTCGGGCCCGCAGACGACGCTGCCCGACCAGCAGGCGCTGGCGACCCGCTACGCGGCGGCGCGCGGCCTCGTGATTACCGAGCGCCTCTCGGAGGTAGGCTCGGCGTACAGCGAGCCCGACGCGTTGGGGCTCGGCGAGTTCCTGCAGCGCCTCCACGGCGGCGCCCTCATCATCAGCACCGAAGACCGCTTCGCGCGCAACTCGCTGCGGGCCGCCTGGCTGATCGACTACTGCCGCCGCCACCGCATCGCCGTGCACGTGGCGGGCGCGGTGCCCGACTACGCGGCGGCCGTGGGCGCGGCGGGCGTGGGCGCGGCGGCCGCCGACGCCGCGCCCGCGCAGCCCGCAGCCGCGCATTTCCCCCACGCGTACGTGTGTGAGGGGTACTCGGGCCCCGGCGCCGCGGGCTGGGCGCGGCTGCGGGCCGCCGTCGACATCGCGGAGGCGGAGGCGCGCGCGATCTCGGCGCGCAGCACCTCGTGGCAAGCGGCGCGCCGCATCATCCGCACCGAAGAGGCCGCGGCTGCCGCCGAGGAGGCCGCGGAGGCCCGCCGGGCCGCCCGCGCGGAGGCCGCGCGGCTCGCGCGCGTCGGCGGCCCGGTCGCCGCGTTCTACGAGGCGCTGGCGGCCGCGGCCGACCCCGCCGGCCGCCGCGGCGGCCAGGCGGCGGCCGACCCCGCCGCGCTCGGCGGCCCGGTCTTCCGCCTGACGAGCGGCAACGCTTATAGCGCGGCGCCGGCATTCAGGGGGCCGCAGCTGGGGCGGCGCCGCCCCGAGGTCGCCGAAATCGTGCCGGGGGTCATCCACCTCCGCACGCTGTGCGAGCTCTTCAACGCGTTCGGCGCGCTGGACGGCCGATTCAAGTGGACGGAGGCGGGGCTCGCCGCCGACCTCGGGGCGGGCGCGCCCCGCCGCGAGCGCGGCGACTTGCACGGCGTGTGCGCCAGCGCGGCCCCCTTCGGCACGCGCTGGGGCGCGCCGGGCCGCGGCGAGCTGGCGGCGGCGCCGACCCCCTACGAGACCGGCGTCCTGAATATTATCCGCCTGATGGTCGCCGGCGCCTCGATGTCGGAGTTCTACGCGGCCGTCAACGCGGTGGCGCCCTCAGCGGGAACCCCCGACGAGCTGGGCGGCAGCACCCAGCGCCTCATCGACGACTACGGGCGCGAGTTCACCGCGATCGAGCCGGGCCGCACCGGGCCGACGTATATCGCGTCGTTCCTCAACCTGTGGGAACTGTACCCTCGAGACGCGCGGGATGCACGTGGCGCGCGCAAAACCAACCGCTGGGGCCCTAGCGACGTCTGCGCCGTAATCGAGCACTTCTTCGGCCGTGGGGCGTTAGAGGCCTGTCAGGGGGCCGAGCGCCTCCTCGGCCAGCCCGGCGAGGAGCTGGTCGACCTCGAAGAGTTGCCTCCGGCCGATCGCAAAGCGGCGGCCTCGCCGGCGGCTCCACTGGCGGCCTCGCCGCTAGCCAACTCGCAATTGGCTGATATGGAGGAATAGGCGCCCCGCCGCGGTGAGCGGCAAATGTAATAAATACTTGCTTTTTTCATTGCTGGGGTGGCCCACAAATGAATTTTTATTACCTTATCTATTCTCGTTAACATGGCGTGCGCTCTTGCGAATCCCTCCGCTGGTCAAGTCTCCATGATCGCTAAATATCTGCACCTTGTCGACCAACCACTAGTTATATGTGACCGCATGAAGCAAACTATAATAGCTACAATGCAAGTCTCTGGCATTGGAGCCAATGATGTAATTGTCACAACGGTTAAGCGCCAAACCTATTATGAATTTCCACTGAGCGTTAACAACGAGGTTGTCTCTTATAATGCGATGACACATGATATGCGAGTACTGTATGCCGACCGGCACTTCCCGACAACAAATCACAAAGCGGCAATCTATGTATGGCAAAACCGCCACCTAGTCGAAATCTTCTTTCTCTACATCGACGGCGAAGATACCATGGTTGGAAGCCTATCAAAATATCTCCATGAACTGCATTGTAGCCAAATAGATTGCCGTTGCCATGACAACTGCAAAAAATCATAGTTACCGCGGTGAATTGCAATTGTTGAATCGTTTAAGTATTTGTTTTTGCCGTGCGGCGGGGCGCAAATCTGCCGCCCGCCGCGACGGTGAATTGCATTTTTTTTCTTTGAAAATTGAGTTTCGCGCCCGCCGCGGCGAGGACAAATTTGCCACGGTGAATAATAGCAAAAGTCTTAACTATCCGGACAAAATGCGCATACAAGTATAATGGTTCCAGAAACTACAGTTATCGGTGCGGCTTTAATTATACTGTGCATATGCGCATTGTACGCAATAACTAGGGCTGCGCGGCGCGGTCCCAGCGCTCCAAAGATGGATCCACCTGTACGTCCTCAGATAAGCTCACCCGTAAGTCCTCAGATAGGCTCACCTGTAAGTCCTCAGATAGGCTCACATGTAAGTCCTCAGATAAGCTCACCCGTAAAAAAATCTTTACAGGAGAGCCCGCTGCAAACGGCGGCGCAAACGGCGGCGCAAACGCCGGCGCAAACGGCGGCGCAAACGGCGGCGCAAACGGCGCAGCAAGCCCACGCGCAGCAAGCCCACGCACAGCAAGCCCACGCGCAGCAAGCCCACGCACAGCAAGCCCACGCGCAGCAAGCCCGCGCGCAGCGAGCCCACGCGCAGCGAGCAATTAAGCGCAAAGT
>Ga0214921_10009900_pt1 | contig 11917 bp, 9 predicted proteins | sample LL1505_MetaG_FD_177992 | JGI IMG/M metagenome (GOLD analysis project Ga0214921, IMG submission 177992) | Freshwater microbial communities from Lake Lanier, Atlanta, Georgia, United States - LL-1505 | ecosystem: Environmental > Aquatic > Freshwater > Lake | place: USA: Georgia | collected 2015-05-28
TTGCGGAACAGACACTTCTTTTCCTGCTTCTAATTCTCCTTCTCCTCCTCTATAAATAACCTTTTTATATGTACGTTTTTTGCTGATTTGCTTGCGCTTGCTGCTTTGCTTGCGTCTGCTGCTTTGCTTGCGTTTGCTGCTTTGCTTGCGCTTATGCTTAGCACTGCTACGCTTGTCACTTCTACGGTGGCGTTTGCTGCTTTGCTTGCGTCTGCTTTGCTTGCGTCTGCTTTGCTTGCGTCTGCTTTGCTTGCGCTTAGCGGCACCACCAAACGATTGATTCATATTTTGCTGTGCTTGATTTTCACTAGCAATCTGTTTAATAACTGCTTCCTTTGCCGAACCTGCTCCCTCTGGAAATCCAGTGGTTTGAAATGGAACTACACCAGGCATTATATATTATCCTTATATAAAAATAAGATATAAAGATTGTAGTGTAATATAATTTATATCGTATTTGTAATAAAACAATGGACCAAACAGACAGACTTAACTTGAAAAAGATGATTCAAACGAATGAAGTCGTGGATTGCACCGGAGACATTCGTTCAAAGAAGCACAGCCAACTTATTAAGAGAGATGTATTACGTCTTTTACAATTGAAAAAGGAATACGGACATTTAGATTATGAAAAGTTTGACGAAATGGTCGTATCCCAATGTAATTTTATTTTTACAAACTATACCGACATCTTCAACAAGGTTAAAAAAGACGAAATTAATTTGGAAACATTATTTGAATTTTTGAATATTTTAAAGTCTATTGAAGACGGAAAGTTGGACCAACACGAAGGCGCATTTGAAGTGGGAAAAATCCTAAAGAAGATGTATATTGATAGTGCTCTTATGAAATCAGAAAAATTAGATAAGGAAACCGGCAATATGGTTGTAAGACCTGTTGCTGTCGCAAAGAATATTTCTTGGAGCCAATTTAAGAAGATGGCATAAGCGCATAAATGCTAATACAAAAGAATAAATGTAAAAAGAATAAGTATAACAAAAGAATAATAAATGTATTATTATATCATTAGATACAAATGCTGTCTAATTATATAAAAATTACAGATACAACAAATGTAGATGACAAACAACCAATGAATTTAGGGTATCGTCCTGGAAATTTATTTATTGTTATGGCTCCACCTAAAGAGCAAAAAAAGAAGAAAACTATATGCTTAGGAATGATTGTAAAAAACGAAGCAAACATTATTGTGGATACGCTCACTCAATTAACATCCTTCATTCATTTTGATTACTGGGTTATAAACGACAATGGTTCCACTGACGGAACACAAGACCTTATTCGCAATTTTTTCAAAGAAAAAGGTATTCCAGGTGAATTGGATGAGACTGCGTGGAGAGATTTCGGATACAACCGCACTATCGTATTTGAAAAAGCATACAAAAAGACCGATTTTATTTTTGTATGGGACGCGGATGACATTATTCAAGGCAATTTCGTATTTCCATCCGACGATTTACTTACACACGACAGTTTCCATTTTATTTTTGGAAATGAAAGCGGATTTCGCTGGAACCGCTGCCAGCTCTTCAACAATCAATTGTGTTGGGAATATGTCGGCGTTCTACACGAATATCCATCGTGTAAAGAAAAAGATAGAGAATTGACAACGACAACTATTACCGGCGACTATTATTTTGTAGGAAGAACTGTAGGAAATCGTAGTAATGATGCCGAAAAATACAAAAAAGACGCAATACTTTTAGAAAAGGCATTTATTGAAGCATATGAAAAGGGCGACGATATATACCATCGTTACGCCTTTTATACAGCACAAAGCTACAAAGACTGTGGTATGAACGAAAAGGCTATTGAGTATTATAAAAAGGTATTATCTCTCAACAATTGGAACCAGGAGAAGTATGTAAGTTGTATTGAATTGTTTGAGTTGTATCAAAAAATCCGACAAGAAGAGACCGGTTTATATTATTTGGTTGAATCGTTCAAACACGACTCAAACCGAGTTGAATGTATTTTCCGTCTAGTGAAGTATTATAGTATAAAAGGTATGCTTGAAGTGGCATACGCATATTACACGTTAATTAAAGATTATTTTGAAAATGAATATTTGACGGATGATAAAGTATCTGGTTATTTATTTATGAGAAAAAGTGACTATGATTTCTATTTGCCATACTATATGATTATTGTAACAGAGAGATTGAAAATATACGACACCTATTCAAAAATGTATGAAATTATATTGAATAGAAAAGTTAAAAATATCGATTTTTGGTTTATTAATTATCTTTATAACAATATCCAATTTGGCGTTGACAAGTTTCCTCCAACAGAAGAATTTTTAAAGTCGGTGATTGAATACGTACATATGTATGATGCGGCTGGTGGTGAAAACATTGAAAATAGAAAAGTTGTGCAAACTGTATTGAATTATTACAAAAATGTATTGAATATAGATTGTGGGGAATTGTAATTTATTTCACATATAATTGAATTGAAAACAACCCATTCTATTATATGTATAAGAAGGAAAATGAATACACTCGTTATCGTTGAATCGCCAGCAAAATGCGTAAAGATTGAAACATTTCTTGGTAGCGGATATAAATGCGTAGCAAGTTTCGGACATATTCGCGAATTAGATAGTTCATTTGTAAATAAAATAACCACAATTGATAATACATTTAAACCAGAATTCACGCTGATGGAAAGCAAAAAACAACAAATTGCGAAATTACGTAAAATGATTGCCGAAGCGTCCGAAGTTTTATTGGCATCAGATGATGACCGCGAAGGCGAAGCCATTGCTTGGCATATATGCGACACATTCAAATTGCCTATAAAAGATACGAAACGAATTGTATTTCACGAAATTACTGAAAAAGCATTGAAACAAGCAGTTGCCGAACCACGCAGAATTAATATGAATTTGGTATACGCCCAACAAGCCAGACAAGTATTGGATATGATTGTTGGATATAAATTGTCGCCCATATTATGGAAGAATATCTCTCAACACAAGAAAGCTGGACTCTCAGCTGGACGTTGCCAAACACCTGCTTTACGAATTGTTTATGATAATCAAAGAGAGATTGATACAAATCCAAGTAAGAAAGTTTATACGACAACCGGTTATTTCACTTCTAAGAATTTGGATTTTACGTTGAATTATCAGCATGAAAGCGAAGAAGAAATGTCGCAGTTTCTAGAAGATTCTCTCAATCACGAACATATATACAATTGTGAAAAAGTGAGAGATGTGACTAAAAAACCGCCATTGCCATTTACAACCAGTGGATTACAACAAATGGCGAGTAGTGAATTGCGTATCTCTCCCAAAGATACGATGAGTGCTTGCCAGAAATTGTATGAAGGTGGATATATTACCTATATGAGAACAGACAGTATTACATATAGTGATGAATTTCTTGAAAAGGCGGAAAAATATATTACTAAGAAATATGGTGAAAAATACTATAAATCTCTCATCATAGAAAGTGAAGATAGAGATAAAGAAAAAGAAAAACCTAAAACAAAATTGAGAAAAGTCAAAGATAAAAAGAAAAAGGATGCGGAAGACGAAGAAGAAACTGTTTCGGCACACGAAGCAATACGACCGACAAATATTGAACTTGAAGAAGTAGATAAAGAACTTGGAAATAAAGAAGTACGTATATATCGCCTGATTCGTAGAAATACATTGGAAAGTTGTATGATGCCAGCGATATATAAAGGGGTCACCGCAACCATTAAGGGGTGCAGAACACCCCCTACGACCCTAATTAAGGAGTGCAAAGCACCCCTGTGTGACGGGGCTGAAGCGTTAGAAGCGTTAGAACTACCAGCACTATCTGACGGGTGCCAAAAGCATACCCCGTTATATCGGTATTCAACAGAACAAGTCGTATTTCCCGGATGGAAAATTGTGGATGGATATGAAAAGGAAAGCCCATCATTTACATATATTCAAACATTGAAACAAGGAACTATATTGCCATATAAAAAGATTGTAAGCAAAGTCGGTCTTAAAAATTCAAAATCACATTATACAGAAGCCACACTCGTTCAATTATTGGAAAAACACGGAATTGGTCGTCCATCAACCTTCGCATCTCTCGTTGATAAAATTCAAGAACGTGAATATGTTTTAAAAGAAGATGTAAAAGGTGCGATGGTTGAGTGTATTGACTTTACATTGGAAGGCGAAGAGCTTTTGGAAAACAAGACAAAGAGAGAAATGGGAAATGAGAAAGGTAAAATGGTTATACAACCGACTGGAACAATCGTATTAGAATTCTTATTAAAACATTTTGATAAATTATTTCAGTATGACTATACCAAACAGATGGAAGATAACTTAGACCTTATCGCAAAGGGAGATATGCGATGGTATGATTTATGTAATGAATGCTTGAGAGAAATAACCGATTTATCTAGCGAATTGGATAAAAATGTAAGTGATAATAAGGACGACGTTGCGATAAAGATTGACAAATATCATACATATATGATTGGTAGATATGGACCAGTTGTGAAATGCGTCAGCGATGATACGAAAAAAACAGTTACGTTTAAAAAGGTAAAACCCGATTTAGATATTGCGAAATTAAAGCGCGGTGAATATACATTGGATGAAATTCTCTCTGATGAAACTGAAAAATCCCAAACAAAAGAGTTGGGTAATTACGTTGATAAGGTTGTCTATTTGAAAAAAGGACAATATGGTTATTATATTGAATGGAAAGACATAAGAAAATCAGTTGAACCTGAATTGGTGGAGAGAATGACGTTGGACGCAGCAATTGAGATTCTCTCTAAAAACGAATCCACAAATTTAACTATTGTTCGTAAAATAGATGATTACACTAGTATAAGAACCGGTAAGTATGGTGACTATATATTTCATAAGAAAAAATCAATGAAAACACCGAAATTCTTTAAATTGGACGATTTTGTCAAGGATAACAAGACGGAAGACGGAAAAGAAATGTCATATAGAACGTGTGATATTTCTGTTCTCTCTAATTGGGTATATACAAAATATAAGTTGTAAAGGCGAAATTGTTTGTCCCGACTTTTGATTTTGGGAACAAATATTTTTTATGTATACACCGATGAAGATTTAAATCGGCACGCATAGCGTGCCTGTTAATTCATTTATCGGTAACGTTACCTTTGAATTTGAACGGCACAATGTGCCGTTTTACACCTTTGCACATTTAAAACGCCGAGTCTATCGGCGTTTATGAGTGACAAAGGTAACTGTTACCACGCACTTGAAAAGTGCGAAGGTGTAATTATTCAAAGGTGTAAAATTTCATACATAAAAATTATTACTGTAAAACAAAAAAATTAAAACGACATAGGCGTGCGAATATTGTATGTTTTAGCTATTTCGTTGCGCAGCGTGTTCACCTCTATAGTAAAATGGTAAGGATATTTTTGAAAATCAACCAAACGTCCGTTATGATAACGAAATTTAAACTCCAATTTAGAGAGACGCTCCAATGGTGGATTGAAATAACTCATATTATTTAAAAACCCGTTACTGGATTCAAACGATTCGTTAAACGGTGTCGTGGTAATCATAATTTTCGCAAAAGCCGAATTTATTTTCCCGCCAAAATCATTATTTAAAACATTTGTAGTGGCTTGTGAAAATGGATATAATTCATCATACGAGTTGTATTTATTCAATTCTAAATAGATGCATTTATCGCCGTTTAATTTCAAGATATAAGGCGGCTTGGAATAATGAACTGTGCTTGTAAGCGAACCGGATGCGTCTAGCCACTTGTATGGTAAATGCTGTTTAACACCGGTAGAATCAGTAGCAGTTGTATAATAAAAATATATATCCGATGTGCTTGCGGTTGATGTATATCGCTGCTTGTCATACCCTAAATAAAATCCTAAACCCCATTTTGTATAATTATTCCAATCTACTACGTTTTCATTGTTTGGAAGAGTATATGTGGATTGTAATTGAAATTCCAAATTAAAAGCATCACGTGAATTACCAAACCATATTTTTTGTGCGACGTTGTCATAATAACAAGTAAAAAAATTATAGTTAAACGATGGGTCTATAGAATATATTCTGGAATTCATTCTATTTTCAAGTTCAATCGCAAGTTCTCCAGCAGCATAAAATCCATCTTGTATAGTGATTTCATATGGATTAATAACAGAATTAGATAAGTCATTATACAATACTGGATAAGAACCACTAATATCACTACTTGGTATTACACTGAAGAACATTTTTGTGTTTTGTAAAGTAGTGCTAAATGAATAGAAATTCACAGGAATAAGAATATCTAATAGACGCATAGATTGGACGTTGAGAATAGGTTCAGGCAATATGACTTCAAAATGGTTTGAATTCGGCCATTTCTTAATGTCTCTGTCTTCTGAATGAATTGAAATTAGTTTTCTCTCAAGAACATAATTTTGTTGTCTTTGAATGAGTTGATGTGTATTATTCAAATTATTCATATTTTTGTTTAACTTATAGTTAGAAAATACTATATATAGATTATACTTATTTTCGATGTCGCGCGAAACGCGTATATAATCTTAACGATTATATTCTCTCTCAATTATAATATACATAACGATGGATGAATTCGGTAAATTTGTAGATAATCAAAAAAACTTTAGTTTCATTGTAATGGGTGTCATTACATTTGTAGGTCTTATTATAAAGTTTACATTTGGTGCGAACACAACAAAAGACGGGTTAGATGGCCCAGCAAGTTCAGCAGTATATGGATATGGTATTGTAGCATTTTCCATATTGTCCGGAATATTTCTCTCATTCACTTTAGCATCAAAAGAGAGAATAGAAGATACACAAAGCAATCCAGTTGTTGCCTTTTTAAAAGTATTAATAAAACATTCACTTCAGCCTATTTTGTTGTTTATTATTTTGTTATGGATTATAGCAATTAATGTCAATTATTATACTAAAATTAATAAGGGATATGTTACTGAAGAATATTACAATTTCTCATCTCTCTCTACTTTCCTAATAACTATGCAAATTATTATTCTATTTATGTTTTTAAATGAAAAAACGCCAGAAAGAAGAAACCAAATGACGCAAATGCTTTATATTCTCTCTTCGTTCAATCTTATATTTGCGGCAATGATGAATATTGTTGTTAAATATTTTTCAACAGATGGATAGAAACACAAATATACGTTATAATGATGATAAGAAATACGAACTTCTTATCATTTATGTGGCGCCAAAGGCACTAGCACCACTACTTACATCGCGGGGTTGTAGGGGTGAGTGCATCCCAACTTACATCGCGGGGTTGTAGGGGGGGGGCGTGCACCCCTAGTTGAGATACCCACTCATCCTCACTTTATTCTTGTCAATTGTGACTTGTTTACTTATTATTGTAACCACTTTTTCAATCTCCTCTACTTTCACCTTGTTAATTTCCATAACCAATATGGTGAATTCATCATTCTTTTTATGGTCTGGATTGTCATATCCTTTATTACGTGGCAAGTCACGCCATTTCAACAAATGTTTCAGATTGAGTGAAGAAACTTTATATATCAATTCTTTCGTATGTTTCTTATCATCGGTATCTTTTTCCCATACACCATTATTCTTGACATACAATGTTTCTCTCTTTGCGTCACTACAATGAATAGGGCGTTTATGTACTTCTATAGCATTCAGGTTATTCATTATAATACGACTCATTCCTTTTGCGAAACCGAGCGTGCCGGTCATTTCCATATCCTCCATAGTAACAGTAAGATTTTCAATGAATTCACTCATATTCATAGCATCTTTACATGTTTCATTGAGGAACATATTCATATTGAATTGATGATTATTTGTGTGATTATTGTTATTATTATTTGTTATACTTGGTTTATTCGCAATTTCTGTAATGATTTGGTTCATTTTATTTTGTTCGTCCATCATTTTTGATTGCGTCTCTATAATCATTTTTGTTTGTGTTTCTATCATCATTTTTGTTTGTTCTGCCAATTCAGTTTTGTTATTTTCTTCCAATACGCTACTTAATTGTGTCATAAGTGTTGATATAACTTCATTTTTGAATGTTTCTATATTCATATTATTTATTTTTTCTTGTTCGTTGTCTGGTTCTTTTTCATTATTTTTGTCTTTTACTTTTTGAATATGTTTTTTACAAGATAAATGTATTACATAATTTGACTTTTTATTAGTTTCATAATCACATATAGAACAGTTATACTTTTTAGTTTCAATATTTATTTTTTTTAATTCATTTAAATGTTTTATACTTGATAAATGTCTTTTATAATTATATTTATGACAATATGTAACTTTACATATATCACAATTGTATTCCTTTTCATTTATTATACAGTGTAATAAATGTTCTGTATAATTTTTCTTACTTGTAAAACTTATATTACAATGTATACACATATAATCCTTACCATTATTTCGTGTGAGATTAATTTTTAGCATATTTTTAGCATCTTTAGTTTTTTCTATATTTTTTTCGTCTGTTTCAAACATTTGTAACACGATATTTTCATCTGAATATATATATTTTTTAACGTCCATTATATATAAGTGTGGCTAAAATTTTGCTTAAAATATACGAAAATTCGCATAAATGTCCGTTTTTACCGAAAAAAATGTCAGTAAGGTAATTTTATACATTTTTCAAAAAATAAGACCATTATGCTCTCAACACTAAAATAATAAAAGATTTTTCGGGGTTTTCTAACAGCTTTTTGATTTTGGACATTTATAAATGTCCAAAAACGGTTTGTGAATCCAAAATGGACAAAAAAGTTTAATATTCTTTAAGCCTCCCATACCTGACATCGCGGCACTTCCAACCATAAATAAATACATATATACAATAATTGATTATCACAAGACCATATTATCAAGTGGCCGAAAAATTAGCATAAATTTAGCATCTTATAAAAAATATAATTTTATTTTGATAAACTATATAATATATATATACGTATAATGATGTAATAATATAGTATAAAATAGAAATGTTAAATATAAGTGTGGCTTAAATTCGTCTTAAAATACGTGAAAATTCGCATAAATGTCCGTTTTTACCTAAAAAAGTGTCAGTAAGGATTTTTACGACGAATGAATAAAAATAAGACCATTATGGTCTGAACCACTAAAAAATAAAGTTTTTGTTGGGTTTTTCTAACAGCTTTTTGATTTTGGACATTTATAAATGTCCAAAACCGGTTTGTGAATCCAGAATTGGAAAAAAAAATAGGGGTATGCCTTCGGCACCCAATCCGTACATTTCATAGAAACCTGTCATAATGATATTTATGTGCGTCGTTGAATTTGTTATCATTGAACCGAGTAGAATCAATAAATTTGAATGAAATACCATATTCTTGTTCTGTTTCCCAAACGCCGGATAATTTTATATATATTTTTTGGTCTTCGTCAAATGGCAATGCCTCTGTATAAAATTTGATATTTCCGTAAGATAGTTGTTGGCTAATTCTATAATTGGGTCTTTTTCCTGGAAATGGTATTCTATCCAAAATCTGTTTTTCAATGGCTGAAATCTTTTCTATTTCTTTCTTTGTATTTTCATAATTACAATCAAAAACGTATTTATATTTATTGAAATACTTTTCAAAATGTGTGATATGTAATTGTATGGTAAGAATGATACTGTTTAAAACAAATAGAGAATTTGAATAAACAATGCGTATGAAATTGCCTTCGTTCATAATAATATTTTTTACCGAATTTTGAAAAAAAACATAATCCTTATTAAAATCATCTTTTTCAATAATAATATTCATTATTATATTTTTTATTTGGCTACATAAGTATAAATAAATATGTTTATATGATAATTAGTATGATAATCATTATTGTATCATATATTATCATATAGTATCATTATCATAATATTTATGTGTAAATTTTTACATAAAAAGATATGTATGATTGAATAGAGAGAGAAAGTAGTGTATACAATGGAACACAACACAGAAAAAGAAAAAAATGTATTTATTGACGATAATCAACAACAGCACACGCATAAAGTATCCGGTATTTTAAATGATGAGAAATGTAAAAAGTTTGACACCCATTTTCACGAATATACAGACCATTGTGACGAGGTTTCACTTCACCCAAAAATGGAAGATTTCTACAAAACACTTCCCCCATCTCTCAACCAATTAAAAAATATGATGTTTTATGGCCCGAGCGGTGTAGGAAAATATACACAAGTTCTACAATGTATAAAACGATACAGCCCTTCCAAACTGAAATACGATAAGAAAATCAGTATTACATTTAATAAAAACACATATTATTTTCGCATTAGCGACGTTCATTACGAGATTGATATGTCATTACTCGGATGTAACTCAAAGCTGTTATGGAATGATTTGTATAACCAAATTATAGATATTATACACACAAAAACAGATAAATCCGGAATTATTGTTTGTAAAAATTTTCACAATATAAATAGCGAATTACTTGATACATTTTACAGTTATATGCAAAAAACACCAGTTATTCACGTCACATTTATACTTTTAACTGAAAATGTAAGTTTTATTCCAGATAATATTACGAATTGTTGTCGCATTGTACGTATGCCAAGACCAACACGTGAATTGTATAATAAATGCTTGGGAAATAAAGTCGGCGATGATATAGAGTTGGATAAGATTACAAATATGAAAAATATGATTGGTTCTATTACTCAATTGATGAACCCACACGAGACGATTTGTAATAAGATATTGAATAGTATATTGGATATAAACAACTTGAGTTTTCAGAATGTGCGTAATCAATTGTATGACATATTTATTTATAATTTGGACGTTACAGATTGTATATGGTATATCGTTGTAAAACTGGTGGATTTAAATCATATTAAATCGGATGATATGAGAGATATAATGAAAAAGATGTATTTGTGTCTTCAATATTTCAATAATAACTATCGTCCTATTTATCATTTAGAGAGTTTTATATTCTATCTAGTAAAGAAGGTTCATGGTTATGGACTTTAAAAATGCTTGTGAAATAATGGGGTTTTCATCACCCTATCGTTTTACACATAAAGAATTGAAACAAAAGTATTATAAATTGGCGTTGAAATATCATCCGGATCACAATCACGAAGACCAGCAGGCAAGCACTGGACGTTTCCAAGAATTGTTTTCTGCGTATGAATATTTATCTAAGAATATGCCGCATGCTGATGCGGATGCGGATGCTGACGTTGACGAGGATATAAGTAAAAGTGATTATGTATCTCTCTTTAAAAAGTTTTTATCATCTGAATACAACATTAATATTAATATAGATACCTCAAAAATAGTAGGTGATATATTAAATGGATGTAAAATGGCTTCATTTAAAATATTTGAGAATTTGGATAAGAAAACCGCATTAAATGTATTCAATTATATGGAAGAATATTCGGATATAGTTGGTATAGAAGATACTGTGAAAAACGATTTGAAAGATATACTAAGAGAGAAAATAAAAGACGACGAATGTGTTGTATTACACGCATCGCTTGAGAATTTGTTTAATGCTGATATATACAAGTTGAAATATAAAGCGAATGCTGATACGGATACTTACAGTGCGAATGCCAACACTTATGATGCTAATCTGGAACACACCGATGAAACATTATATTATGTTCCACTATGGCACGACGAGGTCACTTATGAGTTGTCAAACGATAAGTTGTTAGTTGTTAAATGTATTCCTGATTTACCAGAACATATTAAGATAGACCAATACAATCATTTACATGTATATATAAATGTATGTTCTTCTACTCTTTTTAAGAGAGAAACCATACCAGTTGCTATATGTGATGGAAAAGTATTTGAAATACCTATTGCCGAATTGCGTATTATAAAAGAACAG
>Ga0214921_10009901_pt1 | contig 11914 bp, 10 predicted proteins | sample LL1505_MetaG_FD_177992 | JGI IMG/M metagenome (GOLD analysis project Ga0214921, IMG submission 177992) | Freshwater microbial communities from Lake Lanier, Atlanta, Georgia, United States - LL-1505 | ecosystem: Environmental > Aquatic > Freshwater > Lake | place: USA: Georgia | collected...
TGTTGGCCATGCTGAACGAAAATTCCGTGGTCTACGATATAGGAGCCAACATAGGTTACCACACCACAGCATTTGCCAGTGTGGTCAAGAAAGTTTATGCGTTTGAACCGCATCCTAAAAATTATGCTTTGTTGGAACAAAATACCAGGGACCTTGATCATGTTTTCATTGGAAAATATGCAGTGTCCAACAGCAATACTACCTGTTATATCACGGACTACGATCCTGAACAACCGGGCAATTTTGGCATGGTCAAAGTAATTGATGATTTCGCCGGCATCGAAACCACTGCTATCGCATTGGACACAGCAGGACTCGACCTGCCAGACATGATCAAGATAGATGTAGAAGGTTCGGAACTGCAGGTGTTGCAAGGATGCAAAAACATCATACAACTGAAATGTCCAGTGATCTTTTATGAAGCAATAGAATCCAGTCAGCTGCGAGAAATTTACGAATTCTTGGAACCCTTGGGCTATCGATTTTATTGGGCACAGATCAACAACTACAATCCCAACAATTTTGCCGGCAATGCTGAAAATGTATTTGGAAGATCAGCATTGATGTCCATTGTGGCCTGGCCAAAAACTTTAATGGAATTGCCACTGACACCAGTGTTGGGTGCTGATGATGATGTCAGTAGATTTTATGCCAAGGAGTTGACATCAGATGAATTTTGAAAAATTTCAACGCTATACTCAACAGGCGCTGAGCACTGTTTACAGTGAAGTACCTGGCGGATTTCATGATCAAATTATTCCAGAGTTTGCGCAACGATTTTTACCTGGGTTTGATCTGCCGCTGGATGCCTGTATCATCGATATAGGCTGTGGTCCAGGCTTGTTTGCCCAGGCCGCACAAAAATTGGGTTATGCAGATGTCACAGGAGTCACACTCAGTCCTGATGATGTGGCAGCATGTGAATCATCAGGTCTCAAAATAACACATGCTGACATGAGTGACTTGCCTTGGGCCGACGGCTCTGTGGATTTTATCTGGTGTAGGCATGCCTTGGAACACAGCCCTTATCCGCTGTTTACACTGTATGAATTTTATCGTGTGTTGAAGCCTGGTGGCCAGGCGTTTATTGAAGTACCGGCACCAGACAATCAACGCACCTGGATGCACGAAAACAATCCCAACCACTACAGTATCTTGGGCAACAAGATGTGGCAAGGGTTGTTCAGCAAGGCTGGATTTGAAACTCGAGCCCACTGGGTGTATGACACTGATCAACAGTTTGACGAAGGCCTTGTCAAAGAAATTTCTCTGTTGTATGGCATCAAACGATTATAGATAAGTTTCTAATCCGCCGCCGCGGCGAATGTCTTGTGTACAACAAGATATGCCGCCATCCCAAAAGTAACTGTGACGAAGTTCACTAATGATGGGTTCTATTCGATGCTTACGGCAGTAGTCAAACACTTCTTTGTTGTACGCTGAAAAAATCACATGCGATTCATCCAGCACCAAACAGTTGACATCAAACACAGTCTCAGCAACGAACCCAGTCCACTTGTTTAGATAGGTGTTTACAAAGTCTGTAAACTCTGCTGTGGGAGTTTGTCCTTGTACATACCAAGCACCTGGTGATTGTTCATATTTGAACTTGCCCACTTCCATGGCAGCCCATATCGAACTGTCCCATATCTTACAAACATCCCAACCTGGGAAGTCCGCGGCCAAGTTTAAATTTACATCGTGTTTGCTACTCAGCAACACACCAGGCTTGAGTATGGCAAACACAGCATCACCATGTCCATCTGTGATGGCCTCGTGTATTCTATATTCTGGACCCAGTACATTGTCCACAATCCAACGTGTTTGATCTGGGCGTAAAAAGTCTGAGTTGTCAAAGAACACATCACGACCCACACGCACAATACAACTGGCTGATGCTTGATTGAGTATACAGTTTTCGTCCCAGCCTGTGGGACCATGTGGATTGATCACTGTGCCACCAGTCTGTTCATATTCTTTACACAGGCCATCCAGTTCTTGCATGGCCAGCACACGCAACAGTTTGTCACCCAACGTAATCTGCCAGTCTCGTGGAGTCAATGGGGGAAGCGGTGCTCCTTGCCCTCCAATTTGTCCTTGTTGAAATTGATGCTTGTTAGGCAAGTCGGGTCTACGCACCCGAGCACCATACGTCTCAATGGTCTTTTGCAAGTTGGCCAAGTCTTCTTCAGTCTCGGCAAGAATTTGTTGCAGTTGATTGCGCACTTGTGCGTTCTCAATAAAGTCAAAATAGTCTGGAGTGTATGCACGGCCCACAATGACTTCTTCAAGTGGTTGCCAGCTGGTGTATGAGTTAATGGGATTCATTGATTTCCTTGATTAGGGTATTTAAACGTTCAGTCTTGACGGCCTGAAATAACTGTTGATTGTGCTCTATGTCTGACCTGGCCTGTTCAAACAATACAGGTAGTTCTGATCGAGCAAAATAAATGGATCTGGTCAAGGCCATCCAGCGTTGTGTGTGATCAGTTTCTAGATCATAACTGTTGTCCAGTATGTGATCAAACACTCGATATCCTAGATTACGCAGTACCTGTAAACTACCTGCCGGACCTGCTATAAAGAACAGTTGTCCATGTTTGATAGGCTTGAATGTTTTTTCAGTTAGGAATGCACCTCCTGACTGGTCAGCATCAAAGTGTGTTTCCATCACAATGTTGCAATAACTGTTGGCATGATACTTGGCGACCAGGGTGCTGTGATCGTTGCGTTGGTCATGATCTAGTTCATCACTGATGTATGGTGCCCCACGCAAAAACTCTTCAGTGGTTGTGCGCAGTCCAGCAATGGCATCAATTTCAATTGGACACTCTGCATCATCAAACACACCTGACTCACAATAACTCCAGTATGATTTTGTCAGCAGGTCAAGACTTTTTAAATCAGCCATGGCCAATGCACGCCATGATTTGTGTAATCTGTTGAGCACAGTAAACTCACGTTCTCTTGGTTCATGGTGTATTTCGAGTGGGGCACTTGCTCGATTGCGTTGATAGTACCAAAGCTCAAAGTCTGCAAAGTACACAAAATTTTCTAATTGTTTGGCAGCAGTATTGCCACTCACAAACACATAGCAGCCGTTGCGCAAATCATGCTTGGCACACAGTGCGTCTAGTCTGAGTTTAATACGCAAAGGGTTATCGCCTTCGTGATAATAAAACAGCACACGCACACAGCCAGAGAACAATCCGGTACGTATACGTTCAGGCAAGAGTTCAAAGTAATCAATACCAAAGTTAAAGAAAGCCAAGCCCACAGAGTAAAATGCATCAACTGGCCACTCAGAATCAACTGTTGTGATGTTGAGTTTGACATCATGATGGTCGCAGTACTCTTGCAATCGCAAGGGAATGGTATGCGGCCAATGTTGTCCAAACTCACGCCATCCTTGTGTGTATGGCACGGCCTGATGACGGGTCAGCGCAGGGTATATCTTACCCCGGATGATCCGGTCCGCTATTAAATTCAAGCTCATTCAACATGTCCTTTAGTTCTTGCCATAACACCGCTTCAAATCCACCATGGTAAAAATGATTCCAATTGTGTTCAATAACATCATGTGCAGATTCAAATATGGCCTGGCGATCACTGTGTTCTAACTGTTTCAATACCTGTGCAATTTTTTCTATGCGCTTTGAGTCATCTGGTTCGTCATCATAACTCTCGTCCCACAAGTGACCGAATGTGCGAAAACCATAACTACGCAGGTACTTTAAACTGCCCTGTGTACCAACAATCACAAACGGCATACCCTGGGCTATGGGCTTAAAAGTCTTTTCAGTTAGATGATGTCTGCGTCCTGTGGCCACAGTCTCAGTAACCAAGTATAACAAACTCTCAGCAGACTCATCAAACAAACTGAGCCAACATGAATGCATGGGATGATCAGTTTCATCTTTAAAGTTCATGGGCAAAGGTTGTTGTTCAAACACTGTTTTGATGTCTGGGTAAGTATTTTCCAATGGTTTTACAGCATTCATTATTGAGATATTTTCCGCGGGACACACTGCGGGACACGATATATGATTGTCCGTCATTCCCAGTCGGAATATCCAATACAGCATTTCTAATCTATGCTGACGTTCTCCAGCCACAATGCGATTTGGTGCTAGAAATGTTCGGGTAATGGTTCTTTCTGCCCAGGGTGTGATCAAAAAAGTTTTGTCGTAACCACGATACCAATCCAATGCAGCCCAGCCGTGGAAAAAATAATAATAATTTTTCCAATTGTATTTGTTGCACACAAACTCAACAGTATCACTGTCTCTTTCGCTGGTGATAATACTGCCTACCCGACGATCAATTCTGAGCGGTTTGGTGTAACCGGCATCAATGGCAATTTTGTTTCTTTTGTTTTGGGCGTCACACAATTCATGAATATCTTTGTTTTGTTCCACAACAGATTCAAAAGTGGGCATGTGTATGTTCAAATGAATAGGCTCTTGATCCCATAATAGTGTATAATTGTGTTCGCGTATGTCATCGCTGCCATAATTAACTAAGCTGTCAGAGTCAGTTCTACCAAACGGTTCGCACCACCATAATCTTATTCCTGGATGATTTTTCTTGATCCAAGGCCATAATGTGTTGTTGTAAATTTCATCTATTCTAATCATGTTTGACGTATTTTATTCAGGAAAGAAGCCAGGACGGTTTGTGCATGAGCGCAGGGCCGACAGTATAGAACATGCACAGAAGTTGAGTCGCACAAGATATTTCTGGTGGATACACTACTTAGCGGATCTTGAACAGTGGGATTGGCTTTTTGAACCGCCACCTTGGCAAGCAGATCAACGACATGCTTGGCCCAATCAACATCAGCCTGATTCAGGCATATACCTTGTGCCACGTGGGGGATACACAGACACAAACTATCATGCCAGTCCTGTTGTACATCATTCAGCAGATCCAACGCATTGGCACATACCCCAATACATAGATGCTGCCAGCATTGATAGAAGTTGGAGTCCTGACCCCATGGACCCACCCTACATCTATCACTTTCCTGTGGAATGGGGCTGGGACAACACCGGTGGTCCCGAATATCGAGTGCCTGGTGCAGTCAAACACAAGTTTGTGATGGATTTTGTAGCACGAACTCGAGCCAATGCCAAGGCATGGCATCAGCACTGTGCAGCAGACTTGTTACCAGAACTGCGACGCTGGAGACCCAATCCCGCAGACCCACCTCTTGTGTATGTGTTTGGTAATCAGTGGTATCCGCCTGAAGTCATGCCCACAGTGGAATACCGTGTGCCTGGTGCTGTGAACAAAAAGTACATGTCAGAGTTCAGGGCGCAGTTGCCAGAGCGGCACACTGATCACTGGCGCACCATGGAACAGTGTGACTGGGATTACAGTTGGGTGCCTGACCCAGGAGATCCACCTTATATCTATGTGTTTGGCAATCAGTGGTGGCCAGCAGAGAAATGGCCCACTGTGGAATATCATGTGCCAGGTGCTACCGAACGCAAATACATGGACTTGCCACGTGCTGCTTTGCTATCGGTCAACCCAGGTTGGCGCGACCGCACTGATCACAAGTACACATTTGACTGGACCTGGAAACCCGATCCCGGAGACCCACCATATGTGTATGTGTTTGGCAATCAGTGGCATTCGGCAGAAGTCATGCCCACTGTGGAATGGCGACATCCTGCTGCCACAAATGACTGCCCTGTGAAGTATGTGGACTGGCCACGTGCCAGTCTGTTGCCAGACACCACACGGTGGACCATACCCGAAGGTGTGGATCAACAACAGATTGATTTTTCCTGGCTACCTGACCCTGGCGAACCACCTTACATGTATCAGTTTGCCACACAGCATCAAAAAACAGGCGGTCCGGTGTACACAGTTCCGGGAGCCACAGAAACCAAGTATCTTGAAAACATACAGATCAAGATCAAAACAGAAACTGTGCCCATTGTGGAAATAGATCACCTGGATGGTGCCGCGGGACAGATTGCCAACACATTCAAACGGATACGTTACTTTGACAACTACCGAGACACACTGATACGCTTGGCCAAGAGCCTTGTGGGCGAATGTGAATTTGTTTGGGTGTGTAGCAGTATTTGTGATTACACCAATTTTGATTTCACCTGGCATCCAGAACAATGGCAACAGACCATGTTGCATGTGTTTGCCAGTGATGACCAAAAGTTTGGGGACACTTTTTACATGCATGTGCCTACATTTGCTGCTAGAGCTGAAAAGAAAGAACTGTTGGAATGGTACTCGGTAAACTTTGTCAAAACGTCTGTACCACGTAGACCAATGCCAGTTATTGTGCATGATGGCGATAGTCAAGTAGATGCAGTAAAAACAACTGACTGGGCCGGACCCTTGGCCACCTTTACCAATCACGACTATGTGCCGGGTAATTTGGTGACTGTGCCACTATGGCGGCAAGAAACCAAAGCCATTGTGCCTGTTGGTTCAGGTGCAGGCACAGTTGTAGTGCCACGTGTGGCTGTGCCTTACATAAAGACACAGTTGTATGACTATGCTCACATAGACCGCACACAACGCATGTTAAAAGATACCCCAATGGATATTGTGTTTATCAGCAATGGTGAAAGTGCAGTGGCATTTAACTTTGAGCATTTGGAGTGGGCGGTGATCAAGCACCATAATGCTCCAAATCGCATACATCATGTGTCAGGTGTGAACGGGCGTGTGGCTGCGTATCATGCAGCGGCCCAGGCCAGTGAAACGCCTTGGTTCTTTGCAGTATTTGCCAAGTTACAAGTTGATGAAAGATTTGATTGGTCATGGCAACCTGATCGTATGCAACAGCCCAAGCACTACATATTTCATGCGCATAATCCTGTGAACGGATTGGTGTATGGACACCAGGCCATGATTGCTTACAACAAACAGTTGGTGTTGGAGAACACAGGTGAAGGCCTGGACTTTACCCTGGACCAACCACATGAAGTTGTGCCCATTGTGTCAGGCACAGCCATGTATCATGATTCAGCATGGATGTGCTGGCGGACTGCATTCCGTGAAGTGCTCAAACTAAAGGCCAGTTTGCCTGACGTAGAAAGTGAGCACAGACTCAACCGTTGGCTCACAGTTGACTCGTCAGAAGGGCAATGGAGTCAGAAAGGTGCAGAGGATGCGGTAGAGTACTATGACTCAGTTGGCGGCGACTTTGCGGCCTTGAAGAAAAGTTATGAGTGGTCGTGGTTGGCTAGTTATGCGTTTATGAAACGCAGTCTAACAACTGATCAATAACATACTCAACTTCTAAGTCTGTCATTTCAGGATAGATAGGAAGACTCAAACATCTACGTGCTAGACTGCTACCAGCACTCAGCAAGTCTGGACCTTGATAGTGTTGGTATGCCGGCAACTCATGCATGGGTGTGGCATAGTGTACCTTGGTTTCAACACCACGCAAGTCAAGATTGCGTTGTACAATGTCTCTATTGTCCACATGTATCACAAACTTGTGGAAACAATGCCGATCAAAATTGCTGTGATCAATCAAACAAGTGATCCAGGCCTTGTTTTTCAACATCTCCATCCAGTGTTGAGCAATGGTGCGTCTGCGTTGTTGCCATTGGTCAATGTGGCGAGTCTTGACCAACATCTGCGCCGAGTCGATCTCACTCATTCTACTGTTGGTGCCTGGTTCAGCATGTTTTGTATGTTTGCCATTGCTGATCCAGTTTCTAGCAAATTCCATTAACTCACGATTGGCAGTGATCACAGCACCGCCATTGCCATAGTTGGCCAAGTTCTTGGTAGGATCAAAACTAATGGCACAATCGCCCACACGTTCACAGTCGTTGCTGAGCCAGTGTTGTGCGCCATCTTCTATGATGGGATGAGTCAAGGCCCATAAACTCTGTGTCATGTTCTCAACAGATTGGCCGTACAAGCCCACAGCACAAATGGCTTGGATGTTGGTGTTGTGTTCAAGGCGGTTCAAGTCCATCACACCATATCGATCAGTGTCTACTATGTGCAAGTTCCAACCTGCTCGCACAAATGCATTTAGTGTGGCAGGATAAGTCAGTGTGGGCACAGCCACAGTTGGTTCAGGGCGCCCAGACTGCAACATATACCACTCGGCAATGATTTCCAGGGCCTGTGTGCCTGAGTGGCAGGTCACAGCATAAGGCACATGATTGCGGCGGGCCAACCAATCCTCAAACTCATAAGTGTAATTGCCACTCATGAGGCATCCTGAACGCAACACTGTATCTGTTGCGTCCAAGATCTCAGTACGGAGATTGTTATACTGTCGTCGGATTCCAGTAAAGGGAATTTGTAAGCCAGGTGTAGTAATTTTGAAATCCTTGTTCAACATCTACTTTGGGATCATAGCCCAAGATTGTGCGGGCTCGATCAATATTTAATGCGCCGCGCTTGGGAAAGTCTTCATCTCGATCTTCAACCTCAATGGTGCCTCGGCCCACAATCCGCACAATCATTTCTGCGGCTTCTAGTAGACTCACACTGTGTGACTTGGTAATGTTGAATGTCATGTTGCGGCACATGATGCGTGTTGCCGCTGACACAATGCCATCGGCAGCATCATCCACATAGGTGAAATCTAGTGTTTCATCAGCACCGTTTACCTTGAGAGTTTCTCCGCGCATAGCGGCGAGCATAAATTTTGCAATGACTCGATCCGCCACGTCGAGCGGTCCGTATACAGCACTAGGGCGAATAATAACATACTCAAAGCCACAACGACGAGCATAATCTTTAACAAGTTCTTCTCCACATAATTTCAATATTCCATACTGTCCTTTGGGATGGCATGGATCATCCTCTAACACGTCATCTTCAAAGTCTCCGTACACCATGCTCGAACTGATGTACACAAATCGTTCAATGCCGTGCTTTTTGGCACTCTCAAGCATGTTGACCAGACCCTTGATCATGACATCAGCAGCCTCAGTTGGCTTGTGATTCACGGCCTTTTGCCTGGGGTAGCTGGCACAGTGAATGATGACCCGGGGTTTATGATTGAGCACTGCCAAGTCGCAAGTCCAAAAGTTTGAAATATCAAAGCACTCAATCTTTGTGTCTGGCGCAATCTTTTTCTGTCGCTCTGCCATCAAGTAGTCGAGTTCCGTTTGAGGAATAAAATCGTGATAAGTGGTTTTTGTGTCTAATACGACCACTTGTTCATCACGTGCTTGTAGTCGTTGTACTACATTGTGCCCAATAAGGCCTAGGCCGCCTGTTACTAAAAATGTCATTTGAATTTCAACCTAAAAAATGTTTGATCTGGCTCACGCATCCTGGCCACTATCACATAACGATATCCATAACTGTACTGATCAATTGTGCGTGTCCAATAAGGTTTCTCCACAGCATGAGCCATTACAAACTGACCGGCAGCACTGTCTTGCCATTCACTTATTGGCTGCGCCGCATACAAGTCTGGATCTTCTACATCGCCCATACTAAATTCGTGTACCACAATGTTTGAAATGCGCACAACTCGATCGTCGATCACTTGGTATTCTGGTGATTGGTTGGTGTTGTGATACATGTATGCATTGTAGCATATGCCGGCAAATTAGTCAAATTTATGTCTTGCCTCTGCAAGTTCGGGTACGTAATCTTCAAGACGACTTCCACGAGACTGATCTAATTTATCATTGTAATAAAAAAATGATTTTAGCACATCAGGAGAAAATTGATAATTTTCATAACGACTTATCATCTCATTTACTAAATCATTGGTGTTGCGCCCATTATTATAATAAACTTGAGTTTCCTTGCATCTGTACATTGATTCTAGAACTTTTTCTCTGAGAGGATGATTCCATGGACCTATATGATCAGTAACCATTCCGGCTGATTGAACCAATGTGTTGCACCCAGGAAAATCTCGATCATAAAATTCATATATTTCGTGTATGCGGGTGGCATTATACATGCTGAATACTGTTTGAAATGCCAATATGTGCCCTTGGGACAAAATGCGAAAACAATTTTCTCTTAGACTATCAAAATTACTACCCCATCTTATGTAATCATTTATTTTTTTATAACCATCAAAACTCACGCTGAACGTTACTCGTGGAAACTCTTTCAATAAATCAAATAAGGTATTGCTTATTTTTACAGCATTGGTACCAATGCATAAATCAAAATTGGTTTGTTTTTGCTCAATGCACTTTCTTAAAAATGTATAAAATTCAGGCATAATTGTTGGTTCTCCGCCTGCCCAATAAATTCTTTTGGCTGTGTCAAAATTAATTTTATCATATGGAAAATCTTGCATTTGCCATTGATCAGTGGTTATTGGAAAGCCAATTTTTTTATTCTCTTGTTCAATCAAATGACTGTGTTTGTCGTCACACATACGACACATGATATTACATTTATTGCTGGGACGAATTTCATACAAAACAGGATGCGTGATGTTGGCTAAATCCTGTTCATGCTTTAATCTTAGATTCAACGCCCATTCTAAAGATTCAAATTGTCTAGCAGACTCACCGTTTGATTCTTCTCTTTCATAACATACATTACAATTTTTTGGCATCTGTATTCCTGCCAACATGTTGTGTCTGAGGGGCAAGAATGCCGGATCAGTTTGCCAATCTGACATCGAGTCAATTTTAGTCAAGGGGTTAGAATTTTTTTGACATTGTACCGCAGATCCGTAATCATTTATTAAATTTATAAAAGGATAGACGCATAGGCTTTTATTTGTTCTTAATAGATTATGCCAATAAAGAATGGTTGTGTTTCCTAAATTGTTTCGAAAATCTGTAGCAACTCCTTTTTTTTCTAACTCTATCATTAGTCTAAAAGTGTTTACAAAAGATTTAAAATGAGGATAAGAGTCTATGTCTTGATCTAACATAATGATCAAGTCAAACTTTTGCACCAGATTAGCCGCAATATCTCCAGCAGGTATGTCTGCTATGCTGGTATGATAATAACCAATCTCTTTGGGATAGAATGCTCCGGTAGATATCAATCCATGATTAATCGTTTTAGATATCTTTGCCAATTCAGAAACCATGATATCGGTTGATTCAGTTTCATTACCTATGCAAAGTATTTTTTGATTAATCACATTATGTCTTGAGCCATTGGAAAGATTGCCGCAATGGCTTTGGCACAGGCCTGAGCCACCGCCTGGTGCTCTTTTTGTGTGCCGTTGGCTGATCGCAGTTCAATAAAGTGAATCCATGATCTCAAGGTACCATTCATGTACAGTCGGCTTGACATCATGCCTTCGGGCAACACAGCACGGGCTTGTTCTTTAGCAATGCCATTGTCAATAGCCCAGTTGTAGGCTTCAATGGCGGCTATTTTCACACGCTGTTGAGCACGTTCCCAGCCCTGGGCCAAGTTACGTGCTTCGGGGTTGTCCTGTACCAGCTCTATGCTGTTTTGTCTATTTGTGGTGTCTTGTAGTCGGGCTTCTCTGAGTACGAATTCAAGATCCTTTGTTGGGTCAGCATAACGTTGTGAAAACTCCTGGAAGCTGAAACTTCTGTGTCGGAGCATTTGCCGCGCAATATCTCTTGTTGTCGTAATTTCCATGCAAGCTGAAACCATTTCGAGGGGACTCCAGTGCTGGTGTTTGACCAAGTACCGAATGAGTTTCTCACTAGTGTCTGTGTTGAATTGGTTGGAGGGATTGCTGACACGGGCGCAGTACGCAATGAGTTCTTGTGCATCGTCAATGCCTTGAGTTGCAAATTCCTGGGTTGGTTGACTATAGCTGAGTAGGCGAACATTCATTTGTGGAAATTGATTTTTTTAAGGATGGGATCATTGGGAAAATTATTTTTCAAAGTTTCAAGAGCAGCCACACGCCACTCTAACAATTTAAAATTTAATATCCAGGGAAAAATTGCATGAACAACACTGCCTAATGCCAACAAAAGTAATTTAC
>Ga0214921_10009902_pt1 | contig 11914 bp, 11 predicted proteins | sample LL1505_MetaG_FD_177992 | JGI IMG/M metagenome (GOLD analysis project Ga0214921, IMG submission 177992) | Freshwater microbial communities from Lake Lanier, Atlanta, Georgia, United States - LL-1505 | ecosystem: Environmental > Aquatic > Freshwater > Lake | place: USA: Georgia | collected...
AGAGGGGATCTCCATCTTTTACATTAATCGAGGTGATGTTGGCGGTAGCTGTCTTTGCTTTTGCGGCTGTGGGGTTTGCGGTGGCGCTAAACGAGGTGATCGGGATCCATGTGGAGCTACTCCGAACCGGGATGAGACGGCAGGCGGTGGAGTCGTGTGCGGCTAAAATTCTGGCTACAACAAATAATCTGCAACCAACGGGCAAGGAATTTCGGCCCATAGAAGATGATGGGACGATTTTTTTGGGTGCTGCGGTGAACCCAATTAATCCTCCGATCGAGCTACCTGGAACAAATAATAGCCCTGCGCCTAGGCTCATTGCGGGTTGGTGGGAGGTGCAGATTCAGGCGACTACAAAAAAAGGAGCTCAACTGGAAAGCATCTCTTTCCTGATGTGGCCCCAGCGATGAGACGGCAAAGCAGAGATCGGAATGGGTTTACCCTGATTGAGGTGACCCTGGGCTTGACCATTCTGATTTTGATCTTCGGGGTGATTTTCCAGCTTGTGCAATTTTCGGTCATGGGGGCAAATGCCGCGGCCCAGGCGAGTTTGAGAAGTCGGGAGGTAAGTGGGCTTTTTGCACTGGTACGGCAGTTGTGTTTGGATCTACCAGTAAATTCTCAGCTGAGCTTAGAAAATCGGGGTGGTCGAAAGGGTTACGAGCTAGTGATCACAAACGCACCTGTAGCGATCTTTCCAGAACAGTATGATGGGGTCCGGGTTTTGGGGTTTGAACTGAGAAAAGCCAAGACAGGTGATGACAAGGAGTTGTGGTTAGTTGAATCCTTAACTCGCACAAACACGGGAAAGACGGAAAAGCCAGAGGTCAATGAGTTCCGGCTTATGGAGGATGTAAAGGGGCTCAAGTGGGAGGCTGGGGATTCCAGAAATCAGGAGAAGATGAATCGACCTGATTGGAATGAGCCCGTGAAGCCAGCTTTTCTGAGGCTGACATTGGAGCGGCAGACTGGAAAAAAAACATTTACCAACACGGCACTCTTTTGGATTCCCGCGGGTATGAGTTCAACAGGGCAAGCCCCGATTGACCCAGTGACGAGAAGTCTGATAGCGAACACAAACAGTACGAATCCAACGGCGAGTCAGCCCACCCCATGAAAAGGGTCCATCTATCTAAATACTCGTCGGGCGTAGCGCTCATCATTGTCCTATGGGCCGTGAGTCTGATTGCGACAGCAATGCTTGGCTTAGCGGCCCTGCTACAGAGGCAGTTGGATCAGGATCTTGCGGCACTGCAAAATGCCAGAGCGACCCTTGTGGCAGAGTCAGGAATCCAGATGGCCCTCAATCCGGGGCTTTATCCGGGAGATATGAAGATTGCGTCTGAACAGTTGAGTGGTCGGATTAGTGAAAGCTGGAAAACGGGTAAGGGCAAGGTGCCAATTAAGTTTACGATCGATACGCAAGATATGACCGGGGAGGCTGGAAAGCTAAACATCAACGCACTGCTTTTGGGAGATAAGGGAGTGGCACGGGCGGTACTGCAAAACCTCTTTGCGGGTTGGGAGGTGAATTTGACGACCTCCTCTTCCCTGATCGATGCGTTGATCGATTGGGTGGATTCCGATGAGTATGCAACGGGCTCAAACAGTGCGACAGAGAGTAACGTTCGAAACGGAGTTTTTGAAAAGTTGGATGAGTTGGAGAAGGTAATCGGGTGGGCTGAGATGGCAAAGGAGGCTCGAGAAGGAAGTAAGGGGGTAGATGCATTAAAAAAATTTACAGTCTTTGGATTGGGAAAACTTTCCCTTCGATCGGCGGATCAGGACGTAATCGAGGCATTCCTTGGTTTACCCAATGGCACAGCTAGTAACTTTGTTAATGATCGAAAAGGACAGGATGGAGTCCTTGGGACGCAGGATGATGTTGTGAATCAGGCGCTGTTGGGGCCGAACACGGCAACTTGGGCGGATCGTGTCACGACTGATGAGGATGATCTTTGGCGGGTGACCTCGACGGGTACGGTGGGGGAAGCTACAAGAAAAGTTGTGGCTTTAATTTCCCGTAAATCCAATCCCCCGCAGGTTAGGGCCCGTTGGTCGGAGGAGGAGGCCCCGTGAAAGGAAAAGTTGCGAAAGTAAAAAAGGGCAAGGGTAAGGCGGCCACGGGTCCTGTATTTATTTTTCCAGGGCCTGAGGGGTGGGAGGCGTGGAGTACGACGGAGAATGGCGCGCAGTGTGTGGGTCCAATGGATAGCCCAAAAAAGTTGGAAGGAGGTGTGGGTTGCGTCGTTTGCCTTCCTTCACGCTCCTTTTTTTCGATTCCCTTGTGGATCCCTGTTGAGGAGGGAATCGCGCCAAGGGAGTTGGCGAAGATTGCACTCGAGTCGAAAAATCTTTTGGGAACAAATCCCGATGCAGCGGTGTGGGCTATGGAAGCAATTCGAACTGAGCCCGTCCCTGCAATGGGAGAGGGGGAGCCTGGGATGCGGCAATTGGAGGCAATTGCTGTCCTGACAGGTACTTTGGAAGAGGAGTGGCTTCTTGAGGAGGCGGGAAGGCATGAAATCGCAGGGAGGGTTTTGCCGGCTCCTGCGGGAGGTGCTTCGGGAGTTTTGCGAAAAGAGCTGGGCCGTTGGGTGGTCGACTTTTACTCGGGGGGAAAGTGGCTTCACACCCAACCGCTTTTGGCTAGGGAGTTGCAGAAAGGGGTATCGGCAGAGATCGCTTCTTTGCTTGCTCAGATGGATGCAGAGGGAACTTTAGGTCCATTAAGTTTGCTCGTATTGAGGCACGAGGGGGAGATTCCTTTGGGGGGCCAGGATTTTTTCAAGCAGCTGCCATGTACTGTGAGAACTGAATCGCGGGCAGCGCCACGTCTACCCACAGCTCCTTGGGATTTGGAGCCAGCGGTTTTGGCAGAGCGAAGATTGGCGAAAGCGCAGATGGGCGAGCGGCAGAAATTCATTCGTATGGGGATAGGGCTCTACGCAGCCCTTATGGCATTGGCTTTGGTTTATGTTTCAGTCCCGCTGGTGCGGCGTCATCTGATTCAAAGGGAACTAACAGGGATTGGGGTGGAGTCTGCAAAGATTCGGGATGCAGCGATGAGTTGGAGGGAGGCGGGGGCTTTGGTTAATCCAAAGATGAACGCTTTGGAATTATTGTGGCAGGTCTCAAGGCCGCTGATTGAGAAAGATCCCGGGGAGATCGATGGGGTGCGTTTGACCACGTTTGATTATAATTCCAAGAGGTTGCTTCTTCAGGGAGAGGGAAAAGATCTAGAGCAGACAGAGAAGTATTTCGAGTGGTTAAAGAAAGAACCGATGCTGGCGGCCTTTCAGTGGAAACATCCGCAACCCAAATTATTGCCGAATGGGAATGCCCAGTTTCAAGCGGAGGGGCTTCCCTTGGGGAGCCAAGTTTCCGAGGAAGGAGGGATAGATGCGAACCCTGACGCGCCATGAGAAAAAGCTGACCCTTTTCCTTGCCTTTGCGGTTTTGGCTGGGATTCATCTTTTAGGGCTTAAGTTTTTGCTCAGTTGGGATCAGGCCAATCGTCGAGATGTCGTCCAAAAGAGGGATGAGCTTGAGGAGGCAAGAGGTTGGATGGAGCAGAAAGCGGAGTGGGAGGAGAAGTCGGCTTGGTTAGAGCAAAATCTAAAAACTGTGCCCACGGAGAATCCTGCCCCTGCTTTGCAGAAAAAGTCTCAAAGTGCAGCTACGGCGGCAGGATTAAAGATTGAGGAGCAGACGCTTCAAGCCCCACGTCCAGGGGTGGCTTGCACGGTGGTGAGTAATCGAATGAGGTTAACGGGAAGTTTGGGGCAATTTATTCAGTGGGCGGGGCAATTGTACCAACCAGAGGGTGGCGTAGCCTTAACTTCGCTAAATCTGAAGCTAAGTCCTGAGCCTCCCAAGATGGTTGGGGAGGCTGAGGTGGGGCAATTCTTTAGGACATCCAAAGAGTGAACAAGTTCTTCACATTGGCGGTGGGGGTTATCCTCGTTTTAGTCGGGAAGGGGATAGTCTTGGGACAGATGACGACTGAAACCACTGCGCAGCCCCCTGCAATTCCCGTTGCGACGACGACGAGTTCGGGCTTGCCCAAGCCTCTCGATCTATCCCGATTCGATGCGTTGGGAAAGAAGTCACCATTTACTTTAGCTTCTGCAACAGCAGAGGCGGATTTTGCCAAAGAGCTCGTTCTAGGTGGATACGTTCGGATGGATGGGGAGGACTTTGTTATTGTGGCTAACAAGACGAAACCTGAAAGAATTATGGTTGGCCGAAAACCGTCTCCCTCTGCGCAGGGGATGGTTTTATTGGATTTGAAGAAAGATCCGTCGGGAGATCCCTCCAAGTTGCAGGCAAAAATTAAGAAGGGAGCGGAGATGGCGACGCTCAAGTATGAGATTACGGGTGGGGGTGGGGCACCTGTGGCCTCGATTCCTGTTGCGGCTCAGGGGCAACCTCCTATTCCCGGTCTGCCTGGGCAAGGTCAGTTGAATTCTGGGGGCAAGCCTAGTGCAACCCCTGCTCCCGTCATTCGTCGTCGTATGATTCCAATTCCACAAGGGGGCAAGAAGTGAAACTTTTCCCACGGGCGTTACTTTTAAGCGGTCTTGTTCTTTTTTCAGGAGCACTTTATGGGCAGGTAGCGTCGCAGAACCCGATCCCGACAGATTTGAGTCTTGGGGGGGATACAAAGGCAAGTGAGGGGGCAACGTCTGAAATGATATCTCCCGATACGATCCAGTTTCCGAATAATCCGGTTTCGGATTTTCTGATGGTTTATGAGAAGCTGAAAGGGGTCACGTTGATTAAAGATGCCAGTCTATTGGCGGGAGGTGCAAATCTAAGTCTGACCCTCAATCAACCTGTGAGCAAAGCGGAGGCGATTCGCCTTCTCGAGTCGACGCTTCTTTTGAATGGGTATGCATTTATTGCAGTGGATAAGAATTCGGTAAAGGTGATCAATACTGCGGGTGGAAAAAACCCCAGGAGTGAGGGAGTATTTCTCTTTACGAATGAAAGTGAGTTGCCCGATGGGGAAGTTGTTGCTTCTTACGTCTTGCCGTTGACTCATCTGGCGGCGAGCGATGCAGTGGAAATCTTTAATCAGTTTATCGTACTTCACCCGTACGGAAGCATGGTTGCAGTCCCTGTGGCAAACCAAGTTGTGATTACGGAAAACTCCACCCTGATCCGGCGATTGATCGATGTGAAAAATCTGATCGATATTCCGGCTCCTGAAAAGAAGTCGGAATTTATTACCTTGGCTCAGGCGAATGCGGACAGGGTGGTGGAGTTGATTACCACGATTCTAGAAAAGCGACAGGAGGGGGCAAGTGGTGCGAGTGGAAAGGCGGCTACGGGTCAGGCGGCGCAGCCACCTGTTCCTGGGTTGCAGGCACCTGCAGGTGGGACGACGGGAGTAACGATCAGTGGAGGCAAAAGTGGTTTTGCGGGCGATATTCAGCTGATTGCAGATACTCGAACCAACCGAATTCTTGTGATTGCGAGCCCATTTGATTTTACAGCGATCCAAGCATTGATTCAGCAGTTTGATATTGCAGTCGAGTTGACGGATCCTTACGAGCATCCGTTGAACTATGTTGCGGCTACGGACATGCTTCAAATTTTGGGCGATATGCTTAAGGAAGAGGGGGATGAGGGAGGCGACAGTACGGCGGGGGGCAGTCAATCGACTGGAAAAGTTTCTGGAGGTATTGGTGCGGGGGGAGTTGTGGCAGGTGGGTCGAGTGGCTCTTCAGGCTCGGGAGGAAAAAAAGCGGATGTTTTGTCAGAGCCTGGGGAGGAGCAGGCGGCTGATTCGCTGATTGTGGGAAAGACAAAGCTGATTGCGGACAATCGGGCGAACTCAATCCTCGTGATTGGGCAGCCTGAGGCAAAGGACAAGGTGAAAGCGATTCTGACCAAGCTGGATAAAAAACCGATGCAGGTTTATTTGGCAACAGTGATTGGGCAGTTACAGGTGAGTAACGATGATGAATTTGCCGTGAATATTTTGCAAAAATATATTGGAGGGCCAAGGACGGGTGCTGCCTCTGTTGCCGGAGGAAAGCCATTTATATCAGGTACGAAAACTGTATATGGCACGTCATCAGCTGGCACTCCAACGGAGCAAACTCAAACCGGGACTACGCCTCTTTCACCCGCTGCTGCGACGATGGCACAAATGTCGCAGGTTGCAGTAGGTGCATTGCCAGGCATGCAAATAGCCACATTTATCCTCGGTTCGATCGATCTGTATATCAATGCACTCACGGCAACATCGCGCTTTCGAATTGCGTCTCGTCCAGCCGTGTTCACGGCAAACAACAAAAAGGCGACGATCTACAACGGAAAGAAAATTGCTATACCCACGAGCACGGTCACGACTTTGGGGGGAGGAGGAAGTGCGACGGCTACCTCAGGTTCGCAACAGTCTAACATTCAGTATCAGGATGTAGTCTTGAAGATTGAGGTAGTTCCGCTCATCAATAGCGCTAAGGAGATCAGTCTGCAAATTGTGCAAACGAACGACACCCTTTCTCAAAACAGTCAGGCAATTGGAGGTGGTGTGGAGGTGCCTGACATCAACACTCAGGAGCTAAACACCACGGTGATTGTGCCTGATCGTGCTACTGTCCTTTTAGGCGGTTTAGTGACCCAACAAGACAATAAGAACGTTGCTGGAGTTCCTTTTTTATCGACGGTTCCACTGATGGGTAATTTGTTTAAGTCGACATCCGATATTACTGATCGCCAAGAGTTAGTCGTCATGATTCAACCCTCGGTTGTGCAGAGCAACGCGGAGTTGAGTGAGACAAGTAAAACGGAGAGGGATCTGACTGGATTTTCAGCGAAAGAGCTTCAACCCCTAACCATGAGGAGTGGGTCCAAGAGCAAAGATGTAGATTTGCAAGCGGCGGGAACAGATTCGGTACCTGCGGAAGAGCCTAAACAGCAGTAATGCGACAGGATTGGTGGGTTGACTCAAACGCGACTTTCCTCGACTCTCCCTACCATTAGTTTTTCTTCTTTATGAATATTCACGAATATCAAGCGCGGGATCTGCTAGCAGCATCAGGGGTAGCGATCCCGAGGGGTGCCGTAGCGAAAACACCAGAGGAGGCAGAGGCCATTGCCCGGAGCCTTCCCTGTAACAGTTTTGTGGTGAAGGCACAAGTTCATGCGGGTGGACGTGGAAAAGGGCATTTTGTGGATGGGTATAAAAGTGGAGTTCATCTGGTCAAGACCCCACATCAGGTGAGGGAAGTCGCCAAGCAGATGATTGGGAACACTCTGATCACCCATCAAACCGGTCCCGAGGGCAAACCTGTTCACGCAGTACTTGTTGGGGAATCGACCGAAATTAGTCGGGAATTGTATTTGGCGATTGTTTTAGATCGGACCTCGGGTTGTCCTGTGATCGTGGCCAGCCAGCAGGGCGGGATGGAAATTGAGGCGGTGGCGGAAAAAAATCCCGAAGCCATTCTCCGTGAGGTCATTCATCCTGGTTTAGGTCTTCTGCCTTATCAGGCGAGAAAGGTGAGTATTTTTCTTGGATTTCCATCCACAGGATTGCGAGCTCCCTGCCGTTTACTGCACGCCACTTATAAGCTTTTCATTGAAAAGGATTGTTCGCAGGTCGAGATCAACCCCCTGGCCGTAACCAAGGGGGGCGATGTGGTCGCTTTGGATGCGAAACTCAATTTTGACGACAATGCACTGTTTCGACATAAAGAGATCCAGGATTTACAAGATCCATCGCAGGAAGATCCGAGGGATCTGGCGGCGTCAGAACATCATCTGAATTACATCGGGCTCGATGGGAATATCGGTTGCATGGTGAATGGAGCAGGGTTGGCTATGGCCACGTTGGACTTGATTCAAGCGGCGGGCGGAAAGCCAGCAAACTTCTTAGATGTGGGAGGAGGAGCATCCGAGGCGATGATCACGGCTGCTTTTCGGCTCTTGCAGGCGGACGCCTCAGTAAAGGCGTTATTCGTCAATATTTTCGGGGGGATCTTAAAGTGTGATCTCTTGGCGCAGGGGATGATCGCGGCTTGCAAGAGCAATCCGCCCCGCGTTCCGATTATCGTGAGACTTCAAGGTACGAATGTGGAGCAGGGCCGTAAACTTTTAAAGGAGTCGGGGCTTCCTCTAATTCCTGCAGAAGGATTAATGGAAGGCGCGGAAAAAGCGGTCGCAGCGGCCGTGGGAAAGAAGGGTAAATAAGATGTCGGTCCTCGTAGATGCGAATACGCGGCTCCTGGTACAAGGAATTACTGGTAAATCAGGATCCTTTCACGCTTCCGCGTGCAAAGAGTACGGCACCCAGGTTGTCGCAGGGGTAACACCAGCACGGGGTGGGGAAAAGTTTGAGAACACTGTTCCCATTTTCGACACTGTTTCGGAAGCGGTGGCAGCGACTCGGGCAAACGCTTCGATGATTTTTGTCCCGCCTGAGTTTGCGGGAGATGCGATCTTAGAGGCGGCGGATGCGGGAATTCAGTTGATCGTGGCAATTACAGAGGGAATTCCTGTCATGGATATGATGCGGGTACGTCATGCCTTGGAGGAGTACTCCTGTGTTTTAATTGGGCCGAACTGTCCTGGGATTATCACCCCTGGGGCCTGCAAGATCGGAATTATGCCGGGATACATTCATCGACCTGGAAACGTGGGAGTGGTTTCGCGCAGTGGAACGTTGACGTATGAGGCAGTTTGGCAGATCACAAGTCAGGGTATGGGCCAGAGCACCTGTATTGGAGTTGGGGGAGATCCGATTCACGGATTGACCCTGCAAAAAGCGGTGGAGTATCTGCACGCGGATCCCGACACCAAGGCGATTGTTATGATTGGTGAGATTGGAGGATCCGAAGAGGAGGAAGCGGCTGAGTACATTCAGGCACGGGTAAAGAAGCCGGTGGTTTCCTTTATTGCTGGGGCAACAGCACCGCCGGGACGACGAATGGGGCACGCGGGCGCAATTATTTCGGGCGGTCAAGGCACAGCTCAGGCAAAGATTGAGGCTTTGCAAAAAGCAGGAGTTCGGATGGCTAAGAATTTGGGTGAGATCGGCAAAGAAGTCGCTCAGGCGTTGGGAAAGTAAGATGAGTACAACACCTTCTCCTGCCAAGATTGTGGCTAAAGGGTTGGAGGGAATTGTCGCCACGGGAACCGCATTGTCCGATGTGCTGGGGCTGGAGGGGAAACTGATTTATCGCGGATACGATATTGACGAGTTGGCGGGAAAAATAAGTTTTGAGGAAACAGCTTATCTTTTGTGGGAAGGAGAGCTTCCCAAGGCAAAAGCATTGGCGGAACTTAAAAAAGCGCTGGCGTCAGAGCGGGATTTGCCGACGGAGGTGGTGGAATACATTCTCCGGGCACCTAAAGATGCGGGGCCGATGGATATTTTACGAACCTGTGTTTCGATGTTGGGACTTTACGATTATGGTGCGGTTGGAGCTGAGCATGTGGAACTGAATCGGCAACGTCAGATTTCTCTTACAGCCAAGATCGGGGTGATCGCGGCCTATTTTCACCGTGCGCGTCGGGGGCAATCCCTTCCGCCGATTCGAAGAGATCTGGGGGAGGCCGCTCACTTTCTTTATCTTCTAAATGGTCAGGAGGCGGGGCCAGAGGCGGTGGCCACGCTGGACATGGCGTTTGTTTTGCATGCGGATCACGGGATGAATGCCTCCACATTTGCGGCACGGGTATGTGCCTCGACATTGACTGATATTTATTCGGCGATTAGCACAGCTATCGGGACATTGAAGGGGCCTTTGCACGGGGGGGCGAATGAGGGTGTGATTCATATGCTTCAGCAAATTGGTTCGTTGGAGAAAGTGGATGCGTGGGTAAAGGAGCAGATGAGTCAAAAGAGGAAGATTATGGGGATTGGACATCGCGTCTATAAGGTGCTGGATCCGCGGGCCCCGCACTTGAAGCGGATGGCGGAAAAGTTGACGGCTGAGTTGGGGGAACCGAAGTGGATTCAAATGAGCGAGCGAATTGCCCACATCATGCGGACGGAGAAAAAACTGGAGGCCAATGTGGATTTTTATTCGGCCACGGTGTACTACAGCCTCGGATTACCAACCGATCTTTTCACCCCAATTTTCGCAGTAGCACGAATGGCGGGATGGACCGGGCATGTTCTTGAGCAGTGGGCGGATAATCGCCTTTTTCGGCCTGACAGCGAATATGTTGGCCCTGCAGTCGGGCGTAAGGTAGTCCCGCTGAGCCAACGTTGATTGCACGAACCGCAGGTTTCGTTCTTGGGCTAGCCCTGGGAATGAGTGAAGGGGGCGTTTACGGGGAGGCGCCCCATGAAGAGCTTGTTGAGGTGACGTCTGAGAACGTTCCAGGGGTGGTGATGGAGATGCGATATGGAACGAATCGAAATATTACGGGGCAAAAGATTTATCCAGATTGTCGCGCTTGGTTGCGACAGGAGACGATCCAGAAGTTGGCCAAGGTGTCGCGAGAATTAAACGAGAGGGGATATCGACTGGTTTTATGGGATGCGTGGAGGCCAGCTTCTGCACAGAAGGCGTTATGGGCGGCAAAGCCGGATGGAAGATATTTGACGCCACCGAATAAGGTGAGTCGTCACAACAGGGGAACGAGTGTGGATGTCTCTCTTGCCGATAAGGACGGAAAAATCTTGGAAATGCCAAGTGACCATGACGAGTTTAGTGAAAAGGCGGATGAGGACTTTTCCGACGTCCCGAAAGAGGTGGCGAAACGGGCAAGAATCCTGAGAAGCGCGATGTTTAGCACAGGATTCTCCGGCGTGCCGGACGAGTGGTGGCATTACGATTTAAGGGATTGGGGAAGCTATGAGCCGATTGAGGTAAAGGGGTTAAGGGATTAAAGGGTTCTCATTTTGGGAGATCCTACCGCTTTTTCAAAAATTCGGGCATGGAGCAGTGCTGACAGGCATCGGCTTTGGACCGGCAAAAATCCTTATAGATCTGCAGGAGACCTTCGCGGGCAAGGTAGGATCGGATCTCGGATGGGGGAAATGGAAGACCAAACAGGCGGATGGAGGCTGAGCGGATCAGGCCTGCATCCCCTCCGAAAGGCCATGTGGATATGATTTCATGAAGCTCAGAGCCAGATCGTTCGGTTAGTGGAGCCAGGACTTGAAAAAGGAGAGCGTGGGCACGTTCCAAACCAATCAGACGACACCGATTGGGGAGAAGACGACCATCCCAGCCCGCATGATGGTCCCAAAAAGGGTCGGAGACAGATTTTAAGATCTGCAAAAAAGCATGCGAGTCGGCTTGTCGAACGGATTCGACTAGTCGAGGCCAGATTTGTTCGCTGGAAAGGTGAGTAAGGGCGGCGATTCGGCGAAGGGGTGAGTTGTTGGGGCGAGTGGATCCCATTTTCCAAAGATGGGATGGCAGAATTTGGTCATTCCAAGAACTACGCAGCTTCCACCAGTGGCCCCATAGTTCTTTTAGAATGGGTTGTGCTCGTGAAGTCGTGTGTGTGCTGGGATCGCATAGAAGCCCTGCAACGCCGTAAAGAAGGGAGGCGCGAAGGGAAGAGTTGGAGAGAGGTAGCAGATGTTGAATCGGTACAGCACGGGCCAGTGTGGCAAACGGCTCGCGGTTTTCGGAAAATCCGAGTCCCTCCGCAAGGGCGAGCCAAACAGCTTGATCAAAGCCGTGCGCTGAAACCCGAGCGGTCGAGAGTATGCGGCGTTGCTGAAGACGATGGGATCCTGCTTCCTCAAGAACTCTCCGGAGCTCCTCGGGTTGAAGAGAGAGAAGGGCGGTGTGGCAGCGACCAGGCTTTTCACCCGAATGAATCTCCGTTGGGCTGGCTCGGAACAGGGAGATGAGCTCGGTGAGGGGTGCAGCGAGTTGATGGGCGAGGGCGATTTGGCGGATCGAAGAGGGCGTGAGATCGGAGAGGGAGGGGT
>Ga0214921_10009903_pt1 | contig 11914 bp, 31 predicted proteins | sample LL1505_MetaG_FD_177992 | JGI IMG/M metagenome (GOLD analysis project Ga0214921, IMG submission 177992) | Freshwater microbial communities from Lake Lanier, Atlanta, Georgia, United States - LL-1505 | ecosystem: Environmental > Aquatic > Freshwater > Lake | place: USA: Georgia | collected...
GTAGAGCCAGCGATAGACTCTGCGGAGGAAGTTCATTCGACCAGCTCCATCTCGTAATCGAGACCGCCGACGATCCGCCCACCCAGCAGGACATCGAAAAGGTTTGCTTTGTCATTCTCGAATTCACCCACGTAATGCCCGATTATCACACCGATCTTTCCGCGGTAGAACTCATCCTCACTGAACTCATCAGAAAGGAGCTCCTCCCTGAACCGCACAAGGTCACCAGGTTTCATTCGATGGGCTCCAGATCCGTCTTTGCCCAGGCCGTCTCACGCCCGTCCCACATGACCCACCAATCACACTCTGCGTAGATGTCGATACCGTCCTCCTGGCTGACGGGCCTGAGGATTATACAGACGTCGGAGTCGCTCCACTCACGCCTGGCAGGATGCACGATTATGCAGAGATCACCCGGCTTCACTGATCACCTCCAAGCTCGTTGGTTGGAAATCCTGCATCCTCCCGTCATACATCAGGACCCACCATACATCGTAGGGCCCCCTCACACCGGGCTTGATGATGATACCCGTATGTCCATTACGCCCAAGTTTGGTCCAGTGTGGGCTCTTAATCCGCACTCTGACCAGATCACCCGGTTTCATCAGCCACCTCGATGATCACCTGTGACACCCAGCCCACGTTCCCATCAGCCATGACGATCACACCTTCTGTCTTCGGGTCGAGATCGATGATCATTCCCAGATTTCCGTTCTTCCACGGGTGGTAGACATTCGTCCTCCAGTTGTAGAGCATGATTGCAGGAGGAGGATCCCGCCTCTTGGCCTTGGCCGCCTTCGCGATGACCAGATCACCCGGCTTCAATGACCACCTCGACATCCCCAGTCCTTCTTGTCTGTATCTCGCCAGTTGGCATGAGAAGATAGAGGTACTTGAGATTTGTGTCATCGATAGCAACAATGCGGATGATGAGCGCGAGTGTCTCACCCTGGCGCTTGAAGATGGGCGTGCCACTCTTGAAACGGACGATGTCACCCGGTTTCATCGATCCTCCCCAGGTCAAGCTTGTGGACGTTCATGATCCTTCCTTCGATAAGGACTTCCCACATGTTGGGTGAACCGTCAGATTTTCCTAGATTACGGATCAGAAGACAGACCTTGCCCGCATCCCTTCGAACCCAGGGCGCTTGGTCAGGAGCTTCAATGATGCGCATGAGATCACCGACTTTCATCGTCCCACTCCGTTTCCTCTAGGAGTTCATTATACCCAACTCGCCAGACTTCGGTTCCAACCATGACCTCGTAGCTGAATGATTTGACAGGTTGACCCACGTGGTCCCGCATCCAATCGTAGATGGCTTTTAGCTCCTTGCCCACGACCATGCCGATCTTTCCGTGGGCACGCTGGCCGGGAATGTCGAGCCTAACAAGATCACCCAGGTTCATCGATCAACTCCAGAAAGCTCGAGTCACATTCTTCAATGACTTGTCCATCGAACATGAAGTCAACCGCTGTCCATGATCCAAAGACATTTGGGAGCGCGCGGGGCGTCACCTTGAGTATCATCACGATCTCTCCGCTGCGGATCCCAAAATCTTTGAGGCGGGCAAGGTCACCGGGTTTCATCGATGTTCACCGAGAAGATCGGTTCGACCCAGAGGGCATTGCCGTTGACAAGGAAGAGGGCTTTTCCGCCTGGGATTCGTGCAGGCTCCAGGAACATTCCAACTGAACCGTCGGGAATGAAGACATGATCGTCCTTGTCATCATGTGGCTCGGCATCCAACCACCCATGGATTCCAGCGAGACCGACGTGCTTGCTCTTGATCCTGACGAGGTTACCGGGTTTCACTGATCACCTCCGAAAACTCCTCTAGGTACACACAGGACGACCCAAAGATCTTTCCATCACCGAGGCACATACAGGATGAAAGCGAATCGATCTTGGTGACGAGGAACGGTCCATCGCGTCCGTCACTCCAGCGGCGGACCTCACCCACCCTGACAGGTGTGAAGTCCCAATCCCAGGGATGGAGTGTGTGGATGACACCCCCGATGTCTGCCCTGGTCCAGCTGTAATCGCGGGCGTTACTCTTACCCGTCACTACACCCACTGTTCCAACGGGGATGCGGACCCTGTTCTTATTTGTTCGTCGATCCTTCCACGCGATCGCTCGGGTCGACTTGGGAACTGCAGTGTAGCCTTTCTTGACCATGGTAGAAATTGTAACCTATGGTGAGTCGGGTTGCACGGGTTCGAGTTCTTCACCAAAGTAGAACAGGCGCTTCCCGTCAGACGTCATCACGTAGAAAGGACAACCGGGAAGTTCTGCTTCGTCATATGTGATGATGATCCCAATCCCGTAGTAGAAGTTGTCTGCCGTGACATGGACGAGATCACCGGGTTGCATCACACTTCCAACACGTTCCCGTGGCTCGTCACCACACCCATTCGACCGTCATCGCAGCAGGACCCGTTGCTGAAGATCGTGGGCATGCCGGACACAGTCCTCGTTCCCGCATTTCGGATGTCATCAGTCGAGTGGACATGCCCGAAGAGCATGAACCGGGGTGGAACCTTGGCGACACGCTTCCGGAGAGCACTGCAACCCACGAGCTCCACCTTGTTGTGCTGAGCGTAGGTTGCATCGAGGACACCGTAGGGTGGGCCGTGCGTTATCAGGATGTCGAGCCCCTCAGGAATCTCGTCCCATATCCGGTTTATCGTTCCGCGGTCCTTCATGTAGGACCAGTCACCGTAGCGAGGCGTAAAAGGTGAACCCCAGATCCGTAGCCCCTCGATCGTCTTCTCCTCGTTGATGAGAAGGTGGATCTTCCGGTGCTCGATCAGGTCACGTGTGATGAGGCCCTTCTCAAGGGACGTGTCGTGGTTTCCTGGGACGAAGACCTTGTGTGGGATCGGCAAGGTGGCAAACCAGTCGATGAAGGCTCTGAGCTCCGACTCGTTGCGGTATGGGTCGCGCCAGTTGGAAGCATCACCGCTGTGGATCACCATGTCAATCCCGTCAGGGATGACGAGCTGGTCATGATTCATGTGCGTGTCTGAGATATGTAGAATCTTCATTGTGTTTCCTCAAGCAGCTTTAGATTTCGACGCGTGATTACCCGAGTCTCACCCCCAATCAGGACGATGTAGTCAAGCTCACGTTCCCGAGCGAGTGGATACTCCTTGGGACGAATCTCAAGCAAGATCCCGATTGGATAGGGGACAGTCGAATTGCGCCGACGCAGTGTGTATTGCACAAGGTCACCGGGTTTCATCGCGCCTCCTCGTCTCTACATCATACCACATTCGAGTCGTCTTGCACGGGTGACACGAGCTCCAGGCCGCCCACAGTCATTGTCATAATGTTTCCGCGGGATGTGAGCACATGGTACATGCTACCCATCTTTAGACCACCCACATTCTCGTGAGTGACATCTATGATGATACCATTGTGTTGCAGGCCCTTTGGGACCGCAGGTGTCCAGAACCTGACCAGGTCACCCACGTTCACTTGATCTCCTCGCAGGAATATGCACGGACATAACCCATCTTTCCTCCGACAAGAACACGCATGTACGTGTTCATGCTTGGGCCGTCATCTTCGTGACTGTCGAGAACCTCGAGGATTAGAGCAATTGTCCCCTTTGGATACTCAATGTCTCCAAGCGTTGTCTGTGGATTAGGCTCTGGGAATACCGTGACAGTATGATGAAACCAGCTGTTCAGCTTGACGATGTCACCTGCCTTCATGTCAGGGGCTCCTACTCAGGATCTTCTTCCCACCCATCAATGATCTCACTATCGACGACTTCGACCATCTCAACGCTATCCCAATCCCAATTGACCTCGTCACCCAGCTTCTCAGGCCTGTGCTCATCCTCTGAGCATGTGACTTGCATCGTGCCGTAGACGATCCCTTTGACAGTGATCGCGTGTGTCACCATCTTTCCCATCAGAACGCGTCCCGGTCGAAGAAGCCCCACCCATTGCCCATCCGCTCTTCCTTGATCGTGACCACGAAGTTGTGGCCTCGCTGAGTGGTCTTGAGAACCAGCGTTCCGGTCGTGGGATCTACCTTGTAGAGGTGCTCGCTGCGGAGCGCAAGATCGATCTCCTCGTAGTCGTCATCCTCGTCATCACCGATCCGCTTGACGCCCACCTCGAGGTATCCGCTACCGTGCTTGCCGCCCTGCATGGACATGAGCGGGCTACGCGTCAGCACTTCTCCGTAGCTGAACTTCCACTTAGCGCTGGGCTCATCGGGAGTCACAACGCTGAGTGTCCACTTGGTCCGGGCTGTGGTGATAGGCTTCACGTTGAGGATCTCAAGCGTCTCTTCGAAGTCACCACCCCAGCGGTTGAGCTCATCGACCAGCGTCTGAAGCATGTCGAAGTTGAACTCGTCAGTGGTTCCGAGCAGGGTGAGGATGCTCTTCAGGTACTTGCCGTCCTGCAACTGGTCAGCACAGTACTCTTCCACAAACTCCGCTGTGAGACCCTCGAAGTTGATCGAGTAGCGGAGGCGAGAGGGGCGGTTGTGGAAGAACTCACGGACTGCCCACTTGTCGTTGCAGGTGATGATCATGATCTTGTTCTGTGCAGTGTAGACACCGTCGAACAGCGTGAGGATCGACTCCTGATCCTCCTGATTGTAGAGCTTCTCGAACTCATCGAACAGGACGACAGCAGGCTGCTCAATGCCCTGGATAGTGCGCATGAAGCGGTCGTCCGTATATGGTGTATTGACAATGATCACCGGGAGGCCCGACTCGATTGCAATGTATTTGGCAAGGAGCGTCTTACCGGATCCCTTAGTACCGCTGAGGAAGACACCCACCTGCGATCCAGGATGACGGGACTTGAAGGAGCCGAGGATCCGCTCCCCGTGGCGCTCGGTCTTACCGTAGAGCTTCCGGGGCAGAGTGAACTGCTCACTCTCCTCCAGGAAATACTCACCCGTAAGCGGGTTCTTGCAGACAGTGTAGTTGCCTGCAGGCAACGTGTCTCGCACATCCATCCGTGCATTGGGAGTAAGGGACCATGCGTTGCCGTGCTTAAGAAACTTCATTCTTCTCTCTTTTGTTATGATCTTACGGGTTGGTATAGATTTTTACAAGATGTCGATCAATGAATAAAGCGACGTGTCGTAGAGCTCGATCTTGCACTTATGAAGGACTTTAAAGTGCCAATGCGTAGGACGCACGACTTCCTGCAGCGTGAGTGTGCTCGGCTCGAGCAGCTCCATGAAAATACAGCTGCCCTTTGAAGATCCAAACTGGTCGATCACTTCATATATCTCACCGGGTGTGTATCGGTCCTTGATCGACTTCATTTGGCAGCAGCGACGAGAACACTAATGAGATAGTAGAAGAAGATGATTAATGACGTCTTGAGAGCTAGATCACCTACGAATCGCATGACGCCTCCTAAAAAGTGTCGCCACGATCATTATAGATCGTGGCGACAGGCATGCACGTGTTAGCGTGACTTAGTCGATTGCTTGCTGTGCAACGTGAACTGCGAGCTTGAAGACTTGTGTGCGGATAGCGCGTGCCTCCTCACGGGTCACGCGGACCTTGCCGTCTTCTTCCTTCTTAAGCGCTGCCGAGATGAGCTTAACAAGCTCAACTGCCTCGGGTGCAAGTTCAATAATTTCCTGTGCTGTAAGTGACATTATGTTACCCTCCTAGCACTAAGTATCTCACACAATCTTAACGCCACGCACTGTGAGAGGGGTTGCCAGCTCCCAATTTCCTGATCTAGCAATCTCGCTGAAGGCATCCATGCGATACACAGTCCGCTGGACGATTGGGTTCTTGTTGGCTGCAAGCCACTCTCTACGAGCCTTGATGTAGGCGAGCACCCAAGCCTTCTCGTCGCCACCGTTGCAGGGAGCAGTTTCTGGGAAGCGCGCACGGATGATTGCGACGCCGCCACTGCCGCTGTGGATGCAGGTGTCGTAGACCACGAGGGCACCGAGGCCGGTCTGTAGGCCGATCCTCTGGACGTGACCCATCGCTGGAACCCAGTAGTTGGCATCAAAGACCTCGTCCTGTGCTGCTTGCATGACCGGATCAGCCCCTGCTGTCTTGAGGACACCCATCAGGTGCTTTGCCCAGGATGGGATGTTCTTAGGATCCAGCTTTGCTGTCTCGTTCAGCGCAAGTTTAGGAACGAACTGCTTGAGCTCGTCAGCCTGCTTTCCGCCCTTCGCAATGTACAAGTCAACGATCTTATCGAGTGTTCCGGATCTATCAGTCGACTGGTGCTTACCATAGGAAATCCCGGCGCCGTCTGATAAGATTGCGCACGTTGCATAAGCACTGGGCGATGGAAGTCTACCCGTCTCAAAGATTGTCAGGACTGAATCGATCACTTTCTTCTGGCTGTCACTTACTGGCATGTGTGCCTCCTAGTGATAAGTATCAGATCACTTCTTGATCGGACCACCTGTGACCCATGTGTCACACGTCCGCTTCGAAGCACACTTGAAATGATGCATCTTGCAGTAACCTAGCTTTCCCGCCTTGATAGTGTCCCAACCGTTCTCTTTGGTGTCACCGCCCTCAAGCCCCTTCTCGATGCAGTTAAGCATCTTGGGTGAGACGTCAAAGGCAGCGCAGTTTCCGCATAACATCGATTTCGCTTCGGTGACAGGAATGTCATCCCACATCTCTGCTTTCTCTTCCCAGAAGTCGCCAGGCTTTGCAGGATTGGCGGGGCCGTAACCCAGCTTCTTGATCGCCTTGTTGCGGTTCTTTGTGTTGAGGACAGGATCTTGTGTTGCCCGTGGGCAAGAATCACTTCCCTTATTGTCTTCCTTTACTTTCTCGCTGAGGATGACCTTTCTAATCTCGTTGATGATGTATCTGCGTAGCATAAAGATAAATATCACTCACTGACTGTGGGATGCTGAACAAGGGCAAGATCTTGCTCCCGACACGCTCTAACAAGTGACTTGCCTTGCGGCAACTTCACAAGCACTTCGTAGTAGCCGTCGCCATATCGACCCACGACGACGCCATCACGCGTCTCCCAGACGCGGACAAGATCACCCTCGCGGATCTCATCCTTCTGCGCGTCCACTGTGGTCGCTCCGTAGATTCATCGCACTCTCTAGCAGCTCATTGCTGACGTGCTTGCCCTGCATCTTCTCCACCAGCTCTAGCGCCGCCTGGCTGCCGCGTCTAAAGCCTGCATCGTAGGACGACTCATTCTGCAGAGCTGTCAGGCGCTTCCGCAGATCCTTGTTAGATGCTTCAAGCATGTGGACGCGCTCTTCAATTTCGCAGAGCGTCTCTATCACGTTCTGAGATGTGCAGTCCTCGGCACCTGGAATGAGGGCCACCTGCTCACAGATCTGCTGGATTGAGCGTCGCTCTTCAATCTCTTGACGGACGTAGACGGCAAGGTCCAGAATCTCCTGGTACGCATCGATCAGCGCATCTCTACCGTTCCAAGTCCGAAGCGGTGTACCGTAACGCTGCCTACCCAAGTTGTCACGCTCTTTCATGTCAGAGACAACAAGATCCCAGACAGGGGTACCTTCACCTGTTGGTTCGGGCTGATCTTCAATTCTTTTAATCACAATTCTCTCCAAGAATGTAGAGGTTCCATCGTTTAGCAAATCCTAACATGCTGCTGAAATTATTGTCAAAGTGAAGCAGATCGTTAAGGTCGTCAGGTAGATCGTCTTCACACAGTGCACGGATCGTCTCCACCGTGCAGTCGATCGGATAAATCGCTTCCTCAAAATCTGGGTAGCTCACATTGCAGTCAGCACCTAACTTCTCATTGATGAGTGCACGGTACTTGAGAACGTCATCGAGACGAACGTCTAAAACGCCTGCATTTGAATCAAGCCAGGTTTTATTGATCTCTCTGAGGGCTGGAATGATGCTGGGCTTGGGTGTCAAGAAAGTGCACCACATCCGCACGTGGTGACACCCAAGCCCAGCTGTCTGGTGCAAGATTCGGTGCCACTCACGTCCTGCTTTGAACGTAAAGCGCGGTTCATAACCGCGATCCTTGATTGCAAGGACAAGACGAGGCTCTGTGAACTCAAAAAACTTCTCCTGCATCTCAGATGGTTGTCTCATCCTCATCTCCCTTCAGTTTCACAAAGTCACCCATGAACCAGACCCGCTCAGTGCCCTCAACCATTACAAACACTATACGCATCATCTTCGTCTGCTCAGAGATGCGAGTCACCATACCGATTTTTCCGTGGTCTGGATGCTGCTTATTGATGTGCTCAACAAGATCACCCACACTAAGACGACGACGACCTACCACACTGAACTATACACGGGTCACACACAGTGTATCAATCTCAGACATCCTGATGAGACGCTTGTGACGATCCCAGGCGACGTTGAAGTGACCTGGGATGTTGGGTCGATCATCGTGGATGTGACCGTGCACGATCACCCGTGGTTGCACCTGCTCGACAAGACTAATCACGTCTGCATTCATACTAGTCGCAGGCTTATGAATGAATAGCTTGTCGTCAACAATAAGCCAGTCGTGAACATCTGCAAAACCTGCAGTTTTATACCACGCGTCTGTCTGGTGGTCGTGATTCCCGCGGATCAGCGTCTTACGTCCACGGAGGCGGGCGACGAGAGCACCTAGCTCGTCATAACGACCCATCACACCTGCTGACAGGTCACCGACCATGATCACACGATCTGCATCTGATACCGTGTTATTCCAAGTGCGGACGATATCATCGTTCATCTCATATTCATTTGCGTGCTGTCGACCGCAGTAGACGATGATGTTCTTGTGGAACAGATGCAGATCTGATGTGAGCCATGTTTCAGGCATTCTTCTTTCTCTTGCTTGTCGAGCTCATTGCGAGGACGTTTGCTGCACAATTTTGTGCTGCTTCCAGCGTTTTAAAGTGAGGAAGCTGGTGCGACCCAAGCGTCAGGGTGTATCCCACCGCTGGGCCGAATGTGTGGATTGACACATCGTCATACTTGTCTGTTGGAGTCTTTAACCTCCAGATCGTGATACCGCTCTCAAAGTTACCTTCTAGGATCCAGTTCATCACCACCTCAACAACATTATATTATAGGGCGTGCACACACGCACGCATTACTCGTTGATGCTTAGATCATTGAGACGATCATAGTCTGATCTTGTGACTCGCTTAGTGGCGACAAATTCACAGCAGAAGATGTAAGTCGCATAACTAATCAGGACATTCTCAGCAAAGATAGACGCCCAGAGCAATCGCTGCTCCAGTATTTCGCTTCTTTCCATTTCACACCTCGCGTCAAGGTGCAGCACATGCTTGATTGAGCATGCATGCCTGAGAGTTCAGAGCGTCACCTGGGACACCAAAAACAAATTGCCGAGTCTTAACTGACCTATTGAGCATGCACACCTCCTGACTATAAATATGTCAGTCAAGAGTGCGTGCTGTTGGAAGCGTCATCTTGGTCCACGCTATTAGGTGGTCATATGCCACATCATACTCTTCATCAGTTATCATGTCAGCCTCCTGGAGGTGATCGAGGTATCTGACAAGAATCTCATCAACTGTGCACCGCCGTTTCTTAGCCTCATAGAAGATGCCCTTCGTGATTGGGCCCACCTCTTCGTAGCAAGTCAAGTAACTGATGATGTCACCGTCAATTGCCCGCTCCAGGCGATTAGCCTCTTCGCGCCCCCACGCATCCAGATTGTCATAACATGTGTTCAAAACTTTTGAACGCAAGTTCAAAGTATGGACGATTTTTCCGCTCTTCGGGACATGTGGAACCATAATTTGCTGTGCGGGTGCCTGACCTGACAGAGCTCCTTCGTCTGAAATATGCTCGATCTCGTGTCGTATAGTTCCACACAACTCATAGTACAAATCAGTTAGATGCTCTTTCCTGTTGGGATTATGATGGATCTCAACTTCAATGTGACTATTGCCATTGTCATCCTCCCAGACGGATGCAAAAATATCATACCTCTTGCGCTTCCTACGAACGATTTTCAGACTCACGTCAAAGCCAATTGCTGTCGTAGGATAGCGAGATTTTGCTCCCCGCGCTTTCTCCCAAAGATAGTAATATCCGGGTGCGGGGAGCGTTGTCTTAAATCGACGCTGGTCGACATTTCCAACCAGCGTGTGCATGATATTTCTAGAAACTAGTCTAACAAGTGACCTGTACTTTCCACGAGGCAATTAATCCTCCGAGAGCTCCTGGAGACGCTCGATGAGTTCATGTGACTTGATACCGATCTGCATTGTCTCAACAGCCCACTTGACACCCGGCTTCAGGTAGTTGTGCAATGGAACCCTTTCAATGTCATTGATGGGGACCCAGACGCCATCGTCATGCTCACGTATTCCCTTGTCATTAACACCGATCTTGAAATTAGCGCATTGTGTTTCTGCAGCGAACAGGAAGACGTCTTTCTTAGGTGATCCATCCTTATTAAAGTTCCTGCACACATAGTACTCGTTCCCCCAAGACAACCTAGCAATTCGATCATCTGCAGACAGTTGTGCCTTTGGGTCGAATGTGAGCGTGTAACCACATTCTTCGCGTGCTTCACGGACAGCTGCATTCATGATCTGCCCAATTGAGCCTGTAGGGTTATCGTCATCTGCATCCTGCATGTCGACGTGGCCTTTACAGACATCAAATCTACCGTAGACCTTCAACGCCAAGAAGCACCAACCCTTCTTACTGTCGTTACGTAAGATGACTACGCCTGCAGACACCTCCGGTGCAGTCTGCACTCTATTCTTCTTAGCCATGAGATACCTTCCTTCATATTAACATAATACGTGTTATGCTAAGAAAGTATCACCGGGTGTAGTCATCTTGGAGCCTGATGACGTCATCAAGCTCTGGTGTGGACACTTCAACAAGCACAACGTCGTGCTCACCTGCACCAAATCTGTGGATGGTACCTGTGCTGATGTGGTAAGACTGTCCTGCCTGTAGCTGCGTCTCAAATGTCGTCCCATCAGGATTCCCGAGTGTCAGGATGAGTGTGCCCTGCTGGACACGGATCGTCTCTGTCTTCTTTTCATGATACTGGAGGCTTAGACGCTGACCTGCCTTAATGTACAGGATCTTACCGCAGTACTTGTCGGTCTCTGCCCAGATCTCCTCATGACCCCATGGCTTTTTGACGAGACGCATCTTAAGAGGCCCTCACAGCTTTGACAAGGTCAGATGACGACTGGATCTTGCCGCCGCCGATTCCAAAGTAGACATGACATCCAATCTCCTGGCACAGGATGAACTCAGGCACGTTCTGTGCACTGTCTCGATCGCCACCCTTTGTGAAGATCAGCGGGTGGAGGATACCCAGTGCTCCTGTCACTGTCTGACTACCGTCATCCCATCCGACGACATAATCGACACCTCGGACGCCGGCGATGATCTCCATCCGCTCTTCGTGCGGCATGAACGCAAAGCCCTTCTTGCGCTGGAGGAATCCGTCGCCGTTGACGATCACGACGAGTGGGAGACTGTGTGCAGATGAGATGATCGCGCTCTCCTGCAGGCAGCGAAGGTGACCCACATGCATCGGATCAAATCCTCCGCTAGTGACCACACAGCCTTTTACATCTTGCTGCTTAGTAAGCTCATATGGATCTTTATAGATGTGCTTCATAAATTTATTATACGAAGCAAGCACACATGTTTACATCAACCTGAGAGATCGTCGCAAGCCCGCTGCTTGAGCAGGTAGTAGTAGCCCTCATGATCGTTAGCGATGCCACCGATTTGATCCGTGAGGCCCAGCGTCATTGATCCGCACTCATCCAGATCCCGCTGCATGCACTCGAGGAACTCGATGAAGTCCTTAATGATCGCCATCCCGGCAGCTGCGATGCCAGTTGCATTCAGCTTGTTTGGTGATGGATAAGCGCAGATCACCTGCGCTGCGCCGGTTGCGATGTGGCTTGGGCATGCGATGTCTGC
>Ga0214921_10009904_pt1 | contig 11914 bp, 7 predicted proteins | sample LL1505_MetaG_FD_177992 | JGI IMG/M metagenome (GOLD analysis project Ga0214921, IMG submission 177992) | Freshwater microbial communities from Lake Lanier, Atlanta, Georgia, United States - LL-1505 | ecosystem: Environmental > Aquatic > Freshwater > Lake | place: USA: Georgia | collected 2015-05-28
AACTAGCACTTAATGCGCGTGCAATCGGACCTCGCCTTGGCGAAAAAATGAAGACCCTTCTTGCTGCTGCAAAAGCTGGCCAGTGGAGTTTTACTAAGGATGGCACCGTGACCGTAGAAGGTGAAATACTCCTTGAATCTGAATATACGCTCCGTCTCATATCAAAGGATGGTATTGCTGCAATAAGCCTTGCGGATCGCAGCGGTGTTGTGGTGCTCGACACAACTGTTACACCCGAATTAGCATCTGAGGGCCTTGCGAGAGACTTCGTCCGTGGCGTACAGCAGCTCCGCAAAGAGAAAGGGTTCCACGTTGCGGATCATATTGAAGTAACTGTTGTAGCTCCTGAGCACATTAAAAGCTCGCTCACTGCACATCAAAAATATATCGAAGAGCAGGTACTTGCTAAGAAATTTAGCTTTGTGTCTGACACTTCAGGCAATGGGACAAACCTTGAATTTGCAAAAGTCCCTGTCACTGGTGCAGAGCTTCAAGTTGGCGTTATAAAGTAAAAGGCTCTTTAACGATATTGTGATCAGGGTCATCAGCTCCATACACATTGAGGATGATGCCATGCTTATCAAACATTATCTGAGATTCACTTGAACGCCCCGGCATCAGGAATTTTAAGAGAGCTCCATAAGCTGTCTCTACAACAAAGCCTTTTGTGCCCTGGTTTGCAAAAAGAGTCTGAAGGCGTCTTCGCGTGTTAACTGGCAATGCCTTTAACTGCAACAACCGAACAACTTCATCAGGCAGCTTTTCAGGTCCGTGACGGCACAGCAAGTCATTAGACTTAAATGACATCGATGCGAGCGATTCGTGATTCTCAGTGCCCAAAAAAGTTGGGGCAGTCGTGGGAGTACGCCACTCACGCAACTTACGCAATCCACCACAATCACCGACTGTCTCCTTACCGGGTACCCTACAACGTTGACTCGTCATGCCTTTAGCTTGCAGCAACATATCTTTGTAGCATGCAGCACGCTCAAGCAGCAGCTCCTCTTTCGTCATATCAAGCTTCTGCCCAAGAATGCGGCTCACTCGAGTCATATGAGCTTCGTCACATTCTTGATCAATATCAAAACCTAAGGATTGTCGCTGCGCCAACATGGCATCAAGAGACTGACGAAAATCTTCGTCGTCATCATAAGCAGGGGGAAGAGTCATCTCTGGATAATATTGAAGAAGTTGCCGATTAGCCTCTCGAGCATAAGCACCCCCCAGCGGCGTTAGTACCAGGGCGCCCCTGTCTTCTGTAAAGAGGTCAGGAAGATTACTCTTTAACTTATAGAGCTCGGGCTCCATCTCTTTGGGTAGGCTTTCCGAGATGGATGGGACCCCACAAAGGATCACCAGCACTGCTTTTTCTGAAATTGAAAGCTTTGAAACAAGGTGAGAGAGGTCTACATCTAAATCAATCACACCGCGTAATCTATCAAAATATATCTGATTAGTAAAGCCTTTTTTGGTAACCCTGCACTTATACCTTGCTCAACCTACTTTCCTCTAGTTAAATCAATAACATGAATCAATCTTCAGCTGGCTCAGTACACCTTTCTATCCTTGAATCTGGCGTTGCCGTTATCACACTAGGCGATCCGTCCGAGCGTGTCATTACTTTAACCCCTTCGCGTATTAAATCTTTGGCTGAAACTCTACTCTCCCTCAAGGCCTCTCCGCCGCGAGGGCTCATTATTACTGGCCCCTCCCTTGAAATGTTTACCGTTGGTGCAGACATAAGCATCATTCAATCGGTCAAAGATCCTACAGAAGGTCAGGCACTCGCAAAACAGGGACAGGAAGTATTCCAACTCATCGAAGATCTCCCTTGCGTCACTGTTGCAGCTATATCTGGGCCCTGCGTTGGTGGCGGTTGTGAGTTAGCGCTCGCATGTCGTTACCGAATTATGAGTGATGACAAATCAAGCCTCATTGGTCTTCCTGAAACAAAGCTTGGCATCCTTCCAGGCTTTGGAGGCACACAACGCCTTCCACGACTCATCGGCCTTCCAAAAGCACTCGATATTATTTTAGCTGGTAAAACACTTCGACCTCGTCAGGCTCAGAATTACGGGTTAGTCAACGAAGTCATACAAGCAACTCGTTTACTTGAGCGAGCAGAATCAATCGCATCGAAAAATTCAACAACCAAAGAGATAGCTCCGAATTTTGTTGATAGACTCCTCACCTTTACCAAACTTGGACGAGCATTTCTAAAAAATAAGGTCAAAAAATCTATCCGCAAAGAGACCAAAGGGTTTTATCCAGCACCTCCAGCTGCACTTGAATGCTGCCTCTATGGCTTGGAGCATGGTCTAGCACTGGGCTATACACATGAAGCAAAAGAGCTTGGGCGTCTCATTATCAGCCCAGAGAGCAAAGCACTCGTAAACGTCTTTTTCCTCTCTGAGAATGCAAAATCTCTTGGTAAATCAGGCAAGAAATTTATCGAATCACTCAATGCGGTTGTTATCGGTGCTGGTACTATGGGCGCTGGTATTGCGGGAAGCCTTGCCCGCGCAGGCTTCCCTGTGGTGCTCAAAGATGTCAACGAAATAGCACTAACGAAAGGCAAAGAACATATTCAAAAAGGCTTACAAAAAATAAAGCATCTCAGCGAAACAGAAAAAAGCTTTATCCTCAATCGCGTCGAAACAACATCACGCGATCTCACCAATGGCAGCTCTATCGGACTTGCACTTGAAGCAGTCTACGAAGACCTCACACTGAAAACGAAACTCCTTGGCGACATTGCAACACATATCCCAAGCGATGCAATCATCGCTACGAATACATCATCGCTCTCTGTATCAAAGATTGCAGCAACGATTGAGCACCCTGAACGTGTTGTCGGTATGCACTTTTTTAACCCCGTTGAGAAAATGCCACTCATTGAGATCGTTATGGGCGAAGCAACGAGCGATAAAACGCTTTCAATCATCGCTGCGCTCACAAGCAAGCTTGGCAAGTATCCTATTATTGTTAAAGACGTCCCTGGCTTCTTGGTGAATCGCATTCTTTCACCATACCTCAACGAAGCTGCCTTTCTCTTACAAGAGGGATACAGCATTGAAGACATTGATACCGCAGCAACAAAATTTGGTATGCCCATGGGCCCTATTCGCTTGCTAGATGAAGTTGGACTTGATGTTGCAGCTCACGTCTCTGAGATCATGGTTGCAGGATATGGCGAGCGAATGAAAGCACCAACCTACGCTAAGACTTTAGCATCACATGGTAAACTTGGTAGGAAATCCGGATCTGGATTCTATGATTTCTCTCATGAAAAGATCTCTCCTTCTCCTGTTGCTCGTGAATTGCTCAAGCTTCCTAAAGCTACAAAAGAAGTTACGAACATTAACCCTCTCCAAGAGCGTCTGATAATGAGCCTCCTTAATGAAGCTGTGAAATGTCTTGACGAAGGCGTTGCGGGACAACCTGGGAAAGATTCTGCATCACAAATTAATCTAGGCACAGTCATGGGAATGGGCTTTCCTCCATTCCGCGGTGGACTTCTTTATTTTGCTGACTCCCTTGGGGCAAAAAATATCCTTGAAGGCTTGCAAAAAATGGAACGAGAACATGGTGCACGCTTTGCGCCAGCACAGGGCATTATTGAACGCGCTGGTAACAATCAGAGCTTCTGCGGCTGATAGGACGCTAACGAACAGATCAAAGCGCCATTTTATCAATAAATACGGGGGCTTACTAAGCTCGGCGCCTCTCTTTTAGAGAATCGCTCGTTGTCATCCTTGAATCTAATACTGTTGGAACATAACCACGGAAAGGATACGACATCATGATCATCTGCTTGCTCGCTGCATCACTTGCTGCACTCGGTGTTAGCGCACTCTACTTGTGGGGTGCGAATAAAGGCTACGACATCACTGACGAGGGTATTTACTATCTACAAATCGAACGACCACATGATGTGGCGTGTTATCCATTCTTTGATTTTCATTTCGTCCATTGGTTCCATAAACTGACCAATGGCAACATTATCGTCCATCGTATTGCTGTCTGGGCATTGCATATCATCACATCATGCATTTTTGCCCTTAGTCTCCATACAGTCTTAACGCACCTGGTACCATCAACTGCGACACTACCATATCTGCAAGGCTATCTCTGTGTCACTACATCTCTATGGTCTCACCTTCGTTTTGTTTTTGGTCCACGATTACTCTACTACAATAATCTCAATAGCTTTGTCCTCTTCATTGCAACAGCACTTTCGATCGAACACATTTACAAACCCAATCCGCTATTATATGCATTGGTCGGCTTGCTCATAGGCTTTCAACTGTTCATAAAAATTAGTAGTGCACTCACACACACCTGCGCACAGCTTGCACTGGTAACCATGACACTTGCTCTGTCTGCACCACTCCTCGCATTACAGACAGTGGTATACATGTTTGTTGGTATTGCAAGTGGCATGTCACTCTTCTTTGTATTTTGTCGATCGCCGCAAAAAACATGGTCAGCATTCTATCGCCAAGTTGAATACGGCAAAGTATTTGGCTGGGGAGCAGGATGCCTATCGCGTCATGCTGAAGAGCTCTCGATATACTTTGCAGATATCACACGCCCACTTCGCATGCACACAGGACTCGTAACGTTTCTTGTCTGCTCGTTTCTTGCCCTCGGTACAGAGGATAGACAAATGTTGGGAATAGCACTTGCTGGACTGCTCATGAGCGCCTCAACTATGGGCTGGCAGCTCAACGTCCCAACACTACAACAGCCAAGTTTACATAAAAACGCCCCTCGCACCGTCGGGACCGCACTTGTGATTGTTTTTGGCATCACGGTGCTTAGTCTCATCTCAATGAGCCACGAAACGTTTATGCAGGGTCAGATCCAACTTTCATGGATTACGTGTGTTGCGCTTGGTTATCTCTTTTTTCTTCCTGCAATCGGCGCTATCGGCACAGGAAATCCAATATATGAAAACTTTGTATTCCAACTTGTTGGGTGGCAAACAGTACTATTTAGCTGTTTTGCTATAGTTGGAGTTTCTTTTAACATGCCCACACTGCTTCCTATTTGCGGCGCGATGACATCAATCATGGTTGCATGCATCGGGGAATTTACGAATCAATTTAAAAGTTATCGACTTCATGGGGCTTTATTTCAACAAACAGTACCTGTTAAATTTGGTTACCCTGGCACCACACTCTACTTCGAGCCAGCAACTGCTGAATTTTTTAGAGCAACAAAAGAGATCTTTGAGCAAAATGGCTTTCAACCAGGAGATGACATTCTTGGATTTTTTGATGTCCCCGGCATCATTCATGCCCTCGGTGGTGTATCGCCTGGACATCAATGGCACTTCGCACGTGGATTTCCAGATGAAATGCTCGAAGTCACCTACCTACACTTGAGCCATGTTGTACCAGATCGTTTGCGTCAATCTTTTGTAATAGAGCGTGGTCCTCTTGAGCGATTCAAGAACTATTTTGAAAAGCTTAATCTCTCAATACCTCATGATTACGTATTTGCGGGGAGCGTATTTTGGCCACAAAGCAATGAAACCCTCTCAATTTGGAAACCAATAGAAACCGTCAAAGCAACAGACTCAATTTCAGTCGTTAAACAAACTCTTGCAAAAGAGATCGTGCTTACGAATGAGCCAAAACGGTCTGAATTGCTCTCGTTTCTAGAGTCATCACGGTATCAATCAACCTATCAAATCTTGCTTGAAGATGCACTTTTACGTCAGCAACGTTTTGCCGAGGCTGGCATTTTATTAGAACATCACCTCAAAAAAGATCATACGAATCTTGAGACACTGTTAAACTTACTCACCGTGCGTATCGCAGAGAAAAAAGTAGGTGATGCGATATCAATTATCGACCAGATCATTGCTATCGATCCAAATATTCCAGAAGTGCATGAAACGAGGAGTTTTCTGCTCAGCCAAAGCATGATGTAATGCGAATGCCTTGAAGCACTCAACGACTGTAACATGTCCGATCTGCTGTAGCCTGGACACCACTCCTCTTGGTGACGACATTCCATACGCCTGGTGTCTAAGCTGCGATCATCGATTTCGTACTGCGGTACCTCACGAAACATCGATGATTAATGAAACGCTCGATATCAAGCAGGTAACGACACCATCAGGGCTCACAAGGTTTTGGACACATACAACACGACGATTTTCTCAGAATACGTCTTTCCTCCTCGATATTGGAGCCGCCTCAGGTCGATTTCTCTTTTTCATCAAAGATTCGTTTACCAAAATTCTTGGTCTTGAAGTCAGTGCACCAAGCCTTGCATTCGCTCAATCAGCGATGCACCTCCCTGTCGTCAATACGCTCACACCACAAGATGTAACAGCAGTCTCATGCGTTACCGCATGGCATACCCTCGAACATATTCCTGCCACAGATATTGCAACCCTCTTATCAATGCTACGAAGTGAAGCGTCTCAAGACTGCGTGTATATTCTCTCGGTACCAAATGGAAGTTCACTCTGGGGATTCTTTTTGATGAAGCACTTTTCATTTTATGATGTTCGAGAACATCTGCATCAATTTTCTTACCGTTCACTTGAACTCCTCCTGAAACAACATCATCTTTCTATCAAACAGTGCATCCCAGCCCTGCCATACTCAAGTTTTAATGCGGTGCAATCAATTCTCAATGTTATCACCGGGACTCATAACTACCTTTACTACTATTTAAAACGCTCTCAAACCGTCGATGCCCCTCCTACCAAACTAAGAACATGTGCTCATCTTGCCTTAGCAGGATGCATCATCCCCCTGGCAGCACCGATTATCCTTTTTGAACTTTTATGCCCGCGCTATGCGGCAGCGCTCACCGTCATTTGTAGCCATGAACACCACTAAAGATATTTTTATTACAGGCGCTTCAGGCTTTATTGGCAATGCTCTTGTTGAGGCACTACTCAAAGACGGCGCTTATCGAATTCACTGTCTCGTCAGAGATCCTGATGCTGCACGCATCTTAGAGGCACAGGGCGCACATATATGCCATGGCTCACTCGATGATCTAGAACAACATCGTGATACAATCTGTAAAGCTTCCATTGTCATTCATGCTGCTGCCAATGCATCCTTTAGAGAGCGCGGAGAATATACTGCTACAAATATCACTGCGACTGAAACACTGACCAAGATCTTAGGTGACAGCACAGTCCTCAAGCGATTCATCTTCCTCAGCACCATCGGCGCAGTCGATCGCTCACCAAGCGATCCCTGTACCACGCCACTGACGACAGCATCCGAGACAGTACCCACGTCAACTTATGGCAAATCAAAACTCGCAGCTGAAAAAATCATTCAGGCATCTTCGCTCCCATACACGATTCTTCGCCTTACCTGGATTTACGGGCCTGGAATGCGTGCTGACTCCCACGTTGCAACCTTTCTAGCAATGGGACGCCGTGGCCATCCTCTAGCCTACCTTGGTTTTACAGGAAATGTATCTGCGCTCTATATCGATGACCTCGTTCGTTTGTGTCATATCTTGATAGAAGGCCAAGCGTGGCTGCGCCAAACACACTTTGTTGGTTCAAGAGAACTTCTCTCGATTGCATCTATTTTTCGCGCTGGTCGCGCTCTCAACCAGCGATCAACAACAACTCTGCCCCTCCCATGCACACCTATACTTGGTCGACTTCCTTTACCATTTGGTGCAAAGGTTCTCCTGCAAGATGCTCTCGTTGCTGAAAGCCAAGCAGACGTACTGCTTCAAGGTCATACAACACCTCACGAGGAAGGACTCAAAAAAACCTATGCCTATTTTTTTCAACGCCAAGGGATCTACATTATCACTGGCGCAGCATCAGGTCTTGGGCGTGCTTACGCAGAAACATTGAGCGCCCAAAAAAAACAGCTGCTCCTTATTGATAAAGATGAACTCGAGCTTAAAGCACTCGCTGAAAAACTCTCTCAACAATACCAGGTCGTTGATCTTGCTGATGCCACTGCACGTCTTGAATTCTACGAATCAATATCTTCTCATCAATCACTGATCAGCGGACTCATTACATCTGCTGGATTTGGTCTGCGCGGTAGCTTTGAAAGCCATATGCTGCAAGCGCAAAAAAGCCTCATAGATGTTAATATACTCTCCCTTACAGAACTCACTGCTGTCGTACTACGTAAAATGAAAGCACAAGGATTTGGCTCTATTATTCTCGTCGCATCTTCAGTTTCAGAAATACCAGTGCCTGGAATGGCTCTCTATGGAGCATCAAAAGCTTTTGTTTTAAGTCTTGGTCGATCGCTTTGGGGAGAAGCACAAGGAAGCAATATACAGATTCAGACTGTTTGCCCCTCAGGCATGAAGACCAATTTCCAACGTTCAGCGCAGGTAAAAGTTATGAAAGAGGGAGCAGGGTTACTCGACCCTGCCGATGTCGTCGCTCGATCGCTTGCAGCACTAAGCAAAAATCAGCCAACCGTTTTCGTTGGCTGGAAATCACGCATCACATCAAGCATCATACAGTTGCTTCCAGAAAAGTTAAGAATAACCGTCTGGGCGTTTCTCTTTCAAAAACTCCGATAACACGGCTGCGTAAACGCAGCCACTTATGGACGCAACGTATTCAATGCAGAGCCAGCTTTAAACCACAGAATCTGCTCATCAGTCATTGAATGAGCCGCTTTAATGACTCGCTCTGACCCATCTTTTGACTTCACACGAAGCGTTACCGTCGAACCAGGTTTCAGCTGGGTTAACCCCTCAGTTGAAATACGGTCATCTTGATACAAACGATCGTAGTCAGCAGGATCCACAAAGGTCAGTGGTAGAAGCCCCTGCTTTTTAAGATTTGTCTCTGCAATACGAGCAAAACTTCGAGCAATAACAATGCGGCACCCAAGGAATCGTGGTGACATTGCAGCATGTTCACGTGAAGAGCCTTCGCCGTAGTTTTCATCACCTACAGCAATCCAGTCTTGGTCCTGCGCCTTGTATGCTTTTCCAAGTTCTGGGAATGATACGCCCTGCTCTCCAGTCAGAACATTTGTTCCCTTACCTGTCTCGTTGGTGAATGCATTCACTGCGCCGAGGTAGCAGTTATCAGAGATCTTAGCGAGGTGACCACGGTACTTTAACCATGGGCCAGCTTGAGAGATATGATCCGTAGTACATTTACCAAGTGCTTTCACACCAATGACAAGATTCTTGAGCTCTGTTCCTTCCCATGGCTTAAAGACCTCCAGGAATGACAAACGATCACTTGTTGGCGCAATTGAAACAGGCAACTTTTTACGCTCTGCTTCATTTTCAAGTGGCGACTCAAGCCCTTCACGGCTTAATACAAAACCTTTTGGTGGCAGCTCATCCCCTTGAGGCTGTGTAAAGGCAAATGAAGCTCCTTTGCTATCAGCAATACTGTCACGCTCTGGATCAAATGAAATCTTGCCAGCGAATGCAACTGCAGTCACAAGCTCAGGAGAACCAATGAATGCTGCAGTTTCAGCATTCCCATCATTTCGCTTTCTAAAGTTGCGGTTATAGCTTGTGACAATCGTGTTCTTTTCATTCGGTTTAATGTCATCACGCGACCATTGACCAATACAAGGCCCACACGCATTGGCAAGTACCGTTGCACCAACTGCATCAAAGATCTCCATGAATCCATCACGTTGGATCGTTTGAAAGACTTGATCAGAACCAGGAGTAATCATAAAGGGGACTTTTACTTTTAGCCCATGATCACGTGCTTCTTTTGCCACATGTGCCGCACGAGCTATATCTTCGTATGAAGAGTTTGTGCAGCTTCCGATCAATGCAAAACGAATTGAGTCTTCAATGTCTTCTTGCTTAACAACATCCTTCATCTCAGAAGCTTTTCGTAAGAGGTCAGGTGTATGCGGACCAACCCACTGCGGCTTCAATGAAGAAAGATCAATTTCGATGAGCTCATCATAGTACTTCTCTGGATGCGCAAGCACTTCAGCATCGGCACAAAGGTATGATTTATATTGATCAGCAAGGTCTGCAAGATCCGCTCTATTTGAAGAGCGCAAATAACTTGCCATACGTGCATCATACGGGAATACAGAGGTTGTCGCTCCAAGTTCTGCGCCCATGTTGGTAATCGTTGCTTTCCCTGTGCAAGAGATGCTCTCTGTGCCTGGACCAAAATACTCAACGATTTTTCCAGTTCCACCCTTCACTGTAAGCAGCCCTGCAACTTTTAGAATGACATCTTTTGGAGAAGCCCATCCTGAGAGCGCACCAGTAAGTTTAATACCAATAAGTTTTGGATTTAAAAGCCCCCATGGTTGCCCAGCCATAACATCAACAGCATCAGCACCGCCAACACCAATTGCAACCATACCAAGTCCACCTGCATTAGGCGTATGGCTATCTGTTCCAATCATCATGCCACCAGGGAATGCATACTGCTCAAGCACTACTTGGTGAATAATACCTGCACCTGCTTTCCAAAAACCGAGTCCATAGCGCTGTGAAGCAGAGAGTAAGAAGTCATACACTTCTTTGTTATCATCAAATGCTTTCAACAGATCTTTTTCTGCACCTACTTTTGCTTGAATCAAGTGATCGCAATGTACTGTCGTCGGGACTGCCACCGTATCGCGTCCAGTGACGATAAACTGCAAAAGCGCCATCTGCGCAGTGGCATCCTGCATCGCAACACGATCAGGCATAAAATTAAGGGTATCTTTCCCTCGAACAGTCTCAGCCTTAGGCCATTCTTTAATGTGAGAAAAGAGAATCTTTTCAGCCAACGTTAACGGTCGCCCAAGTTTCTCACGAGCAATACGATGCTTTTCATCGAGCGTCTGATAGAGGTTGATGGCGAGCTGCAAATCCTTTTTATCCATAGTGTTGTTCTTTTTTTTTACAATATTACATTCATACATTATTAAAAGTCTGCGGTCACCACTTCAGAGAGGTAAATCGCATCGACACCAAGCTTCACTGCCAACGCAAAATGTGCTTCTCTGTACTCTGGAAAGACAAGAGAACAGATATCGTGCGCAGCAAGTTTCTCGGTAAAATCATAGTCATTGAGGAAGTCTGCCAAGACTCGCTCTTGCGCAAGATCCAACTCCTCGGCAAGCACAACGAGTGTATCGCCACTCTGTACTGGAATTGATGCAAGCTCAACTTGCACCATAGCATTCTGCCCAACAAGTGGTTGTGGTATCGCAGCATTTAAATGAGCCGGCGCCTTCTTCTCAAAAAAAGCAAAGGTCTCTCCTGCACGAACAAGATAGACGACACTCGATCCAACACGGGCAGCAGCAGCAATATTTTCATGGACGACCAAGCCCACCAGAGATGCTCCCATCTTTCCACCCGCAGCCATGGAGTGACCAAAGCTATAGACGGCGTCATTCGATGATCGAAATGCAGATTCAAGTACCTGGACGGTCAACGATTCTGATAGGAGCTCATCACTGCCGAGCGTTTGCGGTGGGAGCGCTTCAAAAAAGCTCATCACACCATCAGTGAAACTTTCAAGGGCAAGCTTACAGGCTATCTGTCCTCCAAGGCCTTCACGGCCAGAGATAGCGCCACCAAATACAATACTTCCAGGTCGTTTGGCTGGATTGAGCGCGACGTACGCACTGAGCTCTGGAGGCACAGATGATCCGCGGTAGATATCACTGTCTATTTTCGTGATCATGATTTTTTCAATTCTTAGTGTCGCACACTGGACCATCTTTCGACAGAGAGAACCTATTCCTAAAGCCCTGCAAACGATGCATAAAACTGCCAATTTTAAGGGGAAAAACCTCTACTAGCACCTATCGCTCTCTTGCGCGCATCGGCCGTTATATCACAGAACCTGCTGCGCTCTCCCCCATAATGCTCTACCATCTCACTTCTATGAGCCCCGATATTGAGTCTTTAAAATCACTGCACAGTCTCCAAAAACATCCTGAAGGTGGAT
>Ga0214921_10009905_pt1 | contig 11913 bp, 5 predicted proteins | sample LL1505_MetaG_FD_177992 | JGI IMG/M metagenome (GOLD analysis project Ga0214921, IMG submission 177992) | Freshwater microbial communities from Lake Lanier, Atlanta, Georgia, United States - LL-1505 | ecosystem: Environmental > Aquatic > Freshwater > Lake | place: USA: Georgia | collected 2015-05-28
CCGTAAATTCACAAGGTACAGGTCTTAAAACCTATGATGGATTACCTGCTAGTGGCCTCCCCGTTGCTACACCACCCTCTGGACTTACGGTAAGTCCAGAAGCCGGGACTAAACAAGTTTTCCACATTGCCGATAACTTATTCACATATGATGATGCGGAAGCCGTTTGCCGAGCTTATGGTGCCGATTTAGCTACTTACGACCAAATGGTAGATGCTTATAAGAAAGGTGCCAATTGGTGCAGTTATGGTTGGACCAAAGAGCAAATGGCACTTTATCCCATTCAATATACCTACTGGCAGAAACTGCAAGAAAGCGACCCGGAAGAAGCTGGTGCATGTGGCGTCCCCGGGATTAATGGCGGCTATTTTGAGAATCCAAGTATGCAATTCGGGGTTAATTGTTATGGTGCCAAACGCGGGCCTCGTAAAGATGAAAAAGTAAAGGACGTGTATGTTAGTGATAAGGAACGCGCAATCCGGGCTAAAGTTGCGGCATTCCAGAAACAACTCGGGAAATTCAAACTCCTGCCTTTTAATGAAGACAAATGGGGGAGCTGTAATATGTGACCACCTTCCGACTGGGAGCTGTAATATGTATCTACCTTTTAGCTAGGAATTACAATATTTAGGTTCTTGCTGATTATCAATTCTAGCAGTGTAAGTTTTTAATTTTTCATAGTTATTTTATTTATTATTCAGTATTTGTTTTTAGCCTCCAACCTTTTATAACTGTCCTAATAGCATTATATCTATCTGCATAATATTTTCGAAAAAATATATTATTTTGAATATATTCTACAAAGTATTTCTTAGTATATTTAGCCCTTTCTTGTCGAGATAAACTATTCATAAAATCACTTCCTATAAATAAGTCGTATGCGTCCTTTACACAGACAAACTCTGTATTACCGGTTTCTTCATAATTATCTCTAAACCATTGAACTATATTACAAGATAATTCCAAATACCTAGTACCCCTTTCAATGACGCTTGCCGGCAAAATTAATTCACCACTCATATGTTTATATTTTTTATAAGTATCCATTAGTATTTTGATTAATGCGAATTTATGTTGCTCTTGAAATTCTTTGGTTTTAAAAAGTGTATTGGCCTTGTAAATATAGTTTGTTTCATCTAATAATCGGCCATCGCTGACAAAGGACGACCTGAATAAGACATCAATAATACGCCTAGCATCTGCTTCTGTCGGCTCTTCTTTGAATAATGGGCGTTTATTACATTCAACTATTAGTGTTAAATTTAACTCCTTTTCGCATATACCTTCATATAAACCACGTGCTGAAAAACTGCCACCACCTGTTAATTCCTTAATTATTGAATTTTCAAACCTATTTTTTTCAGGTGGTTCGCGAAATATAACTAGGCGTTTTTTATGAAGGTTAGCTTTTTCAGGATTAGAACCTGTTTTAGATGTCTCAAAAAGAATACCATTATTACCAATCATAGCATACTCACCTAGTGCTAGGAGTAATATATCATCTAACATACCCTTGCCATTACCACCCGAACCGTTGAAAATAATGAACTTTTCTAGACATTTACCACTTAAAGCAGTACTTAGAATTTGTAAGTAAGCTTCTCTTTCAGTTTCAATTGGCATTACTAATTCAATTAATCTAGTCATTGTTTGGAGTTCATCATCTGTTGGCTCACGCCAATCATATCCGGTTGTTATAGAAACATAATCTTCATATTTATAATCTCGCATTTCACTTGCTTCTAAATCATAAACCAAATTATTAAACCCTAATAAATACCATTTGCTATCAAATTTAATATCATTATTTACACCGTATTCTTTATAAGTTTTGAGTAATTTATCCTTGTATTCAATACTTTTCAACTTATCTAACTTTGCCTTTATTTGTGGAAATTCCCTTGTATTCCAATAAACATTAATCAAGATTGTTTTTAGGAAATCATGTAGTTCATTACTAACCACCTTTTTAAAAATAACATCATCTCGTTGCCAATACTTACCATTATAACAATATAACACATATATGCCTCCAATTATTTTATACACAAATCTATTACCAGCTATTAATTGTAGAAATCTACACATGTCAGTTTGTCCTAGTTCAAGAGTGTTTTTATTCATAATTTCTATGAACTTAGTTTTATTATCTTCCATAGCATAATAATAAATAGTGGCTATTGTAAAACCATCATTATCATTTTGCCTGACAAATGATAAAAATTTATATTTTGTTTTTTCATAACCTTCATATTTCTGACCTTTTGAACTAAAATAATCAAATAAATTAATTGCATCTTCATCAGCAAAAGAATTTTTTAATGCCATACCTACTGTTATCCAACATTGATATTCATCAAATCTTTCTTTTTTATAGCAATCATCAAATACTTTTTTACAAGTCATAGGTTTTGATAGAATATTACTTAATACATTTTCCTTATTAATATTTTCAAATTTTTCTAGTTGATTTTGTGTTTGTAATGTTATATCAATTTCTTCTATTTCATTCTGAATGCTTTTAGTTAATGAATTATTACGTATATTATTTATAAGTTTTGTTTTTTTTAATTGATGTGTCTTTTTTTGTGTCGTAACTGGTATTGGTTCTAAATAAATAACACTGTTTATATTAATGCTCTTCTTAGGTATATATTCCACAATAAAGTCTGTCATATCACCAACAATTATTTGGTGTGTATCGTTCATTTCACCAGAACCCTTATATTGATTAGGGCATCTGAACCAATGTTCCGAATAAATAGTTGTATCTACTGCCTTCCCCAAATTAACATCTCTAGCCTTCAAAAATTTCTGGAAATTAGTGAATATCTCTTTTAATTTATCAGTTATAGCATTCCATTTTGGAATACTAAAATGATATGAATTGAGTTTCTTATCGTTCCTAGTATATTTAAAATCATCTACTATAAATTCTAGGGCATAAAAAGTTTTCATAAATTCTTGTAATAATTTTATATATTCGGAAATTTCGAGTTCGAAATTATCAATATCGCCGAAAAATACATAATGTGTAGCTGGATGGATTCTAAAATGATATTTTTTTTTAGATTTTAAAAGTAAATTTTTTAATTTTGTTTTACTTAATTCAACATAATTGGTCTGAATGAATTTTACGTCAGCCAGAGCGTAATTCTCAACGTTATAAATTTTGTAATTAGATTTTAAATCTGCCAAATCTGCCATTTTATTACATAAAAATATTTTATTCTTAAATTTGTAGAAACTAAATAAAAGTAAAAAAGTATAAATAATGGCAGATTTGGCATTTTGCGAAAAAGTAACTATTTTATAATTCAAATTTTTTACTCGTTTGCTGTAAAAAATATATTCCCTGCCCCACAAAATATAATTATATAAATTCATTTGAATAATTTAGCTTGAATCTATTAATTTTAATCCGCCATAGATGATGTATTCGGGTTGTTTCTAAATACTTACAATCAATTTATTAAAATATATTGCCCCGTAAAAATCGTTTTATTATTTTTTATTCTTACTTGCCATTAATTAACATCATATTTAAGACAACACCATTTATTACAAAAGTAAATCAAATTAATATGTCTGAAAACAAAAGTAATCCTAGCAGTGCGAGTTCTACTCCTAGCACTACACCAGTAGCTGCGACAAATCTTAATCCCGCCGAATTTACAGTTGAATTTCTAAGAAAACAAACTGTAGGCCGGCTAAAAGAAATTAAGAAGGCCACTAAAATCCGGAAGAAAACCGAAACCCCTGAAGAACTAGTTGATTGTCTCGTGGAATGGTACCAAAAAAATCATGGCCCGGCATCGGCTGCAGTTAGCGCGACTCCTAAAACTAGGAAACCCCGGGCTAAGAAAACCAAGAGTGATGTAGGAACTATACCTAATACTGTTGGTGTCTCGACAACCTTAGAAGATAGTATTAGGGCGGAAGTGGCACAAGATGCAGCAGGTGGGGAAACAGTAAGTGAAACCCCTAAAACTAAGAAGGGTAAAAAACCTGCTAAACTTAGACAAACTAAGAGTAAAGTGGAAAAAGAAGAACTAAAACCTATTACACTACAACGGCCGACAAAGCGTGTCCTAGCTACACTAACTGATGCTGAAAAGGAAGATATCCGAGTGAATAAAGAAGCGAAAGCCAAGATTTACCAATTCCTAGATTATATCCACGACCAACTTAGGGGGTCATCAGTTGCAGGTGAGGCAGCCATGGATGATATTATTATGTTTATTATCCTAGCAAAGCTTGATGTTATGATTTATGACGGTAGTTTTGATATTTGGGATACTAGGACAATTAGCAATGGTGGTAAATTTGATGATTTCTGTGAGACACTGCATTTGGTTGAATATATGAAAGAACATAAGTGCGGGCTCTTATTTATGCTTTATACAAATTCAACTCATCCACTTAGAAATACAAATCCGGACCAACCTGATTTAGTTAGACAGCTAGGTATGCTTCTTAAAGCACATCCTATTAGCAGGAATTTTGTAAGAGATATTAATCTATTTCACTTGGATAACCCGCATACTCTTATTCGTATTCTCAAAATGTTTGATACGGTCACACCTATGCGCGTGATTGCATCACAACCTAGCACACCAATTGCTACAGAAACTGCATCTACAGTAGGTGCAGCTCCTGGAACACCAGCGATTGCTACTGCGACTCCAACAAGTGATGCTAGGACTAAAAAACCTAAAAAACAAACTGTATCAAATGAATTACAAATAATTGACCTAGATGCGCTTAATCAAATGGATGCCATTGGCACTATTTATGAATACTTTACCAACAAATATAAGGGCAATCAAGGCAAAGACATGGGTCAATATTTCACAGAAAGAAGTTTGATGCTTATGTCGCTTCATCTTATTGATAAACAAGATATTACAGAACTAGGTATCACTTCAGACTCAACAATGGGTGATGAATTTTGCGGCACATTTGGGTTTCCACTAAAAACCCGAGAATATTTCAAAAAATCATACGGTATTGAATTCCGACCTGAAAATATTTATGGTGTTGAATATTCGACTAAAACTTTTACCCTAGCTGCTGCTAATGCTATGCTTAGCACAAAATCCACCTCTAATTTTAACTTGACTCGTGGGAGTAGTTTTAACACTAACCTAGAACCACATTTAGATGTTAGCGTTCATAATGTTCCCTTTGGTGATACTATGCGTTGGTCGGACATTGCTAAATATGCCGAACAACATGCCGGGCATACCGAAATTCTTGAGAAAGAAATCCCAGTTAAAGCCAATGTGGATGCTGTGCTTTCAGCCCAACTTGTAATTTATAAGACCCGCAAAATGGGTATTCTTATTATTAAAGATGGTAAAGAAACAAGCAGTCCAGCATTTGCTGAATTTCGGCGTACTCTTATGGATAAATGTTGTGTCCGGAAAATTATGAAAATTCCCGGGTCAGCCTTTACTCATACTAACACTAAAACCATTTGCATCTATTTCACTAAACGAGATGGTGCTAGGACTGAAAGTATTCAATTCTGCGAACTGAATGATAAACTTGATACTATTCATGAGATTTGTATTGTTCCACGTGCTGACCTAGAAGCGCGTTGGTGTAGTTGGAATCCACAAGATTACCTGATTGACGAACATGCCGAACTTATGAAATCTAAGAGTGCTTGTGAATGGAAGAAACTTGGTGATATCACAACCTTTAAATCAGGAAAAATGCTATCACGAAAGGACTGTGTAGAAGGTGAATATTATGTAATTGGTGGCGGACAAAAACCATCTTGTAATCACAATTCTTATAATATGGCACCAAATACAATTCTATGTTCTAAATCAGGTGAATATTCTGGGTTTATTAGTAAGTATTCAACACCTGTGTGGGCTAGCGATTGTTTTGGAATAATTCCTTCTGATAAGATAGTTAATAATTATCTATATTATTGGCTAAAACACATTCAAGAACAAATTTATAAAAAACAAACTGGGGGCGGGCAACCACATGTAAATGAAAGAGATTTAATAAATATGGAAATCCCAGTTCCTAGTCTAGAAATACAAAATGAAACAGTTTCTATCCTAGATGAGCTTTCCGCTGACAAAGATGCGCTCAGTTCATATGTGTCTCATTTTGATAGGCAAATGTCTACGACAATCAAGAATGAATTTAGACGGGTGCCTGACGATATTCAATGGAAGAAACTAGGGGAAGTTGTTGATGTTCAAATAGGTGGAACACCTAAAACTGATATTACAGCCTATTATGAAAATGGAACTAACTTATGGGTATCTGTATCTGAAATGAATAACAATGTTATTACAGATACAAAAAAGAAAATTACTAAAATTGCAATTGATGAATCAAATGTAAAACTCGTTCCTAGGGGAACAATTATGATGTCATTTAAATTATCAATCGGAAAAATGGCAATTGCCGGTGCTGATTTATATACTAATGAAGCAATCGCTGCATTCACTAATCCTAAACCAATCATTAATCCTAAATTCTTATATTATTGGTTTATGACTAATCCACCTACTAATAACTCATATGGAGCAATTGGTGGTGGTAATCTTAATAAAGACAGTCTATATAGGTTGTCTATCCCAATTCCTAGCCTAGCCGTCCAACAACAGACTGTTAGCCAACTAGAAAATATTGAATCCCAAAAAGAAGTGTTCCGTAAAGAAATCGAGCGTCTAGAAACACTTATGAAATCTACTCTTGAACTATCATATACTACTAAACAAGATAATCCATTTAGCACTAACCTTGCTAGCCAAGAAATTGTTAGTCAGCCACAACACGAAGGCGAACCCGCTAATTCAGAAAATCCGGTTTCATCTAGTGAAGAAGAAACAGAATCTGAAACAGAAACCGATTAATTTAATGTTGAGTGTCTTGGAGTAATTTGTTTATTTTTATGGTTATCACGATTTATTAGTTCATTTAATAATTAGTTGTGTTTCACCAGCTTTGTTCGGGATTACATCATATTTTTTGTAGGCGGATAACTACTAAACCTAATCTAGGTTAAAAACTTATCCTAGCACAATAAATATGATGTAATCCCGAACCCCGCAATATTTCAACTCCGGAAAACACAAACGCAAAAAACACATAAAAAATAAATAACCGGTACTAAATCACATGAGCGAGCTCACTTAGCCTTAACAACACCGTAAAAGTCATCCGGACTCATACAAGGAATTCGCGGGTCAAGCTTATTGTAATATTTAATCTTTTGAAACCGGCGCATAGAATGTAATTCCTTATTTACGATAGACTTAGGGTCTTGTGAATATCTGGTTTGAAACTCACTATCCACAACACTTATCCTAGCTACACACTCTTCGCGAGTCGTATAATAATTTACGCCATTAGGGTCAATTACTAATCGCCAACCAAACCCTGCATAATCAGTAGGATTAGGTCGCAATTCAAATTTGCCAGGATTACTAGATAGAAATGTATGATATTCAGCACTCGACTTAATATTGTATTCACGGCAAAATTTGGCAATACCTCGTGCTGTGCGTATATTTTTATAACCTAGCACCCGGATTTCACTAAGTATATCATCAGCCGAAATTTCATAACCATCTGACAAATACAGATTTTGCGAAATAATTTGTTTAATCCGATTAGGAACAAGTTGTGGATTATCTGTTATGAGTCCTTGGCCTAGACTTTGTGATTCAGGGGTGGCATTTGGTTCCTCATCTAGGATATCTGTTCCTACAGATGCTAAATAATCCTTAGTAAGTCCAGCAATATATTTGCATAATTCACGCTTATTACTCTTTTGACTAACCGGACAAATATAATAACCAAATTGTTTGGGATTAGATTCATTCGGGTTATCTTCAATCCTTTGAGCGCGGCCTATTTTTTGTAGAGTAGTAAGCGGATTACGGGACGCAGCATAATCCATTTCGATAACCATTTCAACCCGGTAATCATCAAATCCTTCGACCGCTTGACCGACTACCATTAATAGGGAATTTTGGGTTTTAGTTTTGAAATCGTTAATGCCATTAGTTATTTTTTCGGCTGAGATACCTAGCATAGCAAGTTTAGATAACATGACAGAATCAGTAGAAGTTTGAAAACTAAATGACATATAAATTCCGGAAGCTAGGCAAGCACATATCATGGGAATATCAGAAAACATCCCACCGCGGATTTTTGTGTAAAACTCAACAAGTCTTGCCCGAGATTCAAAATACATAATTGCTTTACGGTATTTGAGTTTATCACGCCAAATTTCAGTTGAAACCGAAGTGAGTAGTTTGTGATGTCCTGAATCACTGATTTTATATGTAATTGTTTGTCCTGGATTCCTAGATGGCGAATCCACCGAAGGTCGTGTATCTAGGATACCCGAATTAATATCTATTGTTGAGGTAGGTATTAAATCATTCATAGCAATAGGAAAGTAGAAATGCTTAATAGGAAGAATAATGTTATGGTGCCATCCTTCAGTGTAAGTTACTTCATGTAAAACTTCAAGTTCTAGGCCATCACCAAATAATTCATAAGTACGCCTTTGATTATCAGCCATTATCCTGACTGGTGTTGCGGAAAACCCAATTCCATATGGAACTTGCCCTTTAATCATCTTAATACTATCACAAATACCTTCAGCACCCGTCCAATGCATTTCATCGAAAATAAGCGCACCAATTGCGAAATGTTTTAGAATCCAATTTAGGATTTTTCCGTCTGTGGTTAGTTTATCTACATTGAAAATGAATATTGACCCACCTAGAGCCTGATTGGTTGGTGTTGTTAAACAATATTTCCGGAATTTGGCAAATTCGGTTTGATTAAACATATTCCGGACTTTCTCAATACTTGTCGGTGGGAATAATCCATTTGCAGCTAGACTTTGTAATTTGTATTTGAACTTGGAATCTAGAAATTGGCTACCTAGCACATCTTTCCGTTTGGTAATATATAATACATTTTTGGCTGGTTGTCTTAATAGGAATGCTCCAATCATAACCATTGTCATAAATGATTTACCCCATCCAGTTGGCGCTATAACCGACCCCCAGTATTTTTGTGTTTGGTCCAAAACCGTTTTCCATTTATTATATGTTTCAAATTGTCCAAAACGCCAATTAATTTGGGTTTCCCTAACTGGTTCCTCTACCAGCCCGCTTGACTGGGTTGGTTGGCTATCACTTGTTGTACTAGGATACAATTTGTCATATACTGCCATAAATTCATTACAAAGCCGGTTTTCTGTGTCATCTGGGTCATATAATTCGTCATGAATTTGTTGCCTTGATTTACCATTTTTGGTATATCTATTCAATAATGTTTTAATTAGTGGATTAAACTTATCAGCACTCGCTGTTCCTTCTTGTTGGACGGACATATTAATTTGTTATTGTTATACTTTTGTTGATGTATGTAAGGTTTGTTTAAAAGTTAAAAAATAAGACCCATAAACAATTTTTCATAATATTCCAATTCCTACGAATCAAAATCGCACAAATAAATTAATTACCATATATGTCTTTATATAATTCATGGTCCGATGTTTTATTAATCATTAATAATGGTTGATTAACAATATCAAAATGTTGGGTGTTTTTGTGTAAAGTTTTATTATTATTAGCAATACCACCGGGGCTAGCCAATATATATCCGTTAATAAAACCAGACCCACCTGTTGCCTTATAGTCAACAGGCCCACCAGGTGATGCCATAACATAACCGGCCGGTTGTTGCTGTTGGTTATTTGGTTTTGAAACTGAAATATCAGGATTAAAATAATTATTTTCTAATAATTTGTCTTGCAGTTCAATTAATTGCATCATAAATCTGTTAATTGTATTTGATTGCTCTTTACTTATATCTGTTTCCTCTATAATTCGTGCTGAAACGGCACCAGCTAATTTAGTTATATCATTAAAAGGCTTACCAGTAATCATTTTATATAAAATACAATAAAGAGCATATAAATCCCTAAAATAAGTAGTATATCGCATATACATTGGTATATAGCCTATTGAACCATTTTTAAATAATTTATTTCTATCTATATTTTCATCAAAACTATTCAAATCTATTGAAATTCCAAAATCAGCAATTTTAAATGTTGGATTACCGGTAATATTACCACATACTAATATATTTTCTTCTTTTATATCAGCATGAATAATATTGTTATTATACAAATGCCTTAATCCTGCAAAAATTTGTGTAAATATTTGCTCCGGACTATTCGACTGTTGTTTTGATAAGTAATATTTTAAATCACCATTTGCGCAATATTCCAGATAATAATGAGGCATATCTAGGTTTTTTAACCCGTGCTGCTTAATTTCGTCCGCAGTGATATAATGTATAACATTATTATTCGCCTGTAGTTTTGATAATATGTCTATTTCATTTTGTAATACCGTGTCATCTTTTACTTTACTGGTTTTTAATACAGCAATTATAGTAGGATTGTTGGGTTTACTGTCATCTACACATTTGTAAGCAATTCCAAAACCACCAGCACCTAAAACTGAGTTGCAAGCAACATCACCACCAATTTGAATATATTTAATATTTGTATTATTTAATTTACTACCTCTTCCTCTTTTAATAGAATATCGCTTATGATTTATTTTTCTATCTTTTTTTATAGTCATTTTATTATTTATATATATATAAAAAAGTCTATTTCAAAATCGCGCACAATCCAGTTCAAATCTTTCTTGAACATATTCCATCATTTCCTCATTAACCGGAATAACTGGAGGATTGGCTAATTCTGGGTCCCTAGTTAGTATTTCATCCCGGATTTCTTGGCTAATTCTCTCTGCAATTTCAAACCGGATAGTCATTGTATCCCAATCTGGAACACACCTTATCAGGCCGGTATCCCAATGTTTGTGAATCCGGGTATCTAGGCACAACCCATTATTAATATCATAACGCGCAAAATCATTCGAGCAACGCGCGAAATCCACTATGTGCGCCGCTTCTGTGTTAGCCCGTTGCCCGGTAAGTTGGCACCGTCCTGAATCCCGTTCTTTTACCATATCCGCGAATTTATGATTCCTAGCAGTGTGTTCCGCCGTCCTGGTAAGCGTATCTAGGACAACTTTGGAAATCGGGCAATTCATAATTTCTACCCGGGCGACTAATTCTTGTGTATAATCCACACACCCGGCTGCGCGCAATGCTCGTATAATTTGCGGGCCGAATTCTGGTAATTCTTCCTGCGACTTTTCCTTGTATGCGCGGAATACTTCCCGAATCTGGGCGAAACAAGGTACTGAATTATTGAAATTATTGGTATCTGATTGATTTGCTGTCTGGATTTCAACTGTCATTTTTGGGGTATTTGAAAATATTATATTATTTCTATTTGGTATTCTATGCTTGAAATTAGGTCGTGGTGCCTCTATGAGTATATCATGGTGCTAGGTTTAAATTATTTTTGGGGGCCTAGCCTAGAGTTGGTTTTCTGGTTGATAATAATACCTAATCAACACCTCCAGCCATCGGTTGCGGTGCCTAATCACCACCTCCTCCTATCGTCGTAGGAGTATTCGGCCTAGACCTAGTTGCTGACCCACCAATTTTAATAATCGGAACTGTTTGCCGACCCCGTTGTTTCTTAATAAACGCAACCACTTTGCGGGATTTATCAACATCACCGCCATAAAGCTTAGCTAGGCATTCTTCTAGGAATTTATAAGTCAGTGTATCATAACTCGTATCTTGTCCTAGAGTTAGTTTATTACCCTGATAAGTAATCCCATATCCCGCTAGGCCACTTTGTGATATCGCCGTGATTAATCGTTGTTCTGCCAGACGCCTGGATTCCCGGATTTGGCTGAGTTCTTCAGTCCGCCGGGTGTATTCGCGTTGTAATTCCATATATTGCTGAGTAAGAACCTT
>Ga0214921_10009906_pt1 | contig 11912 bp, 10 predicted proteins | sample LL1505_MetaG_FD_177992 | JGI IMG/M metagenome (GOLD analysis project Ga0214921, IMG submission 177992) | Freshwater microbial communities from Lake Lanier, Atlanta, Georgia, United States - LL-1505 | ecosystem: Environmental > Aquatic > Freshwater > Lake | place: USA: Georgia | collected...
GACTCTGGCGACTCTTTGCGGCAATGCGCCGCGGCGTGTCGGCCGACCAGATTCACACCGCGACGGGGATCACGCGCTGGTTCCTTGCGGAGTTTGAGCGCCTCATCGCCATTGAGCACCGAGTGCGCGAAGCGGGGCAGACGCTGATCGGCCCAGATCCTGCCTCGGTCTCGCTGCTCGCCACGGCGAAGCGTTCCGCGATCGGCGATCGCGACCTTGCGCTGATGAGTGGCGTCTCGGAGCCGCGCATCGCCCAGCGGCGCTCACAGCTTGGTTTGACACCTGGGTACGCGATGGTCGACACCTGCGCCGCCGAGTTCGCCGCCGCAACGCCCTACTTCTACTCCACCTATGCGGCGGCCGGTTCACCGCCAGAGGCGCCGCCAGTGCCGCGACAAGCGGCCATGGTGATCGGTTCTGGGCCAGTGCGTATTGGACAGGGGATTGAGTTTGACTACTGCGCCGTGCGCGCCGCGGAGCGGCTGACCGAGCGCGGCTGGTCCGCGGTGATGGTAAACAGCAATCCCGAGACGGTCTCCACCGACTTCGATGCGTCAACGCGCCTCTATTTTGAACCGCTCGATGCGGAATCGATCATGGAGATCGTGCGTGCCGAATCGCCCGACGGAGAGACGACGCTTCCAGCGTTTGTGCAGTTCGGTGGGCAGACGCCACTCAATCTCGCGGCGCCGCTTGCTGCGGCGGGCGTGCCACTCCTCGGCGCATCGCTCGAGGCGATCGATGAGACCGAGGATCGCGTGCGCTTCGCTGCGCTCCTGGATCGTCTCGGCATCTTGCAGCCCGAGGGCGGGCTGGCGCGAAGTCGGCAAGAGGCGATCGACCTGGTGGAGCGCATCGGCTATCCGGTGATCGTGCGGCCGTCGTATGTGATCGGCGGCCTCGCCATCGACTTCGCCTATTCGCGTCCAGACCTCGAGCGTCAGCTCGACCGCATCGGCGAGATCGGTGATGGTCGCCCGCTGCGCATTGATCGCTTCCTTGAGGGGATCGAGATTGACATTGACGCGGTCACCGACGGCGAGACGGTGCTCATCCCTGGCCTGTTAGAGCACGTCGAACTCGCCGGCGTGCACTCAGGTGACTCCATCGCCGTCTATCCACCGCAGCGCCTGTCAGCTCCAAAGCAATGCGAGCTGGCAGAGATATTCATGCGCCTCGTGCGCGAGATTGGCGTGCGTGGGCTGGTGAATGCACAGTTCATCGTGCGCGACGAAGGGATCTACTTGATTGAGGTGAACCCGCGCGCGAGCCGAACGGTGCCGTTCATGAGCAAGGTGACGGGAATTCCGATGGTGCCGCTCGCTGTTGATATCGCTCTCGGTGACACGTTGGCGTCGAAGGGATACGTGTCGGGGATCGCTTCGGCCCCCGCCGGTGTGGCGGTGAAGGCGCCAGCATTCAGCACCGCAAAGCTGCGCGGCGTCGACCCAACACTCGGGCCATTCATGCAGTCGACGGGCGAAGTGATCGGCCTCGGCCTCACCGCAGAGGAGGCGCTGGGTAAGGCGTTGATCGCCGCGAACCTGCTGCCGCCAACACCACGCGACCCACAGCGCATCGCTCTCTTGAGCGTCGCCGACCGCGACAAGCACCTGCTGGCGCGCCTCGCCACGCCACTGCTCGCCGCCGGCTACGAGCTGGTCGCCACGCCTGGTACGCGCAGCGCGCTGACGGCACTCGGCATCACTGCTGGCACGGCGCACCCGCTCGGCGATCAGGGGCGCGATGGGGCACCCGGCATTGCCGACCTGATTCGTTCCGGCGCCGTTGCCCTTGTCGTGAACACGCCGTCGATGGCGACCGGGGCACTGCGCGACGCACTCGAGATCCGCCTCGCCGCCGTTGAGTACGGCGTGCTCTGCCTCACCGCCATGGAGACCGCCGTGGCGTCGGCAGAGGCACTCTCCGTACGGGCCAGCATGTCGGGCGTATCGCTGAACCCGATCGGCGTGCACGGGCTACGATAGGCAGGTGGAACTGACCTACGCCCCAGGCGCTTGCAACATCGGTCCGGATGAGATCGCGCGCCGCCGCAAGGCCGCCGTTGCGGGCCTCGTCGCGAGCATCGGCCTTGCCCTCGCGCTGATCGCGTTCGGTTCGGCCCCCGGTGACTTGGCTCGCCTCCTCGTTGCACTGCCGCTGACTGGCGCAGCAATTGGGTGGATCCAGGCACAGCGACGCTTCTGCATGGCGTACGGCCTGGCAGGCACTTTCAACCTCGGCAAGATTGGCGAGATGAGCCGCGTGAGCGACCAGGTCGCACTTGCCGCTGATCGCCGAACTGCGCTCATCATTGGAGCGCAGGGCCTTGCGGTCGGCGTTGGTGGCGCTCTCCTCTTCCTCGTACTTCCAATCGCCATCCAGAACTAGGATGACGACGCGCACGGCGACGCCGCCGTTGCCGATTCGTGAACATCGGCTTGCCAATGGCCTGCGCCTCTTCCTGATTGTTGACCGGACGGCGCCGATCGCCGCCGTCAACATCTGGTATCACGTCGGCTCGAAAGATGAACGTGCCGGGCGCACCGGATTCGCGCACCTCTTTGAGCACCTGATGTTCCAAGGCTCCGAGAACGTCACGAAGGCGGAGCACCTCACCCTCGTTGAATCAATCGGCGGAGAGGGGAACGCCACCACCTGGCTCGACCGCACCAACTACTTCGCCACCGTACCTGCGGAATGGGCGGAGTTGATCCTCTGGATGGAGGCCGATCGACTCGGCACACTCCTCACCGCGCTTGATCAGGCAAACCTCGACAACCAGCGCGACGTGGTGAAGAACGAGAAGCGCTCCAGCTACGACAACCAGCCGTATGGCAGCGCCTACATCGAACTCTTCGCACTCGCCTATCCGAAGGGGCACCCGTACCATCACCCCACGATCGGCTCCATGGAAGACCTGGATGCCGCGTCGCTTGACGACGTTCGCAGCTTCTTCAGCACCTGGTACGCACCGAACAATGCCGTGCTTACCGTAGTGGGCGACATTGATGAAGAGGAGATGATCGCCGCCGTGGAGCGACACTTTGGCGCGATCCCCGCGAACCCTGCACTTCCGGCGCACCCTGACCTCGCGTTGAGCGCACCGCTCGGCGGTGAGATTCGTAAGACAATCCACGACAAGGTCCCCGAGGCGCGCGTGCACTTCGCCTTCCGCGCTCCGGTGCTGAGCGCACCACTGATCCCCGCGATTGAGATCGCCACCCAGATCCTCGCCGGCGGGAAGGGGAGTCGCCTGTATCGACGCCTCGTTCGCGATGAGCAGGTGGCGCAGGATATGAGCCTCTCGCTTCTTCCGTTTGTTGGCGGGGCCTCGATCATTGTTGGCGCCGCGACGGTACGCCCAGGCGCCTCAAACGAGGCGGTGGAGCGTGCCTTCGTCGAAGAGCTGGAGCGCCTCGCCGCCGAGGGGCCAACGGCCGCAGAGCTGGAGCGTGCGAAGGCGCTCACGGAATCCGAAGAGTTGCTGGCGCGATCTGACCCCGAGGAGCTCGCCGATGCGGTCGGCATGTACGCCACCCTGCTGAATGATCCAGGTCGCATCAATCGCGATCTCGACCTTGCCCTTGCCGTAACAGCCGACCAGGTGCAGACGGCGGCGAAGCTCTTCGCCAAGGAGAACCGCATCGTGCTCTGGTATGTGCCGGAGGGTCAGTCATGAGCAACAACGCAGTGCGACCAGGTCCAGGGGCGCCGCGCACATGGCGCTTCCCACGCGCGATCGAACGGGTGACCACTGCTGGGATGCGCGTGATCCTGCTGCCGATGCCGTCACGCCCGATCGCCTCGATTCAGATGCTCTTTGGCGGCGGCGCCGCAGGGGAGCGCCCCGAAGAGTCGGGACTCTCCGCCCTACTGGCGCGCCTCCTCACTGAGGGGACAGAGCACCACGACGCCGACGGGCTCATTGAGGCGGGCGAGTTGCTCGGCGCATCCATTGGGGCCGAGTCGGGCTGGGAGAGCCTCACCGTTGGCGCTGGCGCACCAGTCTCGCGTCTTGCTGGCGTCTTTGATCTGATGGCCGAGATTGCGCTCACCCCGCGCATCCCTGAAGCCGATGTGGAACGACTGAAGGCGCTGCGGCTCGCCGCGATCAAGCAGGCGCATGCGAGCCCACGCAGCCGCGCTGTTGATGCACTCTCCGCCGCACTCTACGCACCGGAGGCCGCGTACAGTCGACCGTTCGCTGGAACGGCGCACGGCGTCGCAAGCCTGACGCGAGATCAGATTGTTGCGCGACACCAAGAGATCTTGCGCATCGGCACGCCAACGCTCGTTCTTGCGGGCGATATTGATGCCGACGCAGCCTTCGCCTTGATTGAGGCGAGCCGCCTCAGCGAAATCAGCGCGGGTGGCGGCACCTGGGGCCGCGGCGAGCCAGACCGTGCGGCGCCCGCTGCGCCTGCGCTTGGCGCGACGCCGCTTGTGAAGGTGTTGGATCGCCCAGGCTCGGTGCAATCAGAGATTCGCATTGGTCGCATCGGTCGCTCGCGACTTGACGCGAATCATCACGCCGCACTCGTCTATGCCGAGATCATTGGTGGACTTTTTGGCTCTCGGCTCAATCGCGTCCTGCGCGAAGAGAAGGGCTACACCTACGGCGCTGGTGCACGATTCGACTTGCGCCGCGGGCGCGGACCCTTCATGGCGGGGACCGCAGTGGAGACTGGCGTGACCGCCCCAGCGCTCGCCGAAGCGCGTCGGCAGCTCGCGACCATGCAGAGCGCCCCACCAACCGACGAAGAGCTGACCGAGGCGCGCGACTACCTGTGCGGAACCTTCCCGCTGCGCTTCGGAACGGCCACGCCAGTGGCCAGCATGGCGGCAGCGCTGACGGTGCTCGGGCTCTCGACCGATGAGCCGGATCACTTCCGTGAGCGTGTCGCCGCCGTCGAACGCGCAGCGATCGCGCTGATCGCCGAGGAGTTGGCCGCCTCGGCGGAAAAGATCGTCATCGTTGGTGATGCGGCTGCAATCACTCGGCCACTCGAGGCGGAGGGCTTCACCGTTCAGGTTGAAGCGGACGGCGAGACGTCGGCATGATCGTGGTGATCGGCACCATCGGCACGCCCTCCAGTGGAGGTGCCCCTGCCGCGAGCGGCTATGCGGCAACTGTGGCGTTCGCTCTTGCTGCCGCAGGCGAACCAGTAGAGATGGTGAGCAAGCTCGGTGTTGATGCAGCGGGCGATGCCATCGTCGCGCAACTTGCTTCGGCGGGAATCGGTCACGTGGCCCTCCTTCGTGATGGTGCCAGAGCGACGGCCACCGGTGGGGCGAGTTCACTTGAGATGGATGCCGGCGATCTGCAATTGGCCCTGCGCTATCTGACGAGCTTCGATGCGGTGCTACTTGTTGATCCCGTTGACGATTCAGTCGTGTCCACCGTGCTCGACGCGTGCGCCTATGTTGGCGCGCGGCTCGTGGTCACGAGGCCCGAAGGGTCGACCCCCGCCGCAGCACCAACGGGCGAGCGCGGCGACACTCCGCCACCGCTGGACGTTGAGCGCCCCGCCGGGGATCCGGCCGCCGTGACCGTCCTTTTGGTGGCGCTCCTCCTTCCTGATCGCGAGTCGCCTGCCGCCTGATTGCGCATCGCGTACGCTGCAGCAGATGAGTGAAGCGCAGCGCCAACTGTCCGAAGTGACCGACCTCCCCAGCCGCATGGAGCTCGGTGTGGACGCCCTTGATCGCGGTGACGCGGAGGGAGCCGCACTCGCCTTCGCCGCTGCCGTTGCCGGCGCCACACCAAGCGACGATCGCACCCTCGCGGAGCGGGCCGCCTACGGCGCCGCGGAAGCGCTCCTGCGCCTCGAGCGCGACGATGAGGCGGCGGAGTATCTCGAGGTCGCCGCTCACTCTGCAGACCAGGAGCTGCGCTTCCTCGCCCTCCGCCGTCGCGCCATGGAGGAGGTTCGCCGCGGCGATCTCGCCGCTGCCCTTGCCACCTATCGCCAGGCCGAGGGGAGCGCCCCCACCAGTGCCGCTCGCGCGGAGATCGCCTCGCGAATCGGCTGGCTGACCAAGGAGACGGGCGGCTCGCCGCTCCGCGCCCAGGCGGCATTCCGCCGCGCCCGCGGCGTTCCCTCAGGGGCATGGGTGCCGCGAGCGCTTCTCGCCGTCACCATCGTTCTCTCGGTCATGACAAAGCTCGACCCGGCGCTTGCTGAGATGTTCGCGCTCATCAAACTTGCGCCTGATGGATTCGACTATCTCTCGGGTAGCCCATGGCGCCTCGTTACTGTGGCGTTCGTCCACGGAGGTATTGATCCGGACTGGCAGTCGTGGGCGCTCCATCTCGGCTTCAACGCCATCGCCCTCGACATTGCCGCACAGCTGGTCTATCGCCTCTATGGCGCGAAGCGCCTGATCACGTGGTACCTGCTCGGGGTGATCGGTGCTTCGCTTGCAAGCGCGATCTGGTTCCCATACGGATATTCCGTTGGCGCATCCGGCGGCGTCTTCGCACTCTTCGGTATCGCCCTTGGGGCGGAGTGGGCACATCGCCCACTTGTTGAGCGCGGGATGCGCGAGGCGCTCGGTCGCGTTGGTGGCCTCCTCCTCATCAATATCGCGCTCGGTTTCGGCGTTGGATTTATTGGTGGCGGCATCGATAATTCGGCACACATTGGCGGACTCGTGACGGGCCTCATCCTCGGTACGCTCATTCAACCAACACGGGCCGAGGCGATGCGTCGAAGGTGGACGGCTGCGGTTACAGGTTGGCGCGGAGGCGAGGTGATCCTCACTGTTGCCGTAAGCGTTCTGCTTCTGATCATCTTCGTCAATTGGTTTACTTTGGCGCTCTGGCGCGACTCCCTACCCTTCTAGGCGTGTTCGCCACACTTCTCGATCCAGCGGCGTTTTGCTCCGAACCCGACATCGCTGGTGGAATCCACTTTGTTGAGGCCCCAGAGTTGACATCCAAGGATTCGGAGGCGCATGAGCAGCTCGCTGCACGACTCACGAAGCTCGCGGCGAGTCACCGCGCCCTTCTGCCGGTGGGTGGCAACCTCGTCGGCATGAGCCGCGAACAGTGGCTGCAGATTCCCGCTGAGAGCCTGGCGATCAATCCGATCCGCGACCCAGAGTCGTGGCGCGCCGCAGCAACGTGGCCAGGTGATCGCGGTCTGATCCTTGCGCTGGTCCCCGCCCCGGGAGACGAGGCTGCCGAGCCAGTGGAGATCTTGCTCTGGGCGGTGCGATACGCCGCATCGCTCGGCGGGCGAGGCCTTGATCGTGTGGCAGTAGCCGGCATGCTGCCGATCGCCAAGGGTGCACCTGACCCAGATGAAGCGGAGAGGCGCATCGCCCTGCTGGAACGCTTGGTGCAGCTCTCTGCCGCGAATCAGGAGACGCTGCGCGCCGAACTTGATCCACGCGCCTTTCAGCCATTTTCTCGGCCGCAGCGATGATCGAGGTGCAGGTACTCCCAATCGGACCGCTGCGCACCAACGTGGTGGTCGTTGGCGATCTGGAGCGGCGTGAGGCGATCGTCGTTGATCCTGCGATCCCGTCGCTTGCCGCACTCACCACGTACCTCGCAGAGCGAAATTGGCGCTTGGTGTTGGCGCTCGCCACCCATGGCCACTGGGATCATATGGGGGAGATGGCGGCGCTGGCGGCACACCATACAGCGCACCATCACGAAGAGCTACCGATCGGCGTACACCCGCTCGACCGCTATCGCCTTGTGGATCCGCAACCGCTCGCCGCACCGTTTCCGATCCCGGCAGTCGTGCCCACACGCGACCTGAACGATGGCGATCGTATTTCCGCCGGGAGCATTAACTTCACGGTGCTCCACACGCCCGGGCACACCGAAGGGTCGATCTCCCTGTTTGACGAGAGCGCAGGGTTGCTGCTGAGCGGCGACACCCTCTTCTTCGGCGGGTGGGGGAGGACCGACCTTCCCGGCGGTGACGCTGCTGCAATGCTCAACTCGCTCTCACGGCTGCGAACACTCGACCCTGAGACACGGGTGATTCCAGGGCACGGCCGAGAGACGATGATTGGCACCGAATCGGCGTGGATCGACAACTCCATTCGCACGAAGAGCCTGACGGCGGATCGCACATGAGCCACGACGCGCTGCGGAAACTGGTGTCGGCTGGCGAAGTCAGTGCGACGCTGGCGGCGCACGTTACCGCCCTCGCCGACGCGGGCGTCTCCGTTGTTGTGACAGGGAGTGCCACCGCGGAGCGCCGCGATGCATTCGCTGAGGCAATCGCCGCCGCCTCGCCCCTCCCCGCTGGCGCCGAGAGCGCCGAGATTAAGATCGCGCCCGAAGAGGCGTTCGTCTGGCTCGCCGATCCGTCCGGAGTGGGTTGTCTCGTTGCTGGTGCCGGAGGCGCGCCGCGGAGTCCGCGTTCCACACGTCTCATTGCCCACGGCCTCATTGAGCGCTTGAGCGCAGCGACCACCAAAGTCGTCGTTCGCGCACTGGTGCGTGGCTTCCCGCTCATTGCAACGGCGCCGGGTCGTGATCTCGCCGAGCTGCTTGATCTGCTGCGTGGCGCAAACCTGCGGGTGCCAGAAGATGATCTGCATCGCCTCGGGCTGGTGATTGTGCTCGGGGCGGGGTCAGCCACAGCGAGCCACGTCGAATCCGCTCACCTGCTGCGTGCCCCCGCGCTTGATGGGGGAGCGCGACGTCCGCCAGCACTTCTTGCAACCTGGAGCGGCCCGGGGAGTTGGGACGATTTCGCGTGGGCGGCGCTCCCCGAACTTGCGGCACGGGTCGGACTTACCCAGGCGGCCTACAGCAACCAGCTCGCCGCGCGAGAACGGGAGCTGGGCTCTCGGTAGAACGAAGCACGTTCGGTTTCGCGCTACGATTGCCGCATGAGTCGCGTCGCCACCTCGCCAGCATCTCTGCTTCAACTTCTCAGCGCGTCGCTGCGCGTTACGACTGCGGGATCGGTAGAAATCATTGACGCAACGCAACTGCGCCAGAGCGGCGCCGCGACCATCGCCTGGACCGCCGCCTTCTCCACCGACGAAGCGACCGTAGCTGCAGCCCAGTGGCTCGCTCGTGCCACAGCTGCCGCGGCAGGAATCCAGAGCGCCAGCATCGCGCCGCTCTACGCCGCGCGCGCAAACAACGCCTACGAAGGCCTCACGGTGCCAGCGCTCAATCTCCGCAGCCAGGTCTTTGAGATGTCGCGCACGGCTCTAGAGACCGCCGCCGCCATGGATGGCGCAGCGCTCATCTTTGAGTTGGCGCGCTCCGAGCAGACCTACACCTTCCAGCGCCCCGCCGACTACGCCACGAGCGTGCTCTGCGGCGCGATTGCCGCCGGTTGGCGTGGGCCAGTCTTCATTCAAGGAGATCACTACCAATTCGTGGCCAAGAAGTACGCCACCGACCCCGAGGGGGTCGCCGCCGAGATCGCACGTGCGTGCCGACTCGCTGTTGATGCTGGCTACCGCAACATCGACATCGACGCCTCCACGCTCGTTGACCTTGCACTCCCAACGGTGCAGGAGCAGCAGCGCGTGAATGCGGTGCGCACCGCTGAAGCGGTTGCCCTCGTTCGCGAACTAGAGCCTGCCGGGGTTGAGATCAGCATGGGTGGTGAGATCGGCGAGGTTGGGCATCAGAATTCGACCGCCGTAGAGCTGGCCGCCTATCTCGACGAATTTGACGTCGCGCTGGCCGGCCGTCGCCCTGGAGCGCTCGGTCTTCGCAAGGTTTCGGTACAGACCGGAACGAGCCACGGTGGCGTACCGCTCCCAGGTGGTGGCGTCGCTGAGGTTGTCCTCGACTTCTCCGTATTGAGGGATCTTGGCGAACTCGCTCGCGCGCGCGGTCTTGCGGGAGCGGTGCAGCACGGTGCATCGACACTCCCCGACGATCTCTTCCATCGCTTCCCAGAGGTTGGCGCCGCAGAGATCCACCTCGCCACTGGGTTCCAGAACATCCTGCTCGACCACCCTGCACTTGATGCGAACCTGCGCGCCGAGATCACCGCATGGTTGCGTGCCAACGCCGCCGATGAGGCAAAGCCAGGTGATACCGACGAACAGTTCCTCTATCGCACGCGAAAGAAGGCGCTCGGGCCCTTCAAGCAGGCGCTCTGGGAGGCGACCGGTACGCCAGAGATCCTTGCAACGCAACGCTCGAAGTTTGAGTCGCTCTTCTCGCAGCTTGGCGTTCGTGGATCACGCGCTCTCGTGGAGCGGTATGTGACCGAGAAAAGCGATCCGCTTCCGCCTGCGCCAGCCGACCTGCTGAGCTAGGCGGGGAAGCCCCGCAAACAGTTAGCCGCGGGTAACGCCTGCGGCATCGAGCGCCTCTTCCAGAATCTTTAGCGCAAGGTCAATCTCTGCTGCCGTGGTGACGAGTGGCGGAATGATGCGAATCACCTGCGCGTACGAGCCGGCGGAGAGCAGCAGCAACTTACGCTTGTTCGCCTCGGCGATCACGCGCTTCACCGCGGCGGCGTCGGGGGCTCGGCCGTCGCCTGCGCCAGGCTGAACAAACTCAAGGGCAAGCATCAGGCCGAGGCCTCGCACATCGCCAATCCCAGGGCGACCGGCAGCAAGCTTCTTCAGGCCGTCGAGCATCTGCGTGCCGCGGGCCGCCGCGTTCGCAATGAGCCCCTCCTCTTCAATGACGTCCAACGTGGCGAGGGCGGCAGCGCAGGCGACAACGTTGCCGCCGTAGGTGCCGCCGTGGGTGCCTGGCTCCCAAGTGTCGAGCAGCTCCTTGCGGGCGATGATCCCCGAGAGGGGGAGACCAGAGGCGATCCCCTTCGCCATCACCAAGATGTCGGGCTCAACGTTCTGATGCTGCACGGCGAACATCTTGCCGGTGCGCCCGTAGCCGGTCTGCACCTCGTCGGCGATCAGCAGAATGCCGAGCTCGCGGGTGAGTTCGCGAAGTCGTGGCAAGAAGCCAGCAGGCGGCACAACATAGCCACCTTCGCCAAGGATCGGCTCAACGATGACGGCGGCAACATCCTCGGCACTGGCGAGGGTGTGCAGCGTGAGATCCCACTCCTCCTCCCATCGACAGCTGCACCCGGCACATGCGCCTGGGGCACCGGCAACGGCAGGGTTGCGTGCCTCAACGGGTGCACGGAAGCAGGATGGAAATGCAGTGCTGTACACCGAACCGGGGAGTGGCTCGAAGTGACCGCGGTAGACGTTCTTCGCTGTAGTGAGCGCCATCGTCTGGGCGGTGCGCCCGTGATAGCCACCGCGGAAGGTGAGGATCACGCGGCGCTTCGTCGCGCGTCGAGCCAGCTTCACCGCCGCCTCGACCGCTTCGGATCCAGAGTTCGACAAGAAGACACCCCACGGCCCACCATCGAGCACCCTGCTGAGGCGATCGTGCAGTCGCAGCCCCGGCTCATGGAAGACGATGTTCTGTTGGCCGTGGATCAACTTGGTGGCCTGCTCGGCGATAGCCGCTGCAACCTTCGGATGCGCATGCCCTGTGTTCACCACGCCGATCCCTGAGGTGTAGTCGAGCCAGCGCTCGCCACTTCGATCGATCAGCCAGGAGCCTTCGCCGCGCTCAGCATCGACGTTTGCGGCACGACCCCACACCGAAGAGATCACGCTATGTGGCGGAATTGGACCGCGATCGTTGCTCATGCGCGCTTCCGCTGCAGGAACGAGCCGATCGCCACGGCGCTTACCGCAACTACAAAGAAGATCGTGCCGATGGCGTTGACCTGCGGCGGCACGCCGATGCGCGCCGAGCCCCACACGAACATTGGGAAGGTGGTGGTTCGTCCTGCGGTGAAATTGGTGATCACGAAGTCGTCAATGGAGAGGCTAAAGGCGAGAAGTCCGGCCGCAGCGATTCCAGGCAGGATCAGCGGAAAGGTCACGCGCCAGAAAGTCTGCCAGCCGTCAGCGCCGAGGTCGGCCGATGCCTCCTC
>Ga0214921_10009907_pt1 | contig 11912 bp, 22 predicted proteins | sample LL1505_MetaG_FD_177992 | JGI IMG/M metagenome (GOLD analysis project Ga0214921, IMG submission 177992) | Freshwater microbial communities from Lake Lanier, Atlanta, Georgia, United States - LL-1505 | ecosystem: Environmental > Aquatic > Freshwater > Lake | place: USA: Georgia | collected...
CCTATGGTTATTTTAGCTTATTTAATTATTTGTATTTGTGTTATTTTTATTGATTATATTATTTAATTTTTATTATAAATTATTAATTTAATTTATATTTTTTTATTTTATTTTTAAGGATTTGTATGAGTAATAAGTATTGTTTTAATTGTCAAGACGCAGCGTTGTTATCTGAAATCGTCAAGCAATCATATGAAGCGACTAAGCATGAGATAGCGTTAAAGATGGCCTTTGTGCCAATTGAGATTGTGTCGTCAGATGCAACAGGAGCTCACGTGAGAGTCCCTGGCGCTAAATATCAGTGGTATCTATCCCAACAACAATTAGATGCATTAGAGATGATTGGAGATACGTCGATGTCTTCAATTGGAGCTGAATTGTGGCGTATTAAACGTTCCATGGAGATATTAAAACGTCAGCAAACAAATGCTCCAACTACATCTCAGCCTAAATCACAGCCTGTAATTACAGCTACAACACTGACACCTATTACAACAATAGTGCAGGAAGAGAAGCCTAAACGTCAGAAGAAAGAGATTGACACATACGTTTGGCCTGAACAACAGGTCACAGGAATACGTGTGATTAAGACATACGTTGATGGGTCGCAGGTGTTAGATGATGGGAAAGAAAGATGGATTAACGCTCCATGGACGCAACCGGTGAAATATGTCTGCCGTTGAAATCATTGTCTTGTGGTTAACGTGGAATCTGTGTTATCTGACAATCTGTTGGGTGATTGCGACTGAAAAGAAATAAGTTCTAGTTTGTCTAGAAAATTTATAAAATTTGAAAAAGAAATTAAAAATCAATATCCCGTGAAAGTTATAAAACATTAGTTTATAATTATAGTATCTTCACAGTGAAGATGATTAACAAATAAATCCAGGAGTTTTAAAATGGATTTAATTTATTTTTTATTGATAATGATAGTTGTTGTGCCAGTGAGTTTATTTTTTCTGATTATTTTTATTGATTTATTATTTGGGAAAGGTCCTAGATATTAAGTTAAATAAATTATTAAATAATAAAATAAAATATTAATTAAATTATTAAATTAAATTAAATTGAGTTAAATAAATTAAATTAATTGAGTTAAATTAAAAAAATCTAATTTTGCTAGAAATTTTGGATTTTTTCTTGTGGCTTGATTTCTATATTATAATAAAAAAAATTTTTAAATTTTAAAAGCACGTGAAAGTTCTAAAACTTTAGTTTATAATATTATTATAAATAAAAACCTTCAACCTCTAAAAAAGGAAAATAAATTGAGAAATTCATATAAAAGCTCAATGATGTATTTTGTTAAAGTTCAACCTAGCCAAATTGCCAGTGGTCAAGAATTGGTCAGGGTTTATAATGAAGTGGCTGATAAAGTTAATCCAGAAATTAGCCGTAGCCATATTCCATTAAATGTCCACCGTTTTGCTAAAAAATATGGCCAAAAAATTGGAAGTTTTAGAACTGAAAATGGCCAAATTTCAACTATTTATCAATTTAATTTTTAATTAAATTAAATTAAAAAGCGGTTAAAATAAATAATATTAAAATTTAAATAAATAAAAATTAAAAATAAATTAAATAATAAATTTAAAATAATTAATTGATTTAAAATTTTTTTTTGCTAGCAAAGCGAGAAATTTCTTAAACAAATGTAATTGTTCCTGATTAAACTCTCCTTATACGTGAAAGATATCGCTGATTAGTTTATAATGATTATATCTTCACCACCTAATATAGGAGTTTTTAAATGAATTTTATTTTCTTTGCTTTATTTATTCTTCCCTTCTTCTTTACTGAATAACAAAAGGATTTAAATGTTTTTGATTTTTCGAAAAGCAGTTTATCTATTTCTCTCTACTATCGTTTTTTTATTCGCCATTTTGTTAACACAAGGCATTAAAAGCGATTCAATGCTGTTTCAGACATTATTTCTTATTATGGCTGCAGTATTACAGACATTAACAGTTGCAGCGTTTGAATGGTTAGATTATCGATATCTTAAAGGAGTTTAATGAGTCGTCATAGATTATTAAGCTGTTTGTTTTATTTGATTGCGTGTGTATACATGTTATTATTCTTTTTCTTTACCTTAACAATTGCGTTTGGGTAAATCCCGTTTTTCTAGAAAAGTGAGAAATATGTCATCATGTTTATCAATAAACAATAAAATTTAAATAATCCAAAAGCACGTGAAAGTTGTCAGAGATTAGTTTATAATGATAGTATCAATGCATGTTGTGTTGATTTTTGAAAACCTGAAAGGTTATTGTATGCCATTCGTAAAGAAAAGCTTGTTAGCACCTCGTTTGAGCGATTTGAATGTTAAAGGTATTTGGTTTTATTCTTTTGCTCCAAATGAATTGCCAGTGACCACTGAAACCATGAATGTGGAAACCTTGAAAATGTGGATGGAAGCTAGTAATGTCCGTCATGCCAATTATCATGGTGAATTAGCTGAAAGTGTGATTGATTTCTTAAACCGTAGTACCTTTACCAAAAGCGAAAATGGTTGGACCAGTCCTGAATTTTATTGTTTAATTGGCCGTAAAAAATTATTAAGTAAATGTTGGGTTGTTGCAAAAGTTTAATTAAATAAATAATTGTGTGTGAGTTGTTTTAATTAAATAATAATTGAATTAATTAATTGATTTATTTATACGGGATTAATTTCCCGTTTTTCTAGAAAAGTCAGAAAAGTCACATGGTGGAGGGGGTCAGTTTCAATTTAAAATTAATTAAAAAAAAATTTTAATATAGCGATGACAAAATTTATATCCCGGAAAAATTTCGCGGTACGGTTTTGTACCGGGGGATTTCCGGGCTATACGCGTTAAAGGGATTATTCGAAGTCAGCTAAAAGTTCGGTTAATGCGGCAAAATTTTCTTCATCATCTGATGCATCAAAATGGTCAAAATCTTCATCATGAGCCATGTAAATTTGAGTATACAACCATTTTGCCAAAAGTTTCGCATCTGAAATTTCCCAATATGGATCCCAAGTTGTGGAAGGTTCACGAAGTTCATCAAAACCAGGAAATTCAGGATCGAAATTTTGTGCCATGGCATCTTTGTTTTCGAAAGTTACTTCAGTTGCAAAGCTTAACATTTTGTTTTTTGCGGTCTTCATGTTTTCCATGAAAGTTTCAAATGAAATTTTTTCCATTTGTTTTATTCCTTTTGTTGGAGTAATTTGTTTGATTTGATAAAAATATTATAAACTAATCTTTGACAACTTTCACGTACACTTAAAAATTTTTAAAAACTAAATTTGCAATATAACAAATTTCTAAAACTTCTAGAAAAAGTGAAAAAAGTGGTCGTCCCGTGCCGGGTATGGGCTGTTGACTATTCTCACGTGAAAGATAAAAATCATTAGTTTATAATATTTTTATCAAATCAAACTCATACTAAAGGAGAATATGATAGTATTTATCTTGATTACCGCGTTGATTAGCGTTTTAAGTGTGTCAATTGGCCGTGACATTTACCGTACCCATAAAGCTCGTCCCTACTACTGAAAGGTAATTATGAAAGTCTATATTTCCAAACTCATTCGTCAAGAACATAACAAAAACCTCAGAAAAAAACAAAAGTTTGTCAACATGCTTATTCAACATGGAGTTAAAATCTAATGATGCAGTATTTCGAAATTGCTGTCCGTTTAACCGGTTTACTTTTCTTCGCCATTCCTACTATCGGTCTGATTATTGACTTACATAAAAGGAATACTGATTACTATATGCAAGATAACCGCAGAAAGCATTAAGATATTATGAGTGAACAACCAAAAAGCATTTTTACAGATTTACCGTTAATACATCCTAAAAATCCATTTCCATATCGTAATGAAACTGAATATTACGCCTGGACAAAATACTGGGCCAAAAAGGCGATGGAATTATTAGAGGCTGGCAATCGTGAGGCATGGTTAGCTTGGAATGATACCTGTTTGGAAGAGTATAGGGCAGCCCATAATGAATAGTAAAGACGGGATGAAAAATCCCGTTTTTCTAGAGTTTTGAGAATTTTCAATAATATAAATTAAAAAATTTAGATAACCTAAAAGCACGTGAAAGTTATAGAAGATTAGTTTATAATGATAGTATAATGAAAATAAAACTTCAACCTTTTAAAAAGGATTTTGTCCAAATGGCAAAGCAAACACAACAAGATTTACTCGATATCATCGCTTCCCTCACCGCTCGTCTTGAAGTTCTTGAAACTGCTAAGACCACCAAAAAAGCTGGCCGTCCTGAAGTTGTAAAAGCTCCAAAGCCATATGCCAAATTGAATGGTCACTATTTCAAATTGAATACTGACATTGTCCCTGCGGAAGAATTAAGTGCAATTGTTGCCAAAGTCCAAAATCTTTTGGCAGTGGAAGAATATGTGACTCCAATTCAAAAAATGCAACTAGGTCGTTGTATGTTGGCTAAATTAAATTCAGAAAAACCTGAATTGTATTTTTGGTCACCAAATCAAGAAAAACTTATGTTTGGACCTGTACGTGCTGGTATGAAAAATAGTTCCGAAACTGAATTATTCGAAATCAATTTAAATTATTTAATTGATTTAGGTAATGCTGTTGAAGAAAAATCTGGAAGAATTAATTTGGAAAATCAATTAAATTTCGAAGAATTTAAACTTCTAGAAATTGAATTAAATAAAATCCAAAAACTCCAAAACCAATTAAATAAATTAAATAATAAATAATTATTTAAATAAAAAAAGGAATTAAAATGGATTTTGTTTATTTTTTATTAATTATGTTTTGTATAATTCCAAGTGGTCTTATAAGTATTTTTGTTGTTTTAGAAAGTATGGGAATTAATTTATAATTGAATAAATCCCGCCTTTGAATTATTAAATAAAAAATCCCGTTTTTTTAGATTTTTGAGAAATTTTAATTAAATAAACTATAGAATTTAAACATTTAAATGCACGTGAATGTTATTAAACATTAGTTTATAATGATAGTATCAACACCTAACAATATAGGAGATTGCCAATGAGCAGCATTTTTTGTAATTCAAATTTCATCAATCCTAACAATCCTTATCCATATCGTAGTGAGGCTGAATATGAAGCTTGGATTGACTCCTGGGGTGAACCAGCTGCCGAAAAATATTTAGCTGAACATCCTGAACTTGCTGAACAAAATCAAATTCCTGATCCTGAAGATTGTCCTTGCGGCACCTATCAAAGATAATTTCTAAAACCTCGTTTAACCAACCACAAACCTTTTTTATCAAGGAAATATATGTTTATTCCATCAAATAATGCAGTTAAAAACATGAATTTACAACCTTCATCTGTTTGGAACATTTCACAATCTGCTTTGCCTGAACAATTTAATGTATTACATAATTGGTGGCAGCAAAATGTATCTGATTGTTGCAGTGCTAAAGTTAAAAGCAGATTGTCTTTATCTTATATCACAGGTAATTTACCAATATATCTTAAAGGCATTGCGGATAATTTAGATGGTTCTACTAATGTTTTATTTATCATTCATGGCGGTGGTAAATTTTCAGAACAAAAGCTTTGGACTATGCCTTTATCACATCTGACAATGTATTGTACACTTATTGGCGGTCCTGGTACTCCTGCATCACATGTAGATAGTTTCAGAATAAATCGTTAAATTGTTTTAAGTTGCGGCAATGTTTCATTAACGGGATGAAAAATCCCGTTTTTCTAGAGTTTTCAGAACTTTTATATATTATAAATTAAAAAATTTAAAAATCCAATTGCACGTGAAAGTTTCAAAACATTAGTTTATAATGATTATATCTTAATGATAAAACAATCCACCTTTCAAAAGGACTTTGCAAATGGCTAAACAAAGCATGCAAGATTTACTCGATATGATTACCGCTCTCCAATCCAAAATTGAAGTTTTGGAAACCGCTGCCGCTACTAAAAAGAGGGGTGCAAAACCTGAAGTTGTAAAAGCTCCAAAATTGTATTCCAAATTGAATGGCCATTATTTCAAATTGAATACCGAAATTGTACCAGCTGAAGAATTGGAAGTTATTAAAAATAAAATCCAAATGTTGTTGTCCGATGCTGATTATAAATCCGGTATTGAAAAGATGCAACTTGGCCGTTGTATGTTGGCAAAATTGGAAAGCAATGAAGTTTATTTTTGGTCTCCAAATCAAGAAAAACTTATGTTTGGGCCAATTAGAGCCGGTATGAAAAACAGTTCCGAAAATCAATTATTCGAAATTAAATTAGAATATTTAATTGATTTAGGAAATGGAGTTGAAGAAAAAACCGGTCGAGTTAATTTGGAAAATCAATTAAATTTCGAAGAATTTAAAACTTTGGAAATTGAATTAAATAAAATCCAAAAACTCCAAAATCAATTAAATAAATTAAATAATAAATAATTTATTAAATTAAATAAAGCGGCCAGTTAAATCAATTAATTAAATCAACCCGAATTAATTTTCGGGTTTTTTTATTTTCTATTTTTGCTAGACTTTTAGGAATTTTACAATAAACCCTTTTAAATAAAATTTAGAACTTTAAAAGCACGTGAAAGTTTCAAAACTTTAGTTTATAATAATAGTATAATCAAAAACAAAAACCCAAAAAACAGGAGTTAACTTTGAAAGTTAATAAAGTTTATAAATTAAGTCTTAAAAGACAAAAGCTTGTAGATCAAGAAATCAATAACTCAATCAGCTGGATTAAAGAAAATCTTGATATGAGTGACCGTGAAGGTGTGATGATTTTTACCCACATGGAAATTTTTGGGAATTCTTTAGGGTTATTCCCAGTGAGTGAAAAATTATTAAATTCCGCAGTCGATAAAATTTATAATTTAATTTAATTATTTAAATTAAAATAAAGCGGCTAGTTAATTAAATAATATTAAAATTTAAATAAATAAAAATTAAAAATAAATTAAATAATAAATTAAAATAATTAAACTTTTGAAATTTTCTAAATTTTTTAGACTTTTTAGAATTTTCAATATATTATAAAATTAAATTTTTAAAAATCCAAGTGCACGTGAAAGTTACAGAACATTAGTTTATAATAATAGTATAATCAAAAACAAAAACCCAAAAAACTGGAGAAAAAACTTATGAGTTTTTTTAATACAAAAGAAGATGATATTGAATTTAATAAGTTAATCACCTACGGTAAGGGTGATGATGATTGGGGTGATCACTATAACGGTCTTGAAGAAAGAATGATTATCAAGAATTGCAGCAATTGTGAACACCCAAGAAACTGGTGCACTTGTTCTGAAGCTGAAAAGAGAGCAATGAGAAGAAAAGCTCGTCAATTAACTCGTTCTAAAAAGAATGATAAATTATTTAATAGATAATTAATTTATTTAATTAAATAATAAAGCGGTCAGTTAAATTAATTAAATTAACCCGAATTAATTTTCGGGTTTTTTTATTTCTACTTTTTCTAGCGTTTTGAGAACTTTACAATATAATATAAATTAAAATTTTTAAAAGTCCAAATGCACGTGAAAGTTACAGAACATTAGTTTATAATATTATTATAATAAATAAAAACCTCACCCTTAAAAAAGGATTTTTGTATGAGTTCTTTAAAAGCTCTTAAAAATGTTATGGCTCAATTTAGAAAAAATTTGAAAGCTCATAATGTAAAATTATATGAAACTGATACTGATGATTGGGAAGCTGAACAATATATCAGTGCCACTTTCCGTGTTGAAGCCGCTCAAAATTGTTTTTCAGTTCGTTTGTTCGAAGATAAAATGCAAGTTGTTCTTGACCTTTTAGTTGACGAAGCAGTTATGTTAGAAAAAACAACTGATTATAATAATATTGAAGAATTAAATAATGCAATTGTTGATTTTATTTAATAATTAAATTATTTAATTGTTGTTGTTTTGTTTTAAATTAATTAATTTATTTTAATTAAATAAATTGGCCTGGCTTTTGCCAGGCTTTTTTATTTTCTAAAATCGCTAGAGTTTTGGGAATTTTTAATATAATAAATTAAAAAATTTAAAAACCAAATTGTACGTGAAAGTTATAAAACTTTAGTTTATAATATTATTATAAATCACCAAAACCTTCCACAAAAGGAAACCAAATGAGCTTCAAAGTTCAAATCGATAAAGAGTTCTTCCAAAAATTGTTCAATGAACCACAACCATATGAACCACATCCAAATGAATATTTGGTACCTGAAATCGAATGTTATCAAGGTGGCGAAGATAATGACCTCCGATATGTTTTGTTTACCGAATTAGGTGGTATTGATTTTCTTGATGAAAACAATGAACAACTTGATCCAACCGATGAAAATATTGATTGGGATGAAATTACAGATGAAGGTATTAAACAATTTATTGAATTCTATATTTCAGAAATCAAAAAATAAATTAAATTAAGTTCCGCGGTTTGTTTTGAATAAAAACTGGAATATAAAATTTCCGGTTTTTTTAGACTTTTTAGAATTTTTATAATAATATTAAATTTTATAAAAGCTTTAATGTACGTGAAAGTTGTCAAACTTTAGTTTATAATATTATTATAATAAATAAAACATCTACCTCTTAAAAAAGGATTTATATGAGAAGCAATGCTCCATATCAAAATGCCATGATTAACTTCATCAAAGCTCAACCCTGTCAATATGCCAGCGGCCAAGAATTGGTTAAGATTTATAATTCCGTAGCCAATTATGTTAATCCTGAAATCAGCCGTAGCCATATTCCATTAAATGTCCATGCTTTTGCTAAAACCTATGGTAAAGCTGTTGGAACTTTTAAAACCGAAAATGGCCGTACTTCCACCATTTATAGTTTTAATTTTAATTTCTAAAAATTAAAATAAGATTGCGGTTTGTTTTTAAATAAAAACTGGAATATAAAAGTTCCGGTTTTTTTAGCGTTTTTAGAATTTTACAATATAATATAAATTAAAAAATTTAAAAATCCAAAAGCACGTGAAAGTTATAAAACTTTAGTTTATAATGATATTATCTTCTTCAACTCAACAGGACGTCTTATGTCACTTGAAAATTTTTATTTACTTTGCAAGTCCGAATTTGAAAAAAACGGCACTTCCATGAATGATACTTTAAAAGCTCACGGTATGAATAAATCCGGGAAGTTTTGCGAAAATGTCATTTCCGAAATTTTTAAAAAAGTCGGTCTAGCATATAATGCTCACGGTAAATCTACCCACGTGAAATTAACTCCAGACCAACAAGCCGTCTATATGAAAAAAACCTATCGAGGTGATGGCTATATTCCAGGACTTAATATGTATCTTGAAAGCAAATGCCACGCTTTTGGTACTTCCGGAACTTGTAATGAAAAATTAGCCGGCTTCCTTGACAAGGCTTTTATTTATGATAAGCCTACCCTTTTAATTTTAGGGGGTGAATTTGAATTAAAAAAACATGCCGAATCCAATATTATTATGGCCGTGGCAAATCAATTAAATTTAACTCCAGAACAAAAATCAATTGCTGATAATTCTTTAATTGGAATTTCAACTAAATATTTAATTGAAAATAAGGGATTAAAAGTTTGTAAATTATCCGAATTAAAAGATTTTTTATTAAAAAATAAATAATTAAATTATTATAAATTAAATTAAATTAAATATTAATTAATTAATTGAGTTGATTTTTCCAAAAAATCTAGATTTTCAAGATATTTTTCTAACATCTTTCGTTTCTGTTTCTCTCGTGAAAGTTCCGAAACTTAAAGTTATAATGATTGTATAACAACCGAAGGATTTAAAATGATTATTATTTCTTATTGCTTTTTAATTGTTTTCACAATTTCTTTTTTAAATGCTAAAATTAGAAATAAAAAATTAATTTATAAAACAATTAAATTCTTTTTTAAAATATTATTTTTACCAGTTAAATTAATTTCTTTTATCTGGAAAAGATATTCTAAAAATCAAGCTATTAAAAATAAATTAATTGCTAAAGAACAACTCAAAAAACAAAGAATTGAAAATAAAATTAACGCTATTAAAGAAAATCTAAATAAATAATTGAGTTGATTTTAATTTAATTAAAATTCTAGTTTTTCTAAAAAAGCGGGAAAATCCCACTCAACTGAACACTCAACAACCTACCCCCAACCCTTCCCCTTATACATTATCCCATTCAGTACGTTCATCCAAAATTTGTTGATGTTCAGCCTGAATTTTTTTCAATTGATTTAATTTGCGTTGAAATGATTTTGCAGTTTCAGGTACTCCTAATTCATGACAATATCTAATACAATTTTCAACTTTACGAATTGCACCTTTAACATGAGAGGCATCATTTAAAGGATTTTTTGTGTGTTTGTATAACATACAACTCCATTGGTGTGGGTTTCAAGATATAATCATTATAAACTAATCTTCTATAACTTTCACGTCAAAAAATATTCTAAACTAAAATTTTATAATATGATTTTTTTCTCGCTTTTCTAGCGCGCCGAGATTTTTGAAACAGGTGTAAAGAAATGTTTACAGTAAAATTTTTTATATTATTTTTTGATGATGACGTCAAAATTTATATATGTTGCTGCAGAAATTCTCGGGCCTAGGGCATTTTATATTCCGGAAAAATTTGCAGTTTCAGCGGTATACGGGTTAACCGAAATTTTCGAGTCCTCACGCGCGCGCGCACACGCGCGTTAACAGCCACCAGCACCACGCTACCACCTATATCATATCTCGTTTCCTACACTTCTAGAATTTCTGGATTAACGCAAACTACAACCCCAATAAAATCTATTCCTAGGTCATTAGGTTATCTCTGATGCGTTCCTGGATATCATCTGCAACATTTTTAAACACCATTTAAACTATTTAATTTATATTATTTTTAGAACCACATGTTACGTGAAAGTTGTTAAACATTAGTTTATAATGATTATATCTTGATAATAAAGATTATCAATTTACTTAAGCTGCAAAACTGCACTTAACACCTACATTCCCCCTTTACAAAGGATTTGCATTATGTCACAAGATATGACAACATTGCTCGCTACCATTACTGCTCTTCAATCCAGACTCGAAGCTTTGGAAGCTCAACCAAAAGGCAAAAAAGCCGTCGTCCGGCACGGGCGCCCCGAAAAGGCATACGCTGGTCTCTCAGGTCTTTATTTCGAATTACCTATCGATAATACCAATGAAACCCACGTGGCCATTCAAGCTCAAGTCCAAAAGTGTCTAGATAATCCTGAATACCTTGCTTCCTTAACTAAAATGTCCTTAGGTCGTGCTATCTTGCAATTTGCTCAAGAAACCGGGCGTTTGATTTTCTGGGCACCTAATCAAGAACACCTCATGTTTGGTCCAGCTCGACACGGTGCCAAAACCGCTGCCCCTTCCGAACTCTTTCAAATCCCCATGTCTACAGGCCTCATTCAACTAGGCTCCGATATCAAGGATAGCGCCCAACAAGTTAGCCTCCTGGTCCAATTAGATGCTTTTGTATATCAGGAAAAACAAAAAGCTTTCATTGCTAAACTTGAGGAAAAATTACATTCCTTAAAACCTAAAAAAAAATAATTAATAATAATAACCTGGAATCCACTATTATTACCACCGTCCTCTTCCTTTCTTTCTTTTACCTTATTTAAGGAATCATCTATGTCTTACGTACATATCAACATTTCAGCTCCTGAAAAGGAAAGCTTCCGTCTCCTCTCCTCCATCCGCAAACTCATTCCACATGATAACTGGTATATGAGACAACACGCCTGGGGTAATGATGAACTTGGTATTCTCTTCAACACCGACCTCCTACTCCCTGCCTCTGATACTTCATTGATTACCCAAGTCATGACCAAAATCCCTAGCCAATGCACTGCAAGTCGAACCACTTATAAATGCAATACCTCCAAACTCTTCCAATCCATGGATGATGTCTCTCTTCCTAAACAC
>Ga0214921_10009908_pt1 | contig 11912 bp, 8 predicted proteins | sample LL1505_MetaG_FD_177992 | JGI IMG/M metagenome (GOLD analysis project Ga0214921, IMG submission 177992) | Freshwater microbial communities from Lake Lanier, Atlanta, Georgia, United States - LL-1505 | ecosystem: Environmental > Aquatic > Freshwater > Lake | place: USA: Georgia | collected 2015-05-28
CTCGATAAGACTCCCCAAGTCTCGCACACTTGCGCGCTGGATAGACTTGGGTCCGATGAGCGACTCATATGCGCGTGCGGGGGTAGACACGGCCGCCGGTGACTTGGCCGTCGAGCTGATGAAGGCCTCGGTTCGGGCAACCCACGGACCCGAAGTTGTCGGCGGTGTCGGCGGATTCGCCGGCCTGTTCGACGTCGGTTTTCTCACGGAGTACCGTCATCCGTTGCTCGCAACGAGCACCGACGGCGTGGGTACCAAAGTCGCATTGGCCCAGGCCATTGACAAGCACGACACGATCGGGTTCGACCTCGTGGGCATGGTTGTCGACGACATCATCGTCACTGGTGCGCGCCCCCTCTTCATGACGGATTACATCGCGTGCGGAAAGGTCGTACCCGAGCGCATCGCCGCCATCGTGAAAGGCATCGCCGACGCTTGCGCCGAGACGGGGACCGCACTTGTCGGAGGCGAGACGGCAGAGCATCCGGGTCTTCTTGCACCCGACGAATACGACATCGCCGGTGCCGCCACCGGTGTTGTCGAGCGTGACGCTCTACTCGGCGCTGACCGCGTGCAACACGGCGACGTCGTTGTCGCGTGCGCCTCGAGCGGGCTTCACTCCAACGGCTACTCGCTCGTTCGGCACATCTTGGCGCAGCAGAAGCTTGCCTTCACCGACCATTCGGATGCTCTCGGTGGCGTCGTCGGCGAGGTGCTCCTGGAGCCAACTCGCCTGTACACGGGCGCTCTGCTCGAGATCCTCGTGTCGCCCGAGCTAGGGCCGTCGGTGCACGCGCTGAGCCACGTCACAGGTGGGGGCATCGCCGCAAATCTCGCTCGTGTCTTGCCTCAGGGAGCCTGGGTTGACGTCGACCGTTCGACATGGTCACCCATGCACGTATTCCGCGTACTCGCCGATATGAATGGAGAGCCTTTGGAAGCGACTGAGGGCACCTGGAACTTGGGCCTCGGCATGCTGGCCGTCGTGTCGCCCGATTCCGCGTCGGCCATCACCACCCGATTGTCGGAATTGGGTATCGCGTCCTGGGTCGTTGGTATGGTCTCTACCGCGACGAGAGACCTCACCGGTTTTACTCAAGGCGCTAAGGGCGTCGACGGCGGTGCTGTTCGACTGGTGGGAAGCTTTGCCGACTAGACCTTCAGTGCCCTTCGTAGGGTGGGTGGGCTTTACCGAGGTCATCGTGGCCGCCAGCTTTCTCGCCCCCACGTGGATTGCAATCAGCGCTGTCGCTAACGGATGGAATCCCCTCCTCCAGTTCGTCGCCATCATGCTCGCCGGCGCCATACAGGGCTTTCTCGTTGCATTTGTTCACTGGGCATTTCTTGTTCGTGCGCGAACCGTCCCCCCGCTCCTTGCGTGGCTCGGTTTGTCGTCAATGGCGAGTGCGCTGGCGTGGGGAGTGGCACAACTTCCGACGCTGCTCCCTCGTTCGACGCCGGCATCCATAACCACTCTCCTCACGCTGGCCTCGATCGCCATCGCGCTGGCGCTTGCCAATGTGGCGCAGTGGTACGCCCTTCGTCCCGTGTCGTCCCGAGCGCGTCTATTTGCCGCGGTCTCCTATGCCGCCTGGCTTGTTGGGGCGGGCATCATGGCGGGCACCGTGAGCATTTTGGCTCATGTGAACAACCTCGCAGCGACAATCATTTTGCTGATTGGTGGCGCATACGCAGGTGTCCTCGTTGTGTCCGTCGGAACCTGGATGGCGGCTCGGTGGCTGACGATGTCTCAACCGAAAAAATCTCCGCCAGCAAAAAAGAAATCAGCCGTCGTTAAACGTGTTGCCCCGAGTAGCGCTAGTCACAAGCGGAAGTGACTCAGGCAAATTTTGCTTCGTCGTCCTCGTCTTCGTCGGACGCACGAGACTCGTTATCCACGGCGTAGTCAGCCCATTTGGCGAGGTTCTCATCCAAAATAGGGTCGCCCGATGAGCCGGTGAGTTCACGCTCCAGCTCGGAATAGTTGGTTTCCGGGCTGAAGTACTTCAGCTCACGCGCCACCTTGGTGTGCTTTGCCTTCTGACGGCCTCGTCCCATGAGAGACTCCCTTGCACTGTGTTCGTCGCGAATGACTATTCAGGCGACAAAGCAAGACCTTAAAACTTGGTACCACTGTAACACGAGGGCTTCGACAGCACCGTTGTCGGGTGCGACTTTGTGCAGAGCCTAGGGGAACAGAAGTCGGGTAACTGCAAAACCGATAGCCGCGGATGCGCATCCCCCAACCACCGTTGCGGCGATGTTTAACCAGGCGAGGCGAACGTGATGACGCCCCAACATAATTGTTTCCACGGCGACGGTACTGAACGTGGTCAGTCCACCGCAGAGACCAGCCCAGATGACAATGGCGACATCGACGCTGATGATCTGGCCACTGAGTAACCCAAGCGTCATTCCGGCAACGAGTGACCCGAGGACATTTACCGTCACGACACCGATCGGAAACGGGCGTGCCGTTGTTGTGGGAATCGCCTGAGTGACCAGGAATCGCAGCAGTGCGCCGACGCCTCCTGCCAGCACCACGAAGGGAATGACAGTGACGGTCACGAGCTCTCACTCCCCCGATGGAGGCGCGCGCCGATCTTGAGACCAGCCCATGCTGCCGCGAGACCACAGAGGATCGAGAGCGCCAGCGCGAGCAGCGCGTCGGTGGGACGCGATTCGTTGATTCCGGCGATGACGTTCAGGGCAATAGCGGAAAAAGTGGTGAAGGAACCGAGGAGACCCGGGCCAACCCCGATTCGTACCCATTCCGGGGTGGATGGTCGCAACCAGAGGTGACTCGTCAGCACGCCGAGCACGAATGACCCCACTGTGTTCACCACGATTGTCGACACAGAAAGTGCACCCGGTGAACTGTGTGGAAGCGCCAGGTCGACGGCCACCCGGAGAAGGGTGCCCGCGAGACCGCCACACAATACGGCCAGCAGCCGAATAACCATGGTCTAGCTGCGAGGTGGTTTGCTGTTGTTGCGACCTACCGGCGGGCGCTCGGTCGTTCGAGCATGTGGTCGAACAGGCTCACCTCGGCGTGATTGACCCGGAACCGGGCGGGACCGCCGCCCGTAAATCAAGTCGGAGGAGTCGAGCAACCACGGAACGAGGGTAATCGTGACCCCCTTTTCCATCATGAGTCGCGTACGCATACGACGGGACTTGTGGTTGTGCAGCAGGTGCTCCCACCAATGACCGACGATGTACTGGGGAAGATACACGTTGACAATCTCTGAGCCGTGTTCCTTTCGATGTGCACGAATGTGCTCGATGAGTGGCCACGTAAGGTCTCGGTACGGTGAGCGAATGATTTGGAGTGGGACGTGAATGTTGTTTCGAATCCAGTCAAACTCCAGCTGGACGGTCGACGTTTCATCAATGGACACGTGAACTGCCTCGAGACTGTCGTGGCGTGCGGCGATGGCGAAGTCCAGTGCTTTGAGAACCGGCTTTTGCATTTTGCCAACCAACACGATCGCGTGCTCTCCGGTCTTGTCGAATTCAACGTCTCCATCGACGGCAATTTCTGCCTCCACGTCGCGGTAATAGCGGTGGACACCAATCATCAAGAAATACAAGACCGGCATGGCAATGAAGACGAGATATGCGCCATGTGTGAACTTGGTGATCGTGACGACGACGAGCACGGTTCCGGTGAAAATTGCTCCGATGAGGTTGATGGTGAGACTTCGCCGAATGCTCGACGCATTCGCCGGTTTCGTTTTGAGCAGACGAAGCCAATGTCGAACCATCCCGCTCTGGCCCAAAGTGAACGAGGTGAACACGCCCAAAATGTAGAGCTGAATCAACTGATTGAGGTTGGCCTGGAACACAGCGAGAATCGCAATGGCGACAAGGCCCAGTGCGATGACGCCGTTCGAGTAGATGAGCCGATCACCGCGAGTTTCAAGAGCTTTCGGGGCATAACCGTCGTGAGCCAGAACGGAACCGAGTAGAGGAAATCCGTTGAAAGCCGTGTTTGCGGCTAGTAGCAGGACGAGCGCCGTCGTTGCTTGGACAACGAAGAACATGATGCTGCCATTGCCAAAGGTGGCCGCCGCCACTTGCGCCATGAGACTCGGCTGAGGAGTCGTTGCGCAGTTCGCGAATCCAATCAGGTCACACGCACTTTCGGCGTAGTGAACGCCGGAGATGACGGCGAGCGAGATGAGGCCCGCGAACAGGCTGATGGCGATGGCACCGAGCATGAACAGGGTCGTACGGGCGTTCTGAATTTTCGGTTTGCGAAAAGCCGGAACTCCGTTAGCGATGGCTTCGACACCCGTGAGCGCCGAGCATCCGCTGGCGAAAGACCGCAAGAGCAACAGGATGAGCGCGGATTGCGCCACGTCGTGGGACGCAACCGCATACTGCGCCGAGTCAGCGACGGGTGCATCACCCATCAGCGTGCGAATCAGACCCGTAACAATCATGAAAATCACACTGCCCGCGAACAGATAGGTGGGAATCGCAAAAGCGAGACCGGCCTCTCGAACACCGCGAAGATTCATGACCGCGAGCACAACGACGAACGCGATGGCTATTTGAACGCGCCACGGATCGAGAAATGGCAGCGCCGAAATGATGTTGTCGACTCCCGCGGCCACCGAAACGGCCACGGTCATCACGTAGTCAACGAGAAGCGCACTCGCGACGATGATTCCTGCCCATTCGCCAATGTTCGTGCTCGCAACTTCATAGTCACCGCCGCCCGACGGATACGCCTTGATGAGCTGTCGATAGCTTGCGACGACCACAATCATCAAAAGAATGACCGCCGCTGCAATCCACGGCGTGAACGCGAGAAAGCTGAGACCTCCCATGAGGAGGATGATGATGATCTCTTGCGGTGCATAGGCGACCGAGGACAGCGCGTCGCTCGCAAAAATGGGCAACGCGATGCGCTTTGGGAGGAGCTCGCCCTCGAGGCGTGTCGTTGGCAACGGGTCACCAATAATGAATCGGCGTGCGGAGAGCTCTTCTTTACTCGGGGCGCGTTCTTCTGAGTCCACGAGTGTTGAGGATACTCTTGCTGGCGGACTCTCAGAAAACTTTGCCCGTCCGCGGTGCGATACTTACTCACATGCACCTTTTGGCCGTCGCCAGTATGAAGAATCGCGCACTCATTGCGCTCGTCACCATCGTTGTCGCGATTTTCGGCGGATTGGCGTTGACCAATCTCAAGCAAGAGCTCACCCCCGAGGTGCAGTTCCCGCAGCTGGCAATTCTCACGACATATTCGGGTGCCGCCCCCGAGGTGGTCAATCAAGACGTCTCGGGTCCCATCGAGACGGCCATCCAAGGCGTTCCCGGTATTGAGTCGACGACGGCGACCTCGAGCACGAACCTGAGCCTCATTCAGGTGTCATTCACATACGGAACCGACTTGGTGCTCTCCGAGCAGAAAATCAACCAGGCCATCAACCGCATAAAGTCTCAACTGCCAGCTGACGTGAGCCCTCAAGTGATCACGGGCAGCTTCAGTGATTTCCCGGTCATACAGCTTGCCGTCTCATCCGACCTCTCCACGGAAGAGCTGGCTGACTTGATTCGCAACTCCACGTTGCAAGACTTGAAAGACGTTCCTGGGGTGCGCGACGCCGTTCTCATCGGCGCTCCGGCGCAACGCGTGACAATTACCCCCAATCTCGACACGCTCCGAGAAGACGGTTTGTCGACGTCCTCGATTTCTGATGCTCTCGACCAGAACGGATTACTCATCCCGGCGGGTCAAATCACAGAGAACGGCAAGACCCTCACCCTTGTCACTGGTGAGCGGTTGACCTCCGTTGATCAGATTTCTGCTCTTCCACTCATCGGAGGAAGCACGGGCGATCTCGTGACAATTGGTGACGTCGCAACGGTTGAACTGGGCGTTGCGGATCCCACCACCGTGAGTCGTGTCAACGGTAAAAACTCGCTCACGATTGCCGTCACGAAGTTGCCGAGCGCGAACACCGTGGAGGTTTCGCACGGAGTGAGCAAAATCGTTCCCACCTTGCAAGAGTCTCTCGGGTCGGGCACGCAATTCACGACCGTTTTTGACCAGGCGCCCTACATCGAGAAATCCATCGAATCCCTGACACAAGAGGGCCTGCTCGGACTACTGTTCGCGGTTTTGACAATTCTCGTGTTCCTGTTGTCGGTTCGTTCAACTTTGGTGACGGCGATCTCAATCCCCACATCCGTTCTCATCACCTTCATCGGCCTCCAAGCGTTTGGTTATTCGCTCAACATCCTGACTCTCGGCGCTCTCACGATCGCGATCGGTCGAGTCGTCGACGACTCCATCGTGGTCATCGAAAACATCAAGCGAAACCTTGTTGTTCCCGGCAGCGACAGAGCCAAGGTCATTGTGGATGCGGTGCGCGAGGTCGCGGGTGCCGTCACGGCCTCAACGGCGACCACGGTGGCGGTGTTCCTGCCGCTCGCGTTCGTCACCGGTATCACCGGCGAACTTTTCAAGCCATTTGCGTTGACCGTGACGATTGCGCTCCTCGCCTCGTTGCTCGTGTCGCTCACGATTGTCCCCGTACTGGCGTACTGGTTCTTACGCGCACCCGAGGAGTACCGCCGACTCCGCAAGAACGCAAAACCGGTGCGGCATCATGACGAAAACGAAATCACCTGGCTTCAAAAGGGCTACCGCCCCATCATCGCCTGGACGCTCAAATATTCTGCGCTCACGTTGGTGCTCGCCATTGTCGTTCTCGGTGGAACCGTGGCCCTCGTGCCCTTCATGAAGACCAACTTCTTGGGCTCATCTGGGCAAAATACATTTACCGTCTCTCAATCCATCGAGGCGGGGACCAGCCTGGCGGAGCAAGACAAGCTCGCGGCCACGGTCGAGAAGGTGCTGTTGGACACCCCCGGAGTGAAAACGGTTCAGGTATCCATTGGATCCTCGGGCAACGCTCTGCGCGACGCGTTCGTGGGAGGAGGCGACACCGCCATCACCTATTCAGTGACGACCGAGGCAAAAGCTGACCAGCAAGTCGTGCAAGATGACACGCGGACACGTTTGGCTGACGCTGTTGACATTAAAACGATCAACGTCGCCGCGTCGAGTGGGTTCGGCGCGAGCGGGGACATCAAGATCAATGTCACGGCCCCGAGCCAAGCCACCCTCGACGAAGCCACGACGAAGGTGACCGACGCGATGCGGGCGCTACCCCAGGCGAAGCAAGTGGAAAACAACATCGCGAGCACGCGCCCGTATATCTCGGTTGGCATCAAGCGAGATGTCGCTGCCGAGAACGGATACAGCGAAGTGGCGCTGGCTGGATTCGTGGCCGCAAAGACGCGACCTGCGCAGATTGGCAAGGTCGAAGTCAACGGCACCCTCGTCGACATATACATTCAGACGGCAAACCCGCCGCAGACTCTCGCCCAAATTGAGGCCATCGAGGTGCCAACACCACGTGGCATCAAGTCCCTCTCCGAACTGGCGGATGTTGCGATTGTGGATGGTCCGGCAACGGTCACCACCGTCAAAGGTCAGCGCAGCGCCTCTGTGACAGTGACTCCGAACAGTCAAGATCTCGGAACTGCTTCCGCCGCGGTGACCAAAGCGCTGAAGTCGACGGATCTCCCGGCGGGGGCATCCGCGGAAATCGGTGGTGCGGCAGCGGATCAACAAGCGGCCTTTAGCCAGCTTGGCCTCGCCTTGCTCGCAGCGATCCTCGTCGTGTACATCATCATGGTGGCCACCTTCCGCTCGCTGCTGCAGCCGTTGCTGTTGCTCGTGTCGATTCCCTTCGCGGCAACCGGAGCAATCGCACTGCAGGTAGCCACCGGGGTTCCGCTCGGCGTGGCGTCGCTGATCGGAGTTCTGATGCTTGTGGGCATCGTGGTCACTAACGCGATTGTGTTGATTGACCTCGTCAACCAATATCGTGCCAAGGGTTATGCGGTGAAGGTCGCGGTCATGGAGGGTGCAAGTCGACGTCTCCGACCGATTTTGATGACCGCCGCCGCCACAATCTTTGCTCTCGTACCACTGGCAACGGGCTTGAGTGGCTCGGGTGGAGGCTTCATCAGTCAACCGCTCGCGATTGTCGTCATCGGCGGTCTGCTGTCCTCCACTGTCCTGACGTTGATTGTGCTCCCGGTCATCTATGCGGTCGTCGAAGGCGGTCGCGAGCGATCGAAGGCGAAGCGAGCGGAGCGCTTGGAAGCGAAACGATCGGCACTGCGCGTCGCGGCACAAGCAGCGGCCACGATGCCGGAACCCGCCTCCAAGGCCTCACGAAACAACAAGTCGGGACGTACCGCGAAGACCACAAAGGCTCGAGAGGCGAAGCCGACCCCGGCAACGACCACTGCGGGAACCCCGGTCTCATCGACGCCGAAAGAGTCGTCGGGCGAACCGAGTGAAAAGAAGCCGGGCATGATGAAGTTCTTCTCCTCGGAGTCCGACGAGTCCTAGGAGCACCCGGAGGTCTGTCGGGAGTCGAGGAGTTCGTCCGCCTGTAGGGTGAACGGATGGTCTCCGTCGCTTCCTCGCGCTTTGCCACGTTGGCATTAGTAAGTGTCGCGATCATCTGGGGCGCTTCATTCGTGTTGATGAAACCGGCCATCAACCAAGAACCTTTTTGGGACTTTCTCGCAACACGTTTCACAATTGCCACTCTCGTGATGGTCATTGCGCGACCCAAGTCCGTCAAGTTTGTCAGGGGCAAACTTCTTTTTCGTGGCGTCGTCATTGGTGGCTTTCTCGCGATGGCGTACATCTTTCAGACCATCAATTTGGGCATGACCACTGCTGCCATAACGGGATTCCTGACCGGTCTATACGTGGTTCTGACGCCCATCTTCGCTCGGATTTTCTTCAAGCAGCGCATCCGGTCGCAAGTATGGTTCGGGGCAGTGCTGGCCGCGATTGGCTTGGGATTTATCTCCATCACGGGGTTGAGCTTCGAGCCGGGCCAGCTGTGGGGCGTCGCGTGTGCCGCTATGTTTGCTGCGCATATCGTGGCGCTGGGTCGGTGGAGTCCTGGACTTGATTCGTATGCGCTGACCGTGGTTCAGCTTGCTACCGTCACGCTCGTCTTTTGGATGGGCGCCCTCGGTGACGGGTATCAACCTCCGCCAAACTTTTCGGTCTGGTTCGCGGTTGTCTTCACTGCTGTATTCGCAACCGCGGTGGGATTCTTCGTCCAGACGTGGGCACAATCGAAAATGGATGCCTCGAGCGTGGCTGTCGTGTTGACGCTCGAAGTGGTCTTCACGGCTCTTATTTCGGTTGCTGTGGGCCAGGAGACGTTGCTACCCAAGACAATCATTGGCGGCGTGATGATTGTGCTGGCCATGCTCATTGTGGAATGGCCCTCGCGCCGAAAGGACCCGCTCACACCGTTGGAACCCATGGTGCACTAGGGTAAAAGGGTCGGCTCTTGACAAACGCACGCAGTGCGAAGTTGTTTGTGTGTCAAGCGGGCCGGTTTCATCTCAATCCTGAGATGGATAGTCACAATGAGTGAATCGGTCCCGGCCACAGTTTCGTCCGGGTACATGCGGCGCGGTTGCGTCACAAATGTGCGCAAACTTTTGCGCCCGTAACGCTATGCCTCCACGAAAATGAGAACAGCACTATGCCGAAAAAGCCCGCTGCCGGTCGTCCGGCGAAAAACTATGATCCCAATCGAGCCCCCAAAACGGGTGCCGCAAAGCCGGGCAGTCGAAGCCCTAAGCACCGAGGATTCCGTCCCGAGGCAGAGGCTGCTGCTCCGAAACGTCGATGGAGCGCGGACGAACGAGCTGCTAAATCCGCGGTCCGGGGCGAGCGAACGGATCAACCCGCACGAACCAATCGTCCGGCACGGGGGGAGCGCGCGGAAGCGCCCGCACAGGGTTCTCGCGCCGAGCGCCCGGCTCGTGCCGAACGTCGCGTTCGAGATGAACAGCCCGCACGTGACGAGCGCCGCCCCTTTGTCCGTGGAGAACGTCCGCGTTTTGATCACGTCGACTCGACGACGCGAGAACGTCACAACGGACCGAGTCGTACCGAGCGGCCGCGTTTTGAACGTGCCGAACGCCCGGCTCGTGCTGAACGCCCGGCGCGTGCTGAACGCCCCCGTTATGACCGGGATGACCGGTCTCCACGCACTTCGCGACATGATCGCCCGGCAGACCGCGGTGAGCGTCGTGCCTCATCCTTCTACCCAGACAAATCTGACAAGCCACGATTCACTGCCGAAGACGACATCGTATTAGAGCGGCTGGAGGCGCAGGCCATTGTGGCCACGGAGGTCGAAGGAGTGACCTTTGGTGACCTCGGTCTTGGGGGAAACATCTGTCGTGCGCTAGTCGAACTCGGAGCTACGGCTCCGTTCGCGATTCAAGCGGCGACCATCCCCGACGTTTTGGCCGGGAGAGACGTACTCGGACGAGGAAGAACCGGATCGGGAAAGACCATCGCGTTTGGCGCCCCGCTTGTCGAACGACTCATGGAAAACAACGGCGGAAAAGATCGAAAAATGGGTCGATCTCCCCGGGCGCTCATTCTTGCCCCAACGCGCGAACTCGCACTTCAAATTGATCGCACGGTTCAACCCATTGCTCGTTCCGTGGGACTCTTCACCACTCAGGTTTACGGCGGGGTTCCGCAGGGCAGGCAGGTAACCGCCCTTCGTCGCGGTGTCGACATTGTCATCGCAACACCGGGACGTCTCGAAGACCTTGTTGAACAGCGCCACATCGATCTCTCCAAGATTCAGATTGTTGTGCTCGATGAAGCTGATCACATGTGCGACCTCGGATTCCTCGAGCCTGTTCAGCGCGTCCTCCGAGCGGTGGACCCGGATGCGCAACACCTGCTGTTCTCGGCCACTCTCGACCGCGGAGTTGCCGCCATTATCGACGAGTTTCTTGAGAATCCCGCCGTGCACGAGGTCGCTGGTGAAGATCAGTCGAGCTCGACCATCGATCACCGAGTATTCGTAGTTGACCACCGTGACAAGCCAGAAGTGATTCGGGAGCTGTGCGACCGCAACGGCAAGACGCTCATCTTTACGCGCACTCGCGCGTTTGCCGAGATGCTCGCGGATCAGTTGGACGACGCGGGGATTCCCGCGACGAGTCTGCACGGCGACTTGAATCAAAATCGACGCACGCGGAATCTTCAGATGCTCACCAGCGGACGCGTTGACGTGCTTGTCGCAACGGATGTTGCTGCGCGGGGCATCCATGTCGATGACATCGACCTGGTGATTCAAGCGGATGCGCCTGATGAGTACAAAACGTATCTGCACCGTTCCGGACGAACCGGACGCGCCGGACGCGCCGGCACGGTCGTCACGATTGTGCCCAAGACTCGTCAGCGCCGCATGTCTGAATTGCTCGATCGAGCAGACATTGAGGCAGAAATGATTCCCGTTCGCCCGGGGGACGCCGTGATAGCTGATGTGATGCGCGTCAACTAATCGATTGTCGTCTTCAGACTGGCCGAAAGACCTCATGGTTTTCGGCTAGATCGACTTATCCGATGGCGAGCAACGCAGCCGCCGCGACGGCCGTCACGAGGCCAATGGCTTGGAGTGGCGCGACGCGCTCCTTCAGCACGATTCCCGCGAGCAATATCGTTCCGATGGGGTACATCGCCGTCAGCACGGACATCACGCTCAGGTCTCCGAGTTGAATGCCGAGTAACAAGAGGGCGTTGCCTGATCCGTCAATGAGTCCCACAAGCACGGCAAGTTGCAGTCCGGGTTTCCAGCCCGCCGAGAAGGCATCGCGTGCTATGACGGTGGCTGTCAGCGCCGTGGGCGACGAACCCTCGCTGGCACGGCGCCGACGCAGGGCGCGCATGCCGGCAATGACGGCGATGGTGGAACCCATGATGGTTGCGCTGACAATTCGGTTAGCAACGAGTGGAATCAGACCGGCATTGGATGGAG
>Ga0214921_10009909_pt1 | contig 11911 bp, 8 predicted proteins | sample LL1505_MetaG_FD_177992 | JGI IMG/M metagenome (GOLD analysis project Ga0214921, IMG submission 177992) | Freshwater microbial communities from Lake Lanier, Atlanta, Georgia, United States - LL-1505 | ecosystem: Environmental > Aquatic > Freshwater > Lake | place: USA: Georgia | collected 2015-05-28
AGAAACACTCCAGTATTAACACTAAGTGCTCCTGCAGCTGCATTTATTAAACCTAAAAATGGTGCTGCAACAACTCCCACAAATATAACGATTACTGCTACACCTAATGAAATATTTACTACAGCAGCGGCCTATAAATGGGCGTACGCTTTAGGCTCAAATTCTGCAAGCTATACTGATTTAACACCTACTACTAAAACTCTTACAGTTACTGCAACCGACCTAGTTGCTTTAATTAGCGGAAAAACTGATACAATATACTATCGTTGTACAGCTACTGAAGGGGTTACTACCGCAAGCTCAATTTTTTCAATAAATTATGCAGTTGAAGCAAATGATCCTATTACCATAGATTTAAATAGAAATAGTATTTCAATACCTAGTGATCAATATGGTACTGTTGTTGTATCAGCAGAAACACAGTCAGTTATATCAGGAACACAGTACACAGTAACAACACTAGGTAATACTACAGCAGCTAACTGGAAAACATTATTTAGTACACTGACTACAGGTTCTTTTCCTACACTTAATCAAAAATATACCGCAACCGCTACAGGCACAATTAGTGGTACTGGCACCGTTATTAATAGTAATTTTCCAAATAGTGGCGTAACCATAAAAGTTACTCGTGGTAGCAGCTTGTTAACGTATAATTCAGCTGAAACAAATATTGCCAATAGTTTTAAAGTTACGGCAAATACAGATGCAACAAGAACACTTGGCATTACCACAAATTCTACTACTACAAGTTATATTTTAGATGGCATAACTGCTCTAACCACAGATCAAAGTTCAATAATTTATACTATTACAGTTTATGATGCCACCGCAACGTTAACAGATACTTTTAGCAGAACTGTAGCTTACACAAAAGTAAAAAATGGAATGGTAGGTAATGATGCCAGTTTTTACTATATTAGTTTAAATAGTCCGGTAATTGCAAAAAGCTCAAGTAGCGCAACAATTAGTGGTACGCATACTCCAAGCAGTATTATTGCAACTGGTAAACGTATTATAGGTTCAGGATCTCCCGCAGATTATGGATATATTACTATTCAACCTGACACTGGTTCAGAATCCTCACCTACAGTAAGTTCAAGTACTTCACCCCCAACTCTTACAATTGCTAATTCTAGTACAGCTACCAGCTATACTGTAAGACTTTACAATGATGCCAGTAAAACTATATTACTAGACACACAAACAATACCTGTTGTTTATAAAGGTACTGAAGGTACTTCAGGTATAAGTGTGGTATTATCAAATGATAATGTAAGTATACCCACAGATAGTGCTGGAGATAATGCAGTATACACAAACAGTGGAACAGAGATTGCAGTTTATGAAGGTGCAACTGCTTTAAAATATCAACCAACAGGTACTCCTGCCGCGGGCAGTTGGAAAGTTTTAACTACAACAGCTGCAAATATAACTGCAGGTGCAATAGTCGCAAAAACTACTTCAGCCTTAGAAACAATAGCAGTAGCAGCAATACCGTCACTTATTACTGCAGATACTGCAACTATTACATACAATATTCAAGCTATAAATGCAGCCAGTCAGACAACTACACTAAGTAAAACTCAAAGTTTAAAAAAGCTTAAAGCAGGCAGTATTGGTATTGATGGTAAAAAATCTATAGTTTTAAACTGTTATTTATGGGCACTTTCACCGCCTACGCCTCCAGATAAAGAATTTACATATAGCTGGGTAAATGGAACAGTTCTTCCTGTAGCCCCTGCAACTTCTGGGTACCCTACAGGCTGGACAGCTAGCGCACCTGCTGCTCCAGGAAACGGCTATACACTTTATCAACTAAATGTAACCATTAGTGCTGTAGCATCAAATAATAGTAGTTCAGCAAACTGGAACACTAGTACACTAAATATAATTGGTTTTAGAAAAGATGGCACAATTGGTGAACTAAGTGCATTTACTAAAACTGCGTATATTACCCTAGCCACAGCAACACCGCCAGCTACTCCTGCAGCTACTACAGGTGCAGCAAGTTTACCGGCTGCTGTTGGCGGCGTAAGCTGGACAAGTGCTAGTCCCGGCACTGTAGCAGACGGCAGCTATGTTTATATTAGCACTGGCATTTATGGCGAAACGAGCAATCAGGTAGTTTGGGCAGCACCATACCTAAGCTATTTTAAAGTAGGTAGCCTAAGTGCAATAAGTGCCAACATGGGAGTAGTAGGAGTATCAACTACGGGTAATATTCATAGTGGTACTGGTCAACCAATACGTATAGATACACAAAGTATAGATCCCACCAAAGAGTATGGAGATAATACTCCTGGATTTTTTCTAGGCTACAGCGGAAACAAATATAAATTTGATGTTGGAAGTTCGTCAAGCTATCTAAGATTTGATGGTGATAAAGTAAGCGCAACAGGTTTAAATATCTATACAGAAGATAATTTAAACCTAGTAGTACTAGCAGGCGGAATAGACTGGAAGTTACTATCAGGAACTATAAAACAGTATAGCGCACTTAGCCTACAAAAAACTGGCACAGTAAATAGTACAGATACCTGGGCTCATAGTACACAGTTTTTTAGTGGTGGAGCTTATTTTACTTTTCAAACTGCCTATAATACCAAGCAATTTGCAGCAGGATTAACTTCAAGCACTACTTCTACCACAGTTAGTACGTTAGATTACGCTATACAATTAAATGCAGATAAAACAGTATTTGCATATGCTAATGGAACTTCACTAGGTCAAATTGCACCAAGCTGCACTACTGATGATATATTTACAATAACTTATGACAACAGTAAGATTAAATATTATATTAACAATCAGGAAAAAGCCGCTTTTACAGCAACAGCAAACCTTAGTTTAATTGCAAAAGTGGTATTTACAACCCCACAAAGTTATATTAGCAAAATTAAATTTGGCAGCTATAGCAGTCCAGGTAAAACTGCCTATGAAACAGCCGTAACAAATGGTTTTGTTGGTAGTGAAGTAGAATGGGTACTTTCACTTCAAGGTAAAAATGGTGAAACAGGTGTAGCAGGTAAACGAGCGGCAGTTACCTATATACTTAGCGGTTATGATACTTGGACTAGTGGAACTACAGACTCAACTGAAACAGTTATAAATAATTGGTTTAGTACAAATTATGGTGGCGCAATACTAGGTGATAGAGCTACAATTTACAATGCTGCTACAGGCAAAAGTCAAACACGTAGTTATACCGGCAGTGCGTGGCAAACAGTAAGTGCGTATATTGATGGTAATTTACTGGTTAGCGGAACTATAAGCAGCGATGCCTTAGCCTTAAACTTAATAACTGTTGGCAGTCGCATAGTCTCTCAAGACGGTCTTTTTATTGTTGATTTACAAGAAAAATATATAAGCATAAGTGTTTAACTATGACAGATTTGTATAGCGATTTTTATGATAAAGTTGGACAACGTGCTGATATAGTTGCAGGCGAGCTGGTAGTTTCTGAAACTGGATTTTTGGAGATTACCAGTTTTCCTCGATTGGGTTCAGTATACGTTGATAGTTTTAATAAATCCGTGCAAGTAATACCACTTAAAGATGATTTTCGTGGTTACTCATGGGATTTATACAATTATAACTGTGCTATGTGCTGCGCAAACTGGCATGATAGATTTTTTGGTACTGACCTAGCTTTTAGTTTTCGTGGACTGTCTCACCAAGAGCGTAGAGACGTAATGCAAACAGGCTACCAAGACTTGTTTGAAAAGTTTGGTTTTGTAGAAACTCAACAACCTAGTCTTGGTTGTATATTTATATACGAGTACCCAAATCACTTAGCCATACTGGTAGATGCGGATAATAATACCATACTACACCATCCTGCCAGAAAACTGTCAGGCCTAGATGTTGTTAACACTGAAAAAATTATTAAGATATTATGCCATACCAAGACTTTACAGGTACAGTAGCAGCACTTGCAACTCCTACAACAGAAACAGTAGGTGTTACACAAAAGTATGATAGTTATAAAAAAAGATATACATGTACCGTTATAAGCGGTCGTGTGCCTACTGTTGGTACAACTCTAACTATTGCAAGTTCTACTACTTACCCTAATCTTAATACTTATCCATCTGGAGGTACGTTAACTGTAACGGCAATAGAAAAAGATACTAATAATAATACCATACTTGTATTAAATAAACCTTTGGTATATGCCGTACAGTCGCCGCCTTTTTATGTAAATAATAATGGTATTGCAATAGCCTTAAATTTTACTATAGTAGGTTTGTACAGTGAACTAACCGCTGCAAGTTTTAGTAGTTTACCAGCAGGTACATATAGTATTGGCAAATATTATAGCCCATATGCAAGGTATCGTGATATATCTAATACTGTATACTATAAAACAACTACTGGAACTAGTGGAAGCATAAGTTTAGGTTTAAATTTATATTCGGAATACTCAAATTTTACAACTTCGCAAGATTTAACCGGTAATTATATAGGCAACTGTTTAAATACACTGGAAGTAAGAAGTGCTGCAGTAGCTGTAGCAAAACCCATGCTGTATTCACCTACAGCAACAACTGATACCCTATACACAGTATTACTAGATAATGGATTGGAGCAACAAACTTCATCAACAATTCCAGTAAATAATGAAGTAGCGGGTAGTAAATCAACTGCATATTATACTACAACATTTCTATCAAATAGTACTAATACTATTAGTATACCAGAATCTGTGCCGGCTGCATATAGCACTTCAACTAATAATATAACAATTCCTCAAACTATAAAATTTACAATCAGACTAAGTGGTACAGCTCCTTATAATACTATAAGCTATATTTCCGGTACACTACCCGCTATTAATACAATAATAAGAATACCCAGTATTTTAGGAAGTACTAGTAATCCAAACAATGGTTTTACAGTTACTGCAATTGATACTGCAACAGGTACTATTACTATAAGCCCATCCTACTCTGGAATGAGCTACTCGATTAATACGGACATATTAGCATATCTATCAGACCAAGATGTTATAGTCAAGTTATATTCAGATATATCTCAAGATCTTAATAGAGTAAGAGCCGAACACAGAATTGCATTGGTGGGCACTAAAACAAACCCAAGAGCTAATGCTACTATTAATACACTAGTACTTCCCAAAACCACAGACGGTTCCTTAATTATACCACCAGCTAAAAGTGATCTAACAGACGCATATTCTAATAATAGTTTTATAATATGCAGAAGTAACTTATCGGCACTAGCCAGTGCTACTACAAATGATATTTCTGAATGCCCAGCACTAACATTTGCAGGATATAATACCAATAATACTAATAGTCTAGACTATACAAGCACTACAATTAGTGATAGTATACTTTCTGTACCTATGACTAGTGGTGGAACTACTTTTGTAGTTGACAATGTATATACTGGTAGCACTACTAATACTATTAAAATAACAATAGGTGTTGAACAGAAGTATGGTATAATAATTCAAAAATTGGAAATATAACCAATATAGTATTTAATACCACAACAGGTAGACGAACTGTAACTATGAACACTAGTTGGCCATCTAGTACAGGTAATTATCAGCTTTTCTTTAGAAAAACTTATAATACATATACCCTAGATCCCGAAACACCCAGCTTAGCTGAAAGTACAAGTCGTATTCGTTATGCCGCCCTTTTAGCTGGACCAAAAGTAAGTAGTACTTATTCGCTTTGGACTCAAAACGAGTGTAGATGGCTTTCTGCAGGTTTTTATACTATAAGCCCTTACTATACAGTTAGACAACAAGACGGCACTTTAATAGGAAGTTTTACTAGTAAAGAATTATTTGAATCAGTAAATGCAACAACAGCTAACTTTACCTCTACTCAGGGGTTTAGCCCAAGATCGTATAGTGTTTGGAGAGATTACTACCCAAAAATTGCAACTACTAATACTGGTACTATTTGGTATGTGCCAACAACAGTCACCACTACTACATTAAAATTAGCAAAAATTACTAGAGCAAAATTAATGGAGTTGTATTATACCTATGGTCCTTGCGTTATTGAAATACCTGTACAAATACTTCAAAGAACTATAACTGGGGCTGCTAGAACAGCCGTAAGTACAGCCCTAGACTATACTCCATCAACATATATAGAAAATACTTATAATGATACGGTAAGGTTTAATTTAACAGAAACTATAGTACCAATTAGTACGCCAACTATTGATTTAATAAGACCTTCTGCTCTTTTAGCTTTTTCTAATACACCTAATACTTATAAATTTTCTGCCTCAGCAGCAAGATTAACTTCAAACTATAGGTATGAAGTAAAGTATATTATTACAAGTATTAATACCAGCACTAATGTACTAACAATACCAAATCATGGATTTAATTCAGGTGATTTTGTTAGATTTAATTCATCTAGTATTGCACCTACGGGTTTGGTTAATAATAACTACTATTATGTTGGGATTATTGACACTAATAATATATATTTATGTACTAGCTATAAAAATGCAGTTGGATACTACGACTATTTAAATAGCATAAATTATAAATACCCAAGTACAGCTATTGATATAACTAATCAAGGCGGTAGAAAAGAACAGTATTTACTCAAAGATATTGCCGACTATACAAAAACTTTTGGAACTGCTATTTATAGTAGCACTGATTCAGACACAGTTCTTAATACTAAAGATGGATTAATAAAAAATACTACTAGTAATACTATTCAATTTAGTACACCTCATAAATTTCAAACAGGTGATAAAGTATTGTTTACTTATTTTGGGGTAGATAAGCTTTATGCAACAGGGTATTCAGGCGGGGTTAGTTTTACTAAACCTACAGAAATTTTAAGTTATTTAGCTAATGTTGGTTTAACAGATAGGACATACTATTATATAATAAAAATAGATGACTATAACTTAAGTTTAGCAACAACCTATGCTAATGCAATAGCTGAAATACCAAAATCAATTTCTCCGTCTAGTGGAAGAGAGATGGCAACTAGTAGCTCTAATACATTTGTTTTTAATTCAACCACTAAACATGAAACTTATGGTAGATTAACTAGACTACCAAATGGTTTATCAGAAGTAACAGATAAAACATCTGGGTATATAGGTTTTAGCACTGATGTTAGCCCTATAAATGCAGCGCCTACTCGTATTTTAACTACAACTGATTTATCTGGTATAACTTCACTTGATATAAATTTATACTCAGCTAATAGAACTAATGGTGGTATACTAAATAAAGTAACCATTCCAGTACTAGGTTCTAGTACAACTACGCCTACTAGTGTAAATAGTGCTCAACTTTATGCGCTTTCAGAGGTTGCATTTTTACCTTCAGTTATTATAAAACACATGGGTATTCCACTAAATGCTGCTAAAGATTTTACTCCTTATAGCACTCTGGAATCTAAAATATTTAATCAAGCTCCTTTTAGTGACACATATAATAATGACTTTGTAGTGCTTGCTACTGATATTACTGGATCAGGTGCAGAACCTCTTATTAAAAATAGTTTGTTTATACCCACAGGACATAAATTAACTGATAAAAGCCCTATTAGAGTATCTACTAGTGATCAAACTTCAATTAATTCAACTAACTATAATTCTATAGTTGCAATTAAATTAAGTAGTCTAGTATCGGGCGATGTAGGTAGCTTACTTCGTTCAAATTCTGCACATAATTATAGTACTGGCGATTTGGTTATGTACCAAAAAGCAAGAATTAGCTCAACAGTTAGTGGTAGCTTAACTTATGCTTATGAAGAATTAGTAGATGTACTACTTAGTGGTAGAAAATATTATGTAATTGTAGTTGATGCCTACTGGTTTAAAATAGCAGATTCACTAGAAGCAGCTAAAGCTAATAAAGGTATAGTTTTTAATACTCTTGGAAGTTTTAATGGTGTTCCCGTAAATGGCGTTGATACTACAAGTGCAATAGTTTATTTTAAATATGCACAAACAAAGGCACTGTCGCCAGCAGCATATACTTGTAGTAGTATTAGTAATAATGTAGTAAAAACAATCTACAATCAAACTGAATTTGACAAAGTTAATTTTACTTTTAAACTTCAGTCAGGTGATCCTTACGCCCAACAAGTCCGTAATCTAACCAGCGCAGCAAGTGGTGTCTTTAACAATATAGTTATAGGTTATTTTGATAATTTAACTGCTTTTCCAAAAAATATAAACTGCTATGATACCTACTATGCGCAAATAGTTGATGCAAATAGATTTAGACTTACACGTAACTATGCAGATACCAGTTATATACCAATTGAACCGGGTACTGTTAATGTAAATGTATATACAGGAGTTACTGCCCCAACAAGTACTGCCCTAATAGTAGATAGTCAAGTTTTTGGAACCAAAAATCCTTTAGTACTGTCTTTAGGTTGGACATATAGTTTAGGTACTGGTATTACTAGGTCAGATAATATAGATGGTTTTATAGTATATGTATCTAATAGTGATACTGTGGGTACTGACCCCACTAAAGACTATATGTATACTGTGCCTTATGATGATCAATATGCTACTAATAAGTATGGTGTAGTTTTATATAATTTGCCAGTTGATTACTTTTATGTTGCAGTAGCTGCCTATCGTTACAGAAATAACTATGATTATAGGCATAAAGTATTCTTTAGTAGTGATGCCCGCGAATTTCAAAGAAGCACACTACTAAAAGCAATTCCTTTAACTAGTCTACCTGCATCAACCACAACTACTAGTTTATTGTTGGCCGATGGTAGTACTTATACTACCGTAAAAAAGTATTTTATACCAAATACCAGATTTAACTATGATTTAAGTCAAGGATATTCTACAGCCACAATTAGTAATCTTACAATTGATGGCAAATTAGGTACTCTAGCAATAACTAAAGGCGGTGCCGTACAAACTACTAGTCAATTTACTAGTATTACTACTGCGACTGATTATATACCTTATATTTCTACTGAAGATATATATAAGTATATATCATCAAAAGATACTATAACTTATTCTCAAAATATAGTTTTACCCGCTTTACCAGTAAGTAGTACTTATGGCTCAACTAGTAATAAGAAATAAGGATATTAATGGCCAAAACAATTCAAGCAGGTTTTAATATATTGGCTAGTACTCAGCAGCCCTCGGCTCCAGCAGCTATTACATTAGATACTTCTATAATTGCCCCAGTAATTGTATCAACAGTTTCTATTAATACAATTACTAGCATTATTGGCGGAGATAGTTCAATAGTTACTCAAACTATTTCTACAATAGGTCCCGCAGTTATGCAATCTAATCAATCTAGTACAAGATTATTACTGCCAATTATTAACTCAGATAATACTGTAAATTTGGCTGAAATTTACTATATTTATAATAATGAACTGCCCGACCTTAAATTTTCTGCAGTTTTAAAAGTTCTTGGAATATAGTATGCCTACAGAAAGAATAAGAATAACACCTGATTATATAATAGCAAAAAATAGTTTGGGCAATATAACTTACAGTGCCGGTATCAGCCCAACTACTGGTACTGAATTTCCCAGTTATTTTCGAAGCACAGAAACTAGTGAAACTATAGACCCTAGTTTGGGTTATGATATTTACTATAATCAAATTGCGCCAGCAGTATATCCAATTAATAATGTATACCCAAACCAAGTTACTGATAGCAGCATGTTAGTACAAGGCGGCACAATATTTAATTGTACACAAATACCTACTACTGTTAGTGCATTAAATTTAACTTTAACAGAACCAGGAGTTTATGTTATAGTACCAACTTTATGGTTTACTGAATCTGGCACACCACAAAACTATAGGAATAAAACTGTACTTAATCAAAATACAACAAATGTACCGTATACATTAACGTTTCAAAAAGTAAGCTCAACTAATGGTATTAAAACTTTAGTGGATACCTATCAAGATATTTTATTAGCTAGAATTCAATTTACAGATGGTTCAATAGGTTGGTTTGGTCCTTGTAATCCAGTTAATTCAGAATTAGCGCCTATAGTCTTAGAATATGGTATAACAAACTCTCAGAGTACAGATCTAATAAATCCTGCTAGTTATCAAACTACAATGATTATACCTGCAACTGACATTGCTGCAGAAACTACGCAAATTTTAAGCACATACTATAATCCTGTTTTATCTATACGACGTGTTAGTAGTGGCTCAGCTATTAGTAGTAGTTGGGCACGTGGTATAATTAAAATTTTATACTACTCTCGTGGGTATTTAAAAATGAGGTATACAAAGTGATTGAAATGTCACCAACAGGTATAAAAATTAAGGCACAGGGTAATAAAACGCCTGAACTTACTGGCACAACTCAGTTGTGTACCTATTTAGTTACTGCAAGCGGTACAATAAGTTTTACTGGTAGTAGTGGCAGTTATAAACAAATAGTAAATCTTAGTACAGCAAATACAGTAACTGTAGCTGGAGCAAGTTATAATATTTATGACTCAAATTTTACACACTTTTATGTGATCTATATCACACCAACAAGTCTGCCAGCAGGCAGTCCTATTGCAGGCCTGTTAAATAAAAAATTTCAGTTGGCAATGGCACTGCCCTATAGTATAGCAGGTAGTAGTACAGGCAGTACACCGCGGTTGCAAACTTATGACATTTTAACAGCCAGAGTGGTAAAAGGCAGTCCCAGCTATGTAGAGTTTCAGGCAACAGATGCACTAAATTTACACGATGTAAACCCAATTGCTAAAAGCTCTATTCAATTTGATTGGCAGGTTCACACCTACTATTATAAAAACTATACCTATACTTAAACATGGACATATCAAACAAACAAGTAGTTATTAAGTCATTATTAAATAATGCAATTCCTGAGCCACAAACTGTGGTAACTGTTGTGCTATATGAAATTGTATCTTCAGGAATCAGAAAGCTTGTTGGAGAGTATGATATAACACTACAAGGTGTGTTATTTTATGATCAGCAAGATCCTCAACTAATGCAACTTGTACTCCAACAACTTGCTGAAATCTAGGAGTACACATGGCAGCAAATAATCTAAGAGTAATTTATGATAATCTAATAGATCTTAGCGGAACTACTGTTGTACCAACTAGTAGTGAGGTTGCTACATATCCAATAAGTAATTTAAAACGTGATGCAAAAAGTCAAACTTGGCGTAGTAATAACAAAATTGTTACATTAACTGTTACTTTTCCAAATACGCGTACTATTTCAGGCGTGTTTTTGGGATTTACTAATTTAACTAGTGCTGCTAAAATAACAGTTACTGCTACTGGCGTTAGTTCGGGCACCAATCCAAGCGCATTGGGTGCTGTACTCTGCAGACCTTGGGCAGACTCAGCATGGGATACAGCATATACTGGTGGCGGCAATAATTCTTATGGTTATGGCGCAGGCAGTCACGCACGTGTATGGTTTAGTCAAGAGGTTACCTGTACAGGGTTAACTATTGCAATAGATGATAATAATACTCTTCAAACAAACTCATACTTAGAAGTAAGCAGACTTATAGTAGGTAAATATTGGAGTCCAAAATACAATACTGAATTTGGTTTAGAAGTGGGAGTTAAAGATTTAACTACTCAATCACGAACACAAAGTGGTGATTTAATAAGTACAAGAGGCCCAAGATTTAAAACCTTAAACTTTAACCTAAACTGGTTAACCTATACAGATCGTACTGTTTTTGTAAACTTACTAAAAACTGCAGGTTTGAGCAGACCCCTACTAGTAAGTTTATTTCCAAATAATTCCGATGACTATGAGGCTGAGCAGCTTTATCAAATTTATGGTAAACTCACAGATACCCCAGGAATAACACATCCAATGTTTAGTGTGTATGCAAGTTCAGTAACTATAGAAGAAGTTTAAAAGTAGCCTCCTTTAGGGGGCT
>Ga0214921_10009910_pt1 | contig 11909 bp, 11 predicted proteins | sample LL1505_MetaG_FD_177992 | JGI IMG/M metagenome (GOLD analysis project Ga0214921, IMG submission 177992) | Freshwater microbial communities from Lake Lanier, Atlanta, Georgia, United States - LL-1505 | ecosystem: Environmental > Aquatic > Freshwater > Lake | place: USA: Georgia | collected...
GCTTCATAAAGATTGAGAGGACCAACGCGCCATGGGGTGAAACGGCTTCATGAATGTTGCCGCCCGGGCGCCAGACGAAACCGCCGGCGTAACACTGCCCCTCGTCGTCCTCCAGGCTTCCTTCAAGTACGTAAGTCTGTTCGACTGCCGTGTGTTCATGGAGCGGGATCACCGCGCCGGGTTCCATCTTGACCAGCAGGGTGGACATCCCGGATTCGGTATTGGCGTACAGCGTCTTGAACTGGATGCCCGGGAAGGGTGAGTTTTCCCAGGGCATTTCTGTAACGTTCAAATAGTGCGAAGCGAGATGCGCGGGCCGGTTGGCCGGATCAAAAACCGCAGTGGGCGTCGTGGTCTTCATGTTGAGTCTCCAGGCCGCGAATCCTTTTGATTCGGTCTCGCCTAACCGGTGAATTTGATCGGTTGAATCTGCCGATACGAGAGACTCGCACCGAACCAGACAGCTTGGATATCAGGGTTTGTCCGATTGACAGGTGCCGTCCATCAGACCAATAGTTCTCCCCAGAACCCCAAAAATACGCCTTTAAGAATATCAAGGAGACAAAATGTTTCGACCATCAAAACTTTTAGCTGGTGTGCTTGCGGGCTTGGCTCTGACTTGCGCCAGCGGCGTTGCCTTGGCGCAGAACACGATCAAGGTCGGTTGGCTTTCCTCGTTGACGGGGCCGTTGTCGTCGGCCGCCATTGCCGAGAACCAGGGAGTGCAACTCGCGGTGGATGAAATCAATGCTGCTGGTGGCATTGGTGGTCGAAAAATTGAATTGCTGACCCGCGATACGAGCGGCGATCCGACCAAGGCTGTCAATCTCGCGCAGCAGTTAGCGTTTAGCGAGAAGGTTCACTTCATCATCGGTCCGGTGAATTCCGGCGAAGGTTTGGCGACGACGCCGATCATTGCCCGTGCCGGTGTGCCGAATCTGATCATTGGCGCGCTGGATGAGTTGATCGATCCGGTGAAGTATCCCCGGGCGTTTCGGGTCATCAATACGAACAAGCAGTGGATCTCGACGGGTAATGACTACGCATTGAAGGTCCTGAAAAAATCGAAGGTCGCAGTGATTGGTGATACGACCGGGTATGGCACGTCGAGCGCGAAAACCGCTCAGGAACTTCTCGAAGCGGCGGGCGTTAAACCGGTCTACACCGTGCTACTAGATCCGAACAAGACCGATCTGAGTGATGAACTTGCCAAAGCGCGCGCTGCGGGCGCGGATGTGTTGATGCCATGGTCCGCCGCGACGGGCTTGCTCGGTCGCCTGCTCAATGCACGGGGTGACATGGGTTGGAACGTACCGGTCGTGGGTCACCCAGCGGTCATGGCGCCGCAGATCCGCAAGTTGCTCAATAAACCGGAGTATTGGGAACAAACCTTTGCCTCTGGGTATGCGAGTACGACCTATGGTTCGGACGGCAAACTACCCGCGAATACCCAGGCCCTGGTCGACAAGGTTCGTCCCAAGCTGGCTGCTGGCGGGGAGATCGACATTCTCTTCTGGTGGGTCGCAATGGGCTACGACACCGTAAAAATTATCGAACATGCCATCAAGGGCGCTAACGGGACCGACCCTGCGGCGATCCAGAAGGTGCTGGAAAACACGGGTGAATTCCGCGGCGTCTATGCGACCTACAACTGGTCGGCGACGCAGCGCAATGGGTTCCCCGACAGCAACATGGCGATCAACGTCGCGAATTCGTTCAAGGACGGCACCTTCAAGTTGGCGCCGCGCTGATGGTTCGTGCTGTGAGTGGGCGACGCCCCTCGCAGCCCACCATTTCCGCCTGAATTCTGCACTGGGACGGCTTGCATGCTGATGGTGATTGTCTCTGGACTGGCGATTGGCGCCTTGTTTGCCGCCACCGCTTTGTCCTACAACGTCATGTATTCGACCTCAAAGGTTCTGTCGGTCACCACCGGGCATATCGCCATGCTCGGGGGTGTCTTCGGCGCGTATGCCATCAGCGCTTTGGGCCAGCCCTGGTGGTTGGGCTTGATCGCGGCGATCGTCGTGGGTGGATTGTTCGGCTGGTTAACGGATCTGATCGCAATCCGGCGCGTTCTTGCGCGCAGCGACGAACATCTCTGGTTGCTTAGCACGCTCGCACTAGCGACGATGGTGCAACAGGCCGTCGGGCTGTGGTGGGGGACAGAGCCCAAACCGTTTCCGCGTCTCATTACGCAAGATTTTTCGGCGGGGATCGCAGATCAGAAATTCTGGCTTCCGATTGGGTTGGCCGCCCTCATGGCGATCGGCCTCGAGTTTTTCTATCGTCGCACCATGTACGGAAAACTCTTTCTAGCGATGTCCGAAGATGCCTTTGCCGCGCGCGCGCGGGGGGTTTCAACAGACCGAATTCGGGTGGCCTCTTACGTGATTGCCGGTAGCCTCGGGGGCCTAGCCGGTTTCGCGGCTGGGCAGCTGACTTTTGCATATTTCGCTCTCGGCCTGACGCTGACCCTCAATGGCTTCATTGCGCTGGCCGTCGGTGGACTCGGCAGCAATGTCGGCGCTTTGGTCGGTGGGCTGATGCTGGGCCTTCTGAACACCTTCGCCAGTTATTTCTTCGGCGGCGAATATCAGCAGACGATTGCGGTCGGGCTGCTGATGGTGGTGCTCCTGGTCAAGCCCGAGGGCTTGCTCGGTGCTCAAAACGTACGCCCGGTCTGACGACGTCAATGAACACTAAAACCCGTCTGCTTTGGATTGTGCCGGGTGCCGTCGCTGCGCTCAGTCTTCCGCTCTGGTCGAACGATCAGTATCAGGTTCACCTTGCGGCCCTGATCTGCTGTTACTGGGTCCTCATCGCAGGACTCAACTTGGTGGTCGGCTATACAGGGCAGCTTTCGATTGGGCATGTCGGATTGCTGTCGATCGGTGCATACACTTTCGCGATTCTGGGCGGGAAATGGGGTTGGCCTGCGTTCGCGTCCGTCGCTGTGGCGGGGGCCTTATGTGGTTTGTGCGGGTTGCTGCTGGGCTTGCCCTCGCTGCGGTTGCCAGGGTTTTATTTCGCGATGGCGACGATGGCATTTGCACTGATCGTCGGGGAGTTTGTCTTGGCGCAGGGCGGGCTGACTGGTGGGGGCGTCGGATTGCCAGTCCCGGGGTTTCCGCCGCCTTTTGATACTCCCGAAGGCTTTTATTATCTTGCCGTCATTGCGGCGGTGGTCGCGAGCGTTCTGACCTGGAATGTCGCCCGACAAATGTACGGTCGGGGGTTGATCGCCATTCGAGACAATCCGGTGACCGCGCAGGCGGTCGGCGTGCCGGTGTTCCGAGCCAAGCTCACCACATTCGTTTTCAGTGGAGTCACCGCCGGCATTGGGGGCGCTTTGTTTGGTTCGCTACAGAGCTACATCACCCCAGACACCTTTCACTTTGAGCTGAGCCTGTTCTTTTTCGTCTGCATCATCATTGGCGGGCGTGGCAGCATTCTTGGCCCATTTTTGGGGGTGGCAGTGCTGACAGCGCTGCCGGAACTGGTGGCACCGCTGGCGAAGCTCGGCAACTTTTTCTACGGATTGTTGTTATTGCTGGTCGTGCTCGTGGTGCCCGAGGGTATCGGCCGAGTCTTCGAATTGATCGCCCAGCGCTTGCGTCCACGCAGTGCCGTGAGCGTTCCAGTTGCACCGGACCTGCCCCGACTCGCCCGCGCGATTGCCTCGATCCAGGCCTTGAAATGATGCAGCAAGCCCAACCCAGTGATGCCATCGTCGCTCCGGCATCGCTGAGCGCCAGTGTGGTCAGTAAGGAGTTTGGTGCCGTCGTCGCACTCAATCAAGTGTCGCTCGAATTGCGCCCGGGTGAGATCCATGGACTCATTGGACCCAACGGCAGCGGCAAGACGACCCTGCTCAATCTGCTGTCTGGTTATTACCAGCCGACCTCGGGTGCAATCCAGTTGCGCGGAGAGGAACTGGCGCAGGCGTCGGTGCGGCGGCGGGCCCAACTGGGTGTCGCGCGTACCTTCCAAAAACCGCGCCTGCTCGGCACGCTCAGCGTGCTGGACAATGTTGTTCTGGGGGCATGGACCCATGTTGAACCTGGATTTTTGGCGACCGCTCTGGGTTTGCCCCAAATAGCGCGCGCCGACCGGGACTTGCTGGATCAGGCCACTGAACTCTTGCATGGCGTCGGACTTAGCCATGCGATCGAGCGGCGCGCAAACCTGCTTGAACATGCTGAACAGCGGTTTCTGGAAATCGCCCGCGGCTTGGCCATGCGCCCTGGTTTTATCCTGCTTGACGAACCCGCCGGAGGCTTGTCGAACGACGAAATCGATCATCTGGGGGGCATCATTCGAACGATCTCTGATGCTGGCATTGGGGTGCTATTGGTCGAGCACCATACGGATTTTGTATTTCGAGTCTGCGATCGGGTGACCACGCTTGATGTCGGTCGAATGATTCGCCATGGCAGGCCGCAGGATGTTCGCAACGACCCTGAAGTTATCCGGGTTTATCTGGGCGCATGATGAACCTTGCATCCCCTCCCCAGGCCGGCCGACCAGAACAGATCTTGCTCGATGTACGCGATTTGCGGGTCGCATACGGCAAAGCAGAGGTCGTTCATGGGGTTTCGTTTGATGTGCGTGCAGGCGAATTCGTCGTCATGCTCGGGCGCAATGGCGCCGGAAAGAGCACGATCCTTCATGCCATTTCCGGCCTGGTACCCAAGCGGGGTGGGACCGTGCATTTTGCAGGCCAGGATCTAAGTCGGGTCGCACCACGAGAGACCGTTCTTGCGGGCATCGTTCAGGTGCTGGAAGGGCATCGGATCTTTCAGACGCTGACCGTTGAGGACAATCTGCTGATTGGTACATACGCCCGTGCTCCGCGTGGCGATCGAACCAAGCTCGATCGGATCTATGCGATGTTTCCCGAAATGGCCGAGCGGCGTCTCCAGCTCGCTTCGCGCCTCTCGGGCGGGCAGCAACAGATTCTGGCGGTCGCGCAAGGGGTCATTGGCGATCCGCAGTTGCTGATACTTGACGAGCCTTCTGGTGGCCTTGCACCACTGGTGATTGATCGCATTCTCGAGGTCGCCGCACAGCTTTGTGCGGCCGGGCTCGCGATCCTGCTGGTCGAACAACTGGTCGAAAAAGCGCTGCGGCACGCAAATTTTGTTTATCTGATCGAAACCGGGCGAGTAGCTGCTGCAGATTCTGCGCAAGCCATGCGCGACGGCGATCTGGTTCGGCGGGTTTATCTTGGCGGAGGGAAATCATGACGCGTGATCACACCGAAACTGACGTCACGGCAGAGCCTGCCGCGACTACGCGTTGGCGAAAGCGCCCACCGGGGTCCAACTGGGGAGACTTCGGCCCTGACGATCAACTCGGCCGCCTGAACTTGATCACGCCCCAAAAGGTACGCGAGGGTATTGCAGAGGTTCGCGAGGGTCTCACCTTTTGCCTCAGTTTGCCCTTGGATTTGCCAGGTGGAAACCTGCTAAATCCAAGACGCCATCCACCGGTAATTCGTCCGACCATTCGAAATAATCGTCCGAATATGAATTATCGTCTGATGGATGACGACGCGAACCAGACCGACGTTATCAGCGATGACCTGGTGGTCATGTACCTGCAGTATTCGACCCAGTGGGACAGCTTTGCGCATGCGGGCCAGATGTTCGATGCCAATGGCGACGGATTGCCCGAGCCGGTCTACTACAACGGCTATCAGGGGGGGTTCCATATCTTTGGTCCGAGCGATCCGGAGGATGCGGGGGTCCCCACGACCCGCGCGCCCAGGACGACTTCGGGTGCCCGCGCGCTGGGGATCGAGAACATGGCCAGCCATGGTGTTCAGGGCCGGGGGGTGATGATCGATCTGCACGCCCACTTCGGCCGGCAGCACCTCGCGGTGGGCTACGATCAGCTGATGCGTGTGCTCGAGCACGATGGGGTCGAGGTCGAAGCAGGCGACATGGTGTTGCTGCATACCGGATTTGCTCAGAGCCTGGTCGAAATGGCCGGGCAACCGACCCTGGAGGCCTTACACGGAACGTGTACGGCGCTAGATGGTCGCGACCAGCGCCTGTTGCAATGGATTACGGATAGCGGTCTGGCCATTCTGGCGGCCGATAACTATGCGGTCGAGGCTCTTCCAGCGGTCAACCATGTGGGTTGTTGCGCGGCTTTACCCCTGCACGAGCACTGCCTGTTCAAACTAGGTATCCATTTGGGTGAGATCTGGCACCTGACCCCACTCGCGAACTGGCTAAGGGCGCATGGCCGCTATCGTTTCTTGTTGACAGCGCCACCCTTGCGTCTGCCAGGGGCGGTGGGCTCGCCAGCAACGCCGATCGCAACGGTCTGATGAAACGTTGGCGACGTGCCCAAACCCTCTGACTCGAACTCTGTTCAGAAAATTTGTCGGATTCTGCGGGCGCTCTCGGCGCCTGAGCCGATGCGCTTGACCGATCTCGCCACCACCACCGGGCTCAACAAATCAACCCTGATTCGGTTGTTAGAGGGCCTGACTGAGGAGGGATTTGTCGAGCGTGCCGTCGATTCCCGTCGCTATGGCCTGGGCGATCAGGCTCTCTATCTCGGACTCGCGATGCAGGCGAGGGCCCACCTCCGCGCGCCGGCACGTCCCTGGTTGGTCGGGCTTGCTGCCAAGTCGGGCGACACCGCACTTCTGTCGGTGCGCAGTGGGATTGAGGCGCTGTGTATTGATCGTGAATTCGGGAATTATCCAATTCAGGCGAATTATCTGGATGTTGGGAGCCGTCGGCCACTGGGTGCTGGTGCGGGAAGTCTGGCCCTGTTGGCTTGGCTGCCCGACGATGAAGTGGCGGCGATTCTCGATTCGCTCGAATCGGTTTGGGCAGCGCGGTACCCAAGGCTCAGCCGCACCTTTCTACTCGATCAGGTCGCACAGTCGCGGCATCAGGGGTTCGTGTTGTTGGTCGACGTAGTGGTCGAGCGGATGGGGGGTATTTCGATCCCTATCTTGGGCGTCGATGGCCGCCCGGTGGGGGCGATCAGCATCGCAGCCCTCACCGAGCGTCTGAGCGCCAGGGTCGACTTGCTCCGTGAGTGGTTGGTCGAAGCAACCGCTGCACTTTCTTTCCTACCGGTGCAGAGTCTCCGATGAGTTACCTGCTGGGGAGCGGCTTGACACGCTTCGGACGTCACGAGGGCCGAACGACCCTTGATCTGATGACCGAGGCGTCGAGCGCAGCGCTGGCTGACGCGCAGCTCGAGCGCGGCGACATTGACGGTTTGATTTGCGGCTATTCGATGACGATGCCGCATCTGATGTTGGCGACGGTGTTTGCAGAATATTTCGGGATTCGGCCAACCTATGCCCATGCAGTTCAGGTCGGTGGCGCGACCGGCTTTGCCATGGTCATGCTTGCGCATCTGCTGGTCGAGTCAGGCGCCGCCCAACGAATTTTGGTCGTTGCGGGTGAAAATCGGATGACTGGGCAGAGTCGTGATGCTGCGATTCAGGCGCTGGCGCAGACCGGACACCCGCAATACGAGGTGCCGCTGGGGACTACGATTCCGGCTTACTACGGCTTGATCGCTTCACGGTACATGTGGGAGCACCAGGTGACCGAGGCCGACTTTGCCGAGCTGGCCGTGTTGATGCGTCGTCAGGCCGGGCGACACGAGGGCGCACAGTTTCGGGAGCCAATTTCGGTTGAGGATGTCTTGCGCTCACGCCCCATCGCGGCCCCCCTCAAAGTGCTCGACTGTTGTCCCGTATCCGATGGGGGGTGTGCCTTTGTCATCGCCCGCGAGCCTGGGCGAGGGCACAACGTAAGGATTCGTTCAGCACGTCAGATCCACACCTCACAACATGTCACCGCCGCGCCTGATCTGACGCATTTTGGTGCGGATGTCTCCAGTGGTCAGGCGCTTGCCGATGCCGGGAGGACCCTTGCGGATGTCGAATACGCGGCCATCTACGACAGCTTTACGGTGACCCTGACGTTGTTGCTCGAGGAAATCGGTTTGGCGGCCCGAGGACGTGCAGGTGCGCTGGCGCGGGACGGGTACTTCGATCGCGACGGCGCGATGCCCTTGAATTTGCATGGGGGACTCTTGTCTTACGGGCATTGCGGTGTGGCGGGTGCGATGGCGCATCTGGCTGAGACGCACGTTCAGATGACGGGCCGTGCGCAGGACCGTCAGGTCGCCCGCGCAGGGGTCGCGCTTTTGCATGGGGACGGTGGTGTGCTGTCTTCCCATGTCAGTCTGGTGCTGGAGTCCACATGAGTGCTGATCTGGACGACTGGACGGTCGGCGCGCCACGGCTGGTTGCGCAGCGCTGTGAGGCCTGTGCTGCACGGTGGTTGTTTCGTCGCGATTTCTGTCCTCACTGCGGTTGCCAGTCACCCCAGGCACTGGCCCTGACGGGGGTGGGTATCGTTCACGCAGCCACGGTTGTTCATCGCGCGCCCGATGACGAGTTTCGGGCAATCGCACCGTATGCACTGGTCCTCGTCGAACTCGAGGAGGCAGTTCGGGTCATGGGGCACGCCCCGTTGGGTGCCGCGATTGGTGTGCGGGTCGAGGTCACCTTTGTCGAAATCGCCGGACGCTTGCTGCCCTATTTTTGTCCAATCCCGACTGTGACTGGTCGAAGTGACCGAGGTGACCGAGGTGACCAAGGTGGCGCTTGGACTTCGCCGTCTTCTAAGTGAGACTCTGATGCCATTGGACCCCCTAGAGTCGCTGCGACTCGCGCTCAACCCCCGGTCGATCGCGATCGTTGGTGCTTCGGAAAACCCTAACAAAATTGGGGGGCGTCCGATCGAGTTTCTGTCGCGCTTCGGATTCAAGGGGCCGGTCTATCCGATCAACCCCACGCGTGAGACGGTTCAGGGCCATCGGTCCTACCCAAGTCTCGCTGCCTTGCCAACGACACCCGATCTTGCGGTGATTGCGGTGCCTGGCGAGATGGCGGTGCAGGCGGTCGACGACTGTGCCGCGATTGGGGTCCGAATTGCGATCGTCATGGCGTCGGGGTTCGGCGAAACCAACGATCCGCATGCACACGCGCTGGAACGCACGATGGTTCAACGCGCGCGCTCGGTTGGGATGCGCCTCGTGGGCCCGAACTCTCAAGGGCTGGCGAACTTCGGCAACGGCGCCGTCCCAAATTTCTCGACCATGTTTCTGGATACCCCGGCGCAGGATGGTCCGGTTGGAATCATTAGTCAGAGCGGGGCGATGAGTGTGATCCCTTACGGTCTGCTCAGAGGCCGCGGGATCGGTGTTCGATATGCCCATGCGACCGGCAACGATGCCGATATCACAGCCTGCGAATTGGCGACCGTGGTCGTCGAAGACCCTGAGCTCAAGCTATTGTTGCTTTACCTCGAGGGCCTGCCCGATCCCTGGCACCTGGCCCAGGCAGCGAAGATTGCGCGTGAACGGCATCTGCCGATTATCGTGCTCAAGGCCGGTCGTTCTTTGGCAGGGCAGGCGGCTGCTCAGTCGCACACGGGGGCTCTGGCCACGGAAGACCGGATTGTCGACGCCTTTCTTGAGGATCATGGCATCTGGCGTGCGCACGGTATTTCAGACCTGATTGAGTCGGCTGAGCTGTACCTCAAGGGCTGGAAGCCACATGGGCGCCGATTGGTGGCGATCAGCAATTCGGGCGCTGTTTGTGTGCTGACCGCCGATGCGGCGAGTGACGCGGGTATGCCGCTTGAGCCGCTGACCGATCAGACGCAGACGGCGTTGCGTAAAATCCTCCCTGGATTTGCGACGACTCGAAATCCAGTCGATATCACCGCAGCCCTGCTGAGCAATAGCCGCCTATTCAGCGATATTTTGCCGGTGATCGCGCCCGATCCGGCCGCCGACGCATTTCTGGTCGGAATTGCGGTGGCTGGGACTGGGTACGACGTCGAGGCCTTTGCGCGCGATACCGCGGCGTTTGCCCAGAACACCGGAAAGCCGCTGGTCGCGGCGGCTTCGCAGCCCGCGATTGCGGCGCAGTTCAAGGCTCAGGGCATCGCGGTGTTCCCGACCGAGGGTCAGGCGATCCGATCATTGAGTCAATTTCTGGCCCACGATGAGCGGCTTCGGCTCGCCCGAAGCGCAGATTTACCGGTCCCGCAAGCGCGGGAAGCCGAAGCCGAGGCCGAGGCCGAAGTCCAGTCGACAGGCGTCCTTCGCCATGAAGCCGCAAGCCTCGCGCTCCTGGCCGATGCCGGGGTGGCGGTCGTGCCTCATGTGCTCTGCCAGGACGAGATAGCGGCTCGCGCGGCATTCGATGCCTTGGGCGGAACGCCGGTGGTGGTCAAGGGCTGCTCGGCCCGAGTCGCTCATAAGTCAGAGCTAGGACTGGTCCGCGTCGGTGTCACAGATGCGCAGGGTGTTGTTAAAGCCTTTCACGAAGTGATCGCGAACGCGACGCGAGCCGGAATCGTTCTTGACGGTGTAATCGTTGCAAGATTAGTCAAGGGATCACGCGAGCTCATGATCGGCGCGCATCGGGATCCGATTTTCGGTCCGGTCTTGTTGGTCGGTGACGGGGGGCGAAATGTCGAAGTGATGCCAGATTTGGCGATGATCCTTGCCCCATTCACCGTTGAGCGTATTGAGCGCGCATTGCGTCGACTGCGGGTGGCGGCTCTCTTCAATGGGGTCCGGGGTGACCCGCCGATGGACATTGCCGCGTTCTGTCGAAGTGCTGCCGCGGTTGGTGCATTAATCAGTGACCGATCCGCTGGTGTCCAGAGCCTCGATTTGAACCCAGTCATGGTGGGTGAGAGCGGCGCCGGCTGCGTGGCTGTGGATGCCGTTGTCTATATCGATGAAAGGAAAATGTCATGAATCAGAACCGTCGGACATCTCTGACCGCACTCGCGGCTGGAACACTTTTGCAGGGCGTATCCGGGCTCGGATTCGCGCAGACCTATCCCGCGAGAGCGGTTCATATCGTGGTGCCTTATCCCCCGGGGGGGCCGACCGATATCGTGGCGCGCGGCATCGGACAAAAGCTTGCCGAGCGTTTACGTCAGCCGTTCGTGATCGAAAACAAGCCAGGTGCCGGCGGCAATATTGGTGCGGAAGCGGCTGCCAAGGCCCCGCCAGATGGGTACACCCTTTTGTTGGGTACGACTGCCCACGCGATCAATCCCTGGTTATTCAAGAATCTGAATTACGACTTTGCTCGCGATTTTGTACCGATTGCGCTTCTCACCAGTCTGCCGCTGGTGGCAGTGGTACCCGCGAATTCGCCCGTCAATTCAATCGCTGACTTGATCGCACTGGCCAAAGCCAAGGCTGGAGGTTTGCCCTATGGTTCCTCAGGTAATGGACAGTCGACGCACATGGCGGCCGAGCTCTTCAAGAGCATGGCGGGTGTGGGGATGACCCATGTCCCCTACAAGGGCAGCGCACCAGCATTGACCGATCTGGCCGGCGGCCAGGTTGCGGTTATGTTCGACACCATGCTCTCGGCGATGCCTCAAGTGCGGGCTGGACGCCTCCGTGCAATCGGAGTCACCAGCCTGACCCGCGCCGCATCTGCGCCCGAAATCCCAACGATCGCGGAGTCTGGCCTGTCTGGCTACGAAGTCGGAGCCTGGAACGGATTGTTGGCGCCCGCGGGGACACCCGATGCGGTCGTCGCCGCCCTGAACCGAGCGGTCAACGAGTCCCTACGTGATTCGGATCTGCGCCAGCGGTTTGCGACCGATGGTGCCGAAGTCGTCGGCGGTACCGCCGATGCTTTTGCAGGCTTCATTCGGCGCGAACTCGATAAGTGGCGTCGCGTCGTTCAGACTGGTGGTATCAAACTCGATGCCTGACAGGAGCATTCAAATGCCCAGTGAAATTCCTAAGGTGATCCGGATCGGGGCTGGCTCGGCCTGGTGGGGAGATCGTATCGAACCCGCAGCCTTGAATGCCGA
>Ga0214921_10009911_pt1 | contig 11908 bp, 15 predicted proteins | sample LL1505_MetaG_FD_177992 | JGI IMG/M metagenome (GOLD analysis project Ga0214921, IMG submission 177992) | Freshwater microbial communities from Lake Lanier, Atlanta, Georgia, United States - LL-1505 | ecosystem: Environmental > Aquatic > Freshwater > Lake | place: USA: Georgia | collected...
AGATAATGCTCGTTGTCAAAGAGCATAATCTTAAAACGGTTGTAAAAATGTATGAAGGCTGTACAGAAATAAATTTCTATCCGATTAAGGATATGGACGATTTATATCCGAAAGAAGAGCCTCATAAGAAGATTACTGGACTAATTGAGAAAGGATATCTATATATTGGTTTCGGTGTTCACGGTAATAATAATAAGTACTTGGAATTGGATACTTCTTGGGCGAACTGTTTCTATAAGCAAATGGGTTTAGATTCGAGTATACGGTTCAAGCTTTTCCATTTTCCTTCGAATTTGGAGCCATCGGTGGCGATTGTAAAGGCGGTTGTGGAGAAAGTTGGACCGAAATATATTGTTATTCATGACGACCCTTCTAGAGGATTTGTTCTAAAGTATAGCGCGATTAAGCGGTTCTTGAAGGAAGATTCGATGGAAGAACTTCCGATAATCTATCTTGGCAAGGACCGTTATAAAATGCCTCTCATTGAGGGATGTGTGAATCCTGATGTAGGGGAGGTGGTTAAAACGGAGACGCTGTATGATTACTGTCATTTGTTGGCGAATGCAACTGCTTGTCACATGATGGACAGCAGTGTGGCTCTTCTATTGGATTTGCTTCAAACGAAGGAGGGTCAAAAGCGGTATATGCATGAATATGCAAAGGTTGGAGAAATTTTATCTACGGAGAATCTATTTCAAAAGGAATGGCTTCGTTTAACGGATGCGCATGTCTAAGAAATTCAGAATAATTTTATAAAACACCTATAGAATACCAAATGTCTGTCTACTCTGCTCCTAAGGATCGCCCCCGTCAGCAATATATTGCAACGTCCACTTTCTCTGGTAACTTCTTTAATTATACAACGGCGCTTAACGCGACGACTCTCGTGACAACTGGCACTCTTTCAAATGTTACGACGACGGCGTCGAACTGCCCCGCTGGCCGTATTCTGCGTGAGAACGGTCGCAGACTGTTTTCCAACGCGGACCCTGGTGTGAGCACTTTCATGGTTGGCGTTGTGGATTCTATAACCGGTCTCTCCGGTTTCATCGACCCCAACGCGTCTCTTTTCCAGAACTACACTGGTGCGCGTTCGGCGGACCTGGCTGATGGCCTTGACTACAGCGTGAGTGCGGCTGGCTCGAACCACCGTGGCGGTTCCACGTACACTTGGGGTAATGTGGTTGCGGGCAGACAGATTTATTCTGCCACAACAACTGCATTAACTTATAATGCAAGTATTGCCCTTGATGGCAATTTAGGTCAGTTATTTACACTCACTCCAACTGGTGATGTAACAACAATGACTGCCACAGCTCCTCCTGCTGGTTCAATTGTATATTTACTTTTAACAGCTGATAGCGTTACAGCTAGAACTATTACATTTTCAACTGGATTTAAGGTAACTGCTGGGACGATTCTAACAGCTACAACAGCAGGTCGTATCACAACTATTGTTTTTGTATCAGATGGAACACGTCTATGTGAAATTTCTAGAAGTGCACTACTTGCATCACCGTAAAATCACTAAATGGTCTAAATCCCCCAACCAATATAATAACAATGCCCCTAATTTCTGTTGTGGTTCCGTGTTACCCCCCACACCAGAAACATATCCCAAAACTGCTCGAGCAACTCAATAAGCAGACCCTGAAGCCAGACGTCATTATAATCTCTTTGAGTGAAGTGAGTGAAGCCGAAATAAAGGAACGCCAGTACTCGTGGACTTCGTTGACCGAAATCCCTTTACAGGTTGTTGGGCAAGCTGGAAAAGCCCTCGCAGCAGTGAATCGCAATTACGGTGCGCTTTACGTCTATTCAGAGTATGTTCTTTTCCTAGATGCAGACGATATTTACCACGAAAAACTCATAGAGGTTCTGCATAAGTATATTTGCATTCATGAACCTGACGCCATTCTATACCATTTGACAGAGGACAGTTTTGACTCTACAACAGAACCTGTACAGCGAAAGTTCTATGACTCCTCTACATTATTTGACATCGCATACCCAGACAAGAAAAGGAATTCAATTAGCGAAATGTACAATGACAAGCCACAGCTTTTCTTGGAAAGTACCATACATCATGGACACTCTTGTGTACGCTATTCGGTCTGGCAAGAATGCCCACAAGATGATTTGAAGGGGCGAGAGGATTCTGTGTATGTTCGCGCGCTTCTTTGGAACTGGCACGAGACCGGTCGTAAGACTTCTGGTGTAATCATTATACCAGAGGTGCTCACTTATTATGAGCAAAGTCTAGAACATCGCCTTGAATACATGAATGCGCGGTGGGCTGAGATTGACAAATTGGAAGCGAACGGTGTTTCATGTGAAAAAGTCGAATAAAATTGAAATCGACCAAACAATTAACCATGTATTAAAATGAACTACGACTTAGGAGAAGAACCAAGGGAGGTATCATGGGCCGAATGCACTGTTTGCGCCGAAGCATCCGAAAAGGAGCTTATAAAATACGCAGAACCCAAAGCACGAAAGGGTGCGCATATAAGTGCAAATTCAAAAGCGATGAAGGAGGCGACGGATAAGGAGGATTATCTTGACTACTATATGTATATATACAACAAGTCATATAGGAGAGATTATAGAATTCTCCTCGGATATTATAAAAAAGAACATTATAATATGAGTTTGAAAAAACCTCATAAAAAGGTGTGCAGTTATCATGATGAGAGTATATCATGGCACGATGAAAAACATGAAAACAGGTGTAATATGTGTTATAAAGATGAAGAAATGTGTGGTATGTGCGAATATACGAAAAATATTCTAGAAGAAATAAATCAACATTCTAAGTAAGATGCTGTATGCCCGTCACGGTATTTATACGGCGATTCATGTAATAACAGGCTTTCTAGGAGCTGTACTACATCCTGTTATTTTGCTTATAGCACTCCTCTATCAAGTTGGACAATATGCGTTCAATGTTCGTGTATTTCCGTTAGAAGGAGAAATGAAGAATGGAAATTCGATTGAACATACAGCACTCAAAGTGCTGGAAATCTTTTTTGGGTACGGTTTAGGAAAACTGTTTATGAAAAGAGGGATTCTATATTGAACCAGGAATAAAATAATACACACAAGTAAGAATGCCTACTTATGTGTATTTAGGCCATGGGAGAGACCTTACTAAAAAAATATCAGGGCCCGGTGAACCAGAAAAATGGAATGTAAGTTCAATAGAAACCGTTCCAGAAGGTTGTACGTATGCTACAATTTCAGAGACTGGTTCTAATGTTACAGCATTTGTATATTTTTATTTTTTAAAGGTTGCAGGTGACCCAATAAAAAAACAGTTATTAATGAAACCAAAGGATAACTTTTATGAACTAAAAAAATTAGTAACAGGACATGATAAGGATTTTTTAGATTCATATGTAATTAGTCGTAATTCTGGAGGTTATGATAAACCGACGACAGAAACTTCAAAAGACATACAAAAGTTATTAAATAATTTGCAGAAACACTCATTAAACCATATATATAATTCATCATATCATTTTAAATTACCTGGAAATAGATATATAAATAGACATTGTAACTTTTTACTTTATTTTAAGAATCATGATGATACTGATACTATAAGAATACATCGTTCAGGTTTATATGATATAGAAAAAACAATTGACCCTCCTTTACCTTCTAAAACAGAAGATATAATAATTAATACACAACCAATGATTGATAAAGAAGGTAAAGTGGTTATTCTAGATAATGGCAATACAATACAGATTCTAAAGATAGGGGATATTAAAAAAATATATAAAGATTCTATTTTTCCAACAATAGATAATATTCTTAGTGTAATTAAAGGAATAAGCTCTACTGTTGATATTAATAATGATAATATGCCAGTACCATATATATATCTAATTATTGCAGTACAAAAAATAGTAGATGAAATAAATCAAAAAGAAATATTTGAAAGATTTCCAGGAAATCACTTCAACTTCTCTTGTCGTGGGTATGAAGGTGATGATGGTGATGATGCGAAATTAACACCAGCACGTATTCGTGAGCTTCGTCAAGAATCAAAACGACAGATTTATAAAGGGACTTTTATGAACCGTTTGAAGCAGTTCAATCCTTTCAGAAGAAAGACACAAGTTGCACCTGTTGCTAGAAAAGGTCGTAAAAACAGAACACGAAAATTATAAAAGCATTAGTTAAAAAATTGAAGTTTTTTTGTATTTCATTTAACATAAAAATGTCAAAGGAAATACACACACTTCACGATGGAACCTCTATAAAGGTAATAAGTTCTCATGATTTGATTAAAATACCAGTATGGCAGGGGAATCGTATTATAGACCATAATCATGTAGAAAATATCAAGCTAAAAATCAAGGGTGATATTCATAAACTAGACAACGGTTATCGAATCGTCAGATATAAAGAAGAAGATGCTGGTGGCAATTTAATTACACACACTTGTATTATTGATGGACAACACCGCCAGAAAGTTTTAATAGACTATTATGAAACGCAGATGTGTGAACCAGAGTTTCCAGTAGTTGTTATGGAAAAAATTGTGGAATCTGAAGAAGAGATTATTGAGTATTTCAATGCATTAAATAATACGAGGCCTATTCAATGGACAGATCCAAAACTCGTTGTAAATAAATATATTAATGCTATTTCAACCGCTTTTAATACCACCAAAAACAATCAAATGGTACGGACCAAAACAACTGTACGCCCATATTTATCTGCAGATAAACTGCGCGAAGTATTATCTGCAAATTACGATAAATTAAATCTATCTGAAATAGAGGCATTCATAAATCGTGTAAAAGAATACAACACGAAAAAAATAAGTACGGCTGATATAGATAGTACGCTTTCAAAGAAGGATAAAGATATTATTATGCGCGCGGCGTCTATTAAATTTATGTTGGCAGTCGATCCGAAGCTTACTTGGATTAAAGAATTGCTTTCAATATGACGGAGGTCGCATAAAGTAATTAATCTAAAATAATACAGATGAACTATCAAGGAAAGAATCTTCTGTGCCTAGAAGTGAATAACTCGCGTATCTGGGAGTTTATTCACAGCCGTATGGATGGTAGCAGTCTACAGACATTGAAAGAGGATGTTCTAGCCACAATTATAAAGGATCGTTCAACCATTTTTATTCGTGTACCGTTTCCGTATTCACCGCATAATTCACAGACAGAAATGCTAGTCGATAATATTCTAGGAAGAGGATATCGATTGGTTAATGTAACTGTTTTTACGCACGGTCTATACAAAGAGCAATATATCTTGTCGCGTCTATAAAAAATAAATAATTTCAGTCACAATAATATATGGATATTAGTGCGAGTGATTCTATAGATACATCTGTTAATAAGGATTCTGCAAGCGCGTCTTATGATAATACCACAAAGGTGGATGTCAGTACTGGCGTATCAAATGACAATGCTTCTATAAGTATTGGCGCCAGTGGAAAGACAGGTACGGAGGCGAGTGCAAGCGGTGGTTTGGATGGAAATAACGCTTATGTAAATGTAAGCTATTCAGACACAACAGAAGTTCATGTGACTTCCGATGCAAGTGCTAAAATCGAGGGTGTTGGCGGACAAGTATCTGTAGACGCATACGCAAAGAGTGGGAATGAGGCCAGTGCCAATGCGAAAGTTGGTGAGGACGGTGTAAGTGTCGGTGGAAATGTATCCACTGGCACTTCTATTGGTGTTGGCGGAGAAGGTACGGTGGATGTGCGTGGAGTTTCTGCAACAGGGGGTGCAGGAGTGAGTGTGGGAGAACATTTTGAAGCTGGTGGCTCTGGAGAGGCGACTTTTAAAGATGGAAAAGCGACAATTGGCTTGAGTGGAGATGTTGCAGCCTTGGTTGGCTTGGGTGTCGATGTTAGTGTAACGGTTGATACGAATAAGGTTCAAGATGATAGTAAATTGGTCGCAGAAGAGACTCAACGTTTGGCAGATATTGCAATTGAGGAGTCAAGAAAGGCTACCGAAAAGGCTGCAGAGGAGGCCAGAAAGGCGAAAGAAAAGGCCGAAGAAGAGTCGAGACGTGTTGCAGAGGAATCTAGAAAGGCTGCAGAAAAGGCTGCCGAGGAGGCCAAGAAGGCGAAAGAAAAGGCCGAAGAAGAGTCAAGGCGCCTTGCCGAGGAATCCAGGAAGGCTGCAGAAAGGGCTGCCGAAGAGTCGAGACGCCTTGCCGAGGAATCCAGGAAGGCTGCAGAAAGGGCTGCCGAAGAGTCGAGACGCCTTGCAGAAGAAGCCAAGAAGAAAGGAAACGGATTTATACATTCTATGAAAAAGGCATTCGGTTTCTAAAATATTCACGGACCAAGTTTCATAAGGGCTGTATTAAACGGCAGTGTACCTGGATCACAATTCACCTGAAGTACTGGAATAAAGAGGTAATCATCTTCTATATGCATCTCCACTTCTTTTCCAGTATGAGTCCAAGAACAGGATTTGTACCAATTGCTATTCCATCTTTTTGCAAATGTGTTATTCTTTTTTGAGATAACGGCTACACTTCTTATTTTACTAATACTCACATCATCGACTGGCCATAATACGCTTGCAGGAAAGCCGAGGCTCTTAAACGATTGGTAGATCTCTGTTTGATAGATTTTATAGAACGAATCCTCTTTTACTGCAAAGAACGTTGGGAAACATTGCTTGCGGTCCATCTGATACCTATCTTTATAGGTTATCGCCGAGTCATTTTTTGCGAGAAATTGAATTTATATTAGAAGGTTCTGATAATTTGGAAGATGATATTTAGACCAATAGTCATGTCACACTTAAACTAAGACTACCATAAACAAATAATATGACTGATTGGCGCAGAGTTTTTGGTTATGAAAAACATACATATGTTCAATCATTTCCTGTTACAAGTTTTCTATTAGCAGGTGTAAGTTTTTATAAAGATACTATAAAGGGTATAAATATTGGTGATATACTTGATATGAGTTTTGAGTCTAATAAATATGATAGCAACGCAATAATTATAAAGAATAACACAGATACATGTGGATATGTTCCAAAAGATGTTAAGGACAAAGTAAAAGAATATGTTCCATCTCAAGTTAAAGTAATTGATAAAAGGTTAGTAGAAAATAATATTTATAGTTTGAGAGTTGATATTGTTGAAAAATTCTTATAGAACCACCACACGCCCCTATAACCTTTTTACATAAAGAATACCAATATAACATAATTAGAATGACAAGGCTAAACTGGAAAAAACGTATATATCATGGCGATTCACTCAATTATATATTTTGCAGATATAAAATGGAGGGAAAAACATTATCAGAAATAACAGAGCTTTTTGTTCCTTTAACCGGTATAGAATATGAAAAACTTACAGGACCACTAAGATTAGTAAATATGCGCCACGAATGGCTTAAAAATGGTTGGGAAGATAGCTTGAATGAGCATCACAGTATGTTTAAAATCGCAAAAAAGGACTATATAGATGAATATATGAATCTAGAAGGTAAGATTCACGAGGATGTCATACAGACTATACGAAACTGTTATGGTGGTGAATATTTTCCTGAGTAGATGTCAAAATCTCCAAATATAAAATTGATTAGCTGTAGCTTAAAGTTATTTAGCTACAGCTAATTAGAAATGAGCTCAGCTAATTTGCAATCCCGAATCCTACCAGAAGATGTTGAATTCTATAACAGCCAAGCACGTCTGTGTAAATATGCGGCTGAAAGAATTGAAAGGAGTGGTTTTAGTAGTGAATTATATATTCCTCCAGGAGGCTGGAGACGTGGAATAGATGACGAACGCTCGAAAGAACCTTATCCAAATCAACTTCTGGCGGCATATCGTATATTTTATGAATTTTACTGTAATCCTGACCCGTGTGTAATGATTCTTCTAGCAGCCTTATTTCAAGGAGGAAAAACAGGTGTTCTACAAGCCCTTACACGAGTTGTAATGACAAATGCAGATAAATTATGTAATCGATGGGGTATTTCAGTGCTAACTGCAATGAATGATTCTTCATGGTTGAAACAAACAATTGATCGCCTTTTGACAGAATTAAACGACCAGATTTACCATCTGCCAACAATACGTAAGTTGCAGAATAATATTCTTTCAATGGTTGAGAATGAAAGTCATGCTAAGAATATCCTAATTATCGATGACGAAAGTCGTGTTGGTTCAAAGAATACACATACAAAAGGTGATTTATTAACAGTTATTAAATCAACATCTCCTTATAATACATGGAAACAGAGGGGAATTCGCTACCTATTTGTAGATGCAACAGACCCAGCATGTGCTCTTAATATTGCAACTATGAAACGTCAAGGGCTTGCAACAAGTATTCGCCTAGAACTTCCACCCAGTTATTTATCTATTGAAAAGCTAAAAGCACAGAATCGTTTACACAAAGCAATTGATTTAAGAATTCTAACAAATGTACAAAAATTTAAGGAAGAATTAGATGATATGTATAACAATGAAGGTCTTTGGCATATTATTCGAATGCCCCCTTGGAGGGGAGGGGGTTATGAAAAGGCTAAAAATAATATTCACGATGTGTTTGGGTCAGGATTTAAGATTGAAGAATGGAATAGCGAGGTTAAGGGTGATATAGATTATGATGATGAAGATTATGAATATGATGAAGAACGAGAAGATATAAATACTAAACTACAAAATCAGCCAGAAATTCCTACAATTATTCTTATTAAGAATATGTTTTATGCTGGTAAAACCTTAAATGATAAATATACAGGAGCTCTTTATGATCGTTATTCTGAAAGAGATGATGTAACAGGACAGTCCTTTGCTGGAAGGGCAAGTGGTCATGGTAGGAGTAATAATACACATGTCTGGACCAATCTTGATGGAATTGACCGTTTATTAGGTGTTTGGAAAAATATTATTCAGATGGATGATGAGCTTGCAGACCCTACAATTCCTGTTGCAAACCTTGTTATGAATCGACGAATGGCACATATTGAAGTTGCAAGGCCAATTGGTTCTGATACTCCTATATTAAGGACGACTGGTAAAGAACTTTCAAGGCAAGAAAATCTTGAGAATAGGGAAGTTCTTAATTTACCAACACGACTAAAACCTGATAATATGATTCAACAAGGCCCTTTTAGTACTCCACAATTAGCAATTACTCACCTGAATACATATTACAAAACAAGTAAACTAAAAATCCCACGTTCAAAGGTAAATCTGGACCATGGTGGGTTTCATTTGAATTCGCGACTCTTATCTTGGTATCGTAGAAAGTATTCAGAGATATCGAGTTCAAAGGATTTAAAATCAATCCATAAGTTAACCAAGGAGCAGTTTGATACTATAGCTATAACATTTGGCTGTTCTTCTAGAAAGGGTCAGCCTTATGTCTTATATCCAGTTTATCCAGAAGCAAATAGCCTTGCTAATAGTATAAAATGGTATATACGATATGTAAAGAAGGAATTTACGAAGTTTGGCAGGGCTCCTTCTGATACAGTGGTATCTTCTTAGACAAAAGAATCTCTTTAGAATAATAGGATGTGTTTGTGGTCTAGCAATACACCCGTAATAAATCCTATAGAAATAAGAGGCCTATCACTTACACAACTTATTGTAAACTATATTAATCTTGCAGAATCTTTTGATAGTAAGAATATTTTTTTAGTAGAATCGAATCCGAAATTTGGGAATTTATTGCACCTTGAATATCGAATATCTTCTATAAAAGCTATAACAACTAAAGAGAAGGTAATGTATAAAGAGTTTTTGAAGTGTAAAAAATCTATAGATAAGATGATCTTGCCAACGAAACATAAAAAGAAAGAAGTAAAAATGGAAATTATAGAGGTAAAACCAATTCAAATAAAGCCAATAAATACTGCATTATATAAAATGAAGGTAGATAAAAATCAGAAGAAATATAGAAGTGTCCTTATTATTACAAGGGACGATATAATGGGTTTGGAAATTGAGAAGAAACTAACTATATAATAAATTTGCGTAAGGTTACATAATTTTATTATCTATATTTCCGATATATGGATTATAAGATTATTGAATTATATAATGTAAAAAAGTATGAATTGACTAGGTATTCATGGACAATAACATATCATAGTTTAAATAAAATAGAAGAATCTTGTAGTAAATATTTTATCCTTGAAAAAAATGAGAGCCATAATGCGTTTGCGCATTTCTTTTATGAGTGTGGGCCACACGTAAAAGTATATTTGGAATTAAAGAAGGGTATTCCAGACTTAAAACTTCACCTTTTAGAAAAGAAGGATTTTAAGTTATTGGTATTAAGGTATCTTGGAGTAAAAGAAGAAGATATTTACTATGAGATGGATCCCTCAAATAGATGTTATTTAATAAATAAGAATATAGATAATGATCATTATTCTATAGATACAGAATACCATAATATTGTAATCGAGCAATATCAGTATAATTTTTTACCAAAGGAGTCTATTGAGAAAACGATTCCGATATTAATTCTACCTAGGCAAAGAAAAGAGAATTATATAGGAAATAATAGAGTTTATTATACAGAAGAGATTGAAAAAATTATATTGGATCTTGACCCAAGAAATAAAGTATTACACACTGATACAATAACTGATCTGAAAGAACAGATAGAACTAATACAAAAAGCTCATATTATTATTGTAACAGATGGTTCTCCAGCATTAGTAAACTCTTTATTTGCAATAAATTCTCATATTATAATTCTTGGTACTATGGTACAACATGAACAAGTTAATATTATGCCAATTATTGCAAAGATAATGGAAATAAATAGAAGTAATAATTTAAGTATTACATCTATACCTGAATCTGGTTTTTGTTCAAATCGTTTTGATATAAATATGGTCATAACATATATAAAGGATATTATAGATTCTCATATGTGTTCATAATAATATTTAACAGTTAATTCCAAGAACCACGGTCCATACTTTTTCCAAGAAACTTTTGTGCATAGAAAGGAGAATTATTATATAGTTGAAGAAGATATGTATTATTATAAGAAGTAGGGTATTTATTATGTAAGCTGAATTCTTTATTATGCTGTATAAAAGCTAGCCAGAGCAGTTCTTTATCACCATGTACACATTGATATGTGTACTCCCAATTATTATTTAAATCATAGAATGTATCAATGACATCTATATGTTTTTCTCTATTAATATAAAAAAGTCCAGATTCAACTAAGCTTTCGAATACACGAGAAGATGGATAGCCCTCATCGTATATATGAGACCATTCTTTTGGAAATAACGGGGATATATTTGGAGAGATTGTTTTTATAAAATTGCGTCTCCTATCATAATAGTCATGACTTACAAATTTTTCTAGAGTATTTTGATTTGGAAGTTTTTGTTGAGGTAAATCAAAATACCAATATGAGTAATCACGAAATAGGTAAGAACCTGTATTGATATATTCTTTACTTTGCTGTACAATTAGAGGGTCTTGTAATAATGTAACATCTGCATCACAGACTATAATATCATTAATCTTAGAGTATTTAGTAATAGCGGCCTTTGCTTGAAAACCTCTCCAGTGCTGTACTCTATCATCGAATTCAGTTGTATTTTTGAGTATAACATTGGGATATAATGATAATTTATTTCGAATATCATCATTCAATTCATCTCCAACTTCCCAGATTTCAATTGGGTTTGTATATTTAATATCTTGAGAAAGAACATTAAGGTTATTAAAAAGATAATCTATATATTTTAGCGGTACTGTTATTGCGATTCCAGCCATTTAAGAACTAAAAGTAAGAGTGAATAATATCTTTAGGTGTGGGGGGAGTGATATTTAATGAGAAATAGTGTGAGTTTGTGATGAGATTGTGTTTTTTGTGTGTTTTTTGTGTGTTTTTTGTGTGT
>Ga0214921_10009912_pt1 | contig 11906 bp, 10 predicted proteins | sample LL1505_MetaG_FD_177992 | JGI IMG/M metagenome (GOLD analysis project Ga0214921, IMG submission 177992) | Freshwater microbial communities from Lake Lanier, Atlanta, Georgia, United States - LL-1505 | ecosystem: Environmental > Aquatic > Freshwater > Lake | place: USA: Georgia | collected...
TTCATTTAATCTATTAAAATCAAAGAATAAAAATATATCGGTTGTTTATCTTGGAGATGGCGCCATTGAAGAGGGGGTGTTTTATGAGTCTTTAAATTTAGCGGCGGTTAAAAAATTACCAACCTTATTTATTTGCGAAAATAACCTTTATTCCGTCTATTCTTCTTTAAAAGTTAGACAACCGAAGAATAGGAATATCAAAGAAATGGTGAAATCAATTGGAGTCGATTCATTGGAAACTGATGGAAATGATATTAAAAAAGTTTTCAATGTCTGCAATAAAGGAACAAATTACGTAAGAAATAATAGAAAACCATTTTTTCTTTTATTTAATAATTATAGATGGAGAGAACATTGTGGACCAAATTATGATAATAATATTGGCTATAGAACTGAAAAAGAATTTAGAAACTGGAAAAAACGTGATCCACTATTATTTTCTTATGATTTGTTAAAAAAATTTAAAATAAGCAAAACAATTATTTCAGCAATAGAAAAGAAACAAACTTTAAAAATTATTAATGCATTTAGATTTGCAGAAAAATCTAAATTTCCAAATAAAAAAGAACTTAAGAGGGATGTTTATAGATGACAAAAATTTCAATGTCAGAAATAATTAATAAAACAATCTCTTGTGCAATGCATGACTCAGATAAAGTTATATGTTTTGGACTTGGGGTAACTGATCCTAAAGGTATTTTTGGAACCACTCTTAATTTGGAAAAAAAATATGGATCCAATAGAGTTTTTGATGTTCCGGCATCAGAAAATGCTCTAACTGGTTTTGCAATAGGAGCATCTTTAAATTCATCAATACCAATATTAACGCATCAAAGGCTAGATTTTGCCCTTTTAAGTTTAGACCAAATTATAAATAGTGCAGCTAAATGGCTTTATATGTTTGGAGGTCAGTTTAATGTGCCTATAACTATTAGAATGATTATAGGAAGAGGCTGGGGACAAGGACCAACACATTCCCAAAACCTTCAATCAGTTTTTTCTCATATACCTGGTCTTAAAGTAGTATCAGCCTCTATGCCTGATGATGTAGCAAGTTTGTTATATAGTTCAATTTTTGACCCAAACCCTGTAATCTTTTTAGAACATAGATGGCTACATAACAGCATAGGTAAGTTTCCAAATAAACTAAAAAAAAATGAACTGGGTAAATGTAAAATTATAAAAAAAGGAAAAGATATTACACTGATTAGCTTATCTTACATGACATTAGAATGTATTGAAGCGGCAAAAATACTAAATAAATTTAAAATTGATGTTGAAATTGTAGATCTTAGGACAATAAGTCCATTGGATCAAACAACTATAATTAATTCATTAAAAAAAACTAGAAGAGCTTTAGTTGCTGATACGAGTAATAGTTTTTGCGGAATATCTTCAACAGTAACTTCAATAATTTATCAAAATATTAAAAATTTAAAAAATAAAATTGAAATTGTTAGCTTGCCCTTTTGTCCAGAGCCAACTAGCCATCAGCTAGTCAAATATTTCTATAATGATCGTTATACTATTGTAAATAAGGTGCTTAAGATGTTTAAAATAAATAAAAAAATTAATAAAGACAAATCTATCAAGCCTGATGTTCCTGGGGATTGGTTTAAAGGTCCATTTTAAAATCGTACTGAATAAACACCCGAGATGATTTTATATTTAAAATTTTAAAAAATATTTTAAATATTATCAAGTATTATATTAGTTTAATTTATATTTGAATTTTATTATTCATCGCTATGTAATTGGAAAAGCAGATGATGCACAAATAATTGCACTACCTTCCTTATACGATGTTGGGACTTCTGCTAATTTTTTTGATTTCTTCCAACCTGTTTTTTGGGAGAAAATTGAAATTCTTTTTTTTTTGCAGTGATTAAAAATTATTCTTGCATTATGTTTTGTTCCTATTTCTAGAATAATAATTTTTTTTTTTAAAATCTTAGTATTTAATTGCTTAATTAATTTAGCTTCCATACCTTCAACGTCCATTTTGATAACTTGTGCCCATTTTAGCGCATCAGTAAATTTAATTGTTTTAACTGTAAATTGCTTAATAGGACCATGTGTATTGTTTTTTATGTCACCTATAAAACTACCAGTAGTATTGTTCATAATTCTAGTAAATTTTACATTTCCTGCGTATGTATTAATAGCTTTTTGAAATAATTTTATATTTTTTAATTTATTAATTTTGATATTTTTTAAATATTGACCAGCATGAATTGGATCCGGCTCATATGCCCTCACTTTTGCACCTAGTATTCCCAAGATTATTGAATGCAACCCAATATTAGCTCCTAAATCTGCAAATCTTTTAAATTTTAGTCTTTTTAATTTTATATAAAATAAAAAAATTATAATTTCATTAATTCCTAACAGATGAAAAGAATTGATTTTTCCCATTTTAAAAAAAGGCAGCTTAAAATTTCCAATAGTCTCTATAAATAATTTCGATTGCTTTTTTTTTAAATGTACTTCGAAGATTTTTTTAAATAAATTTTTTATAATTTTATATATTTTGTTTGATGGAATATGTGTGTCCAAATTGCTGTTCAAGATTTTAATTGCTAATTTAGATGATATTTTTTTATAAACGTTAGTTTCCATATCTTCTGAGTTTATATAAATTTTGATCTTTTTTAAAACGTTTTAATAGGCTTTGATGGCCCCATTTATCAAATTTGAGGCTAATATTTCTTCCACTTATTTTAGATGAGTTTTTAAATATCCAATCGATACATAAATTTAATGTATTAAGATCATTTTTATTATTTTTTCTAAAAATTTTTTTTGTAAAATTTTTGTTTTTTAATTTTTTTATTTTTGATTTTAATGTCGATTGGTGTATCTTTGTTTTAATCCAGCCAGGTCCTAGTATAACTACATCTATATTTTTTTCTTCATAATCTAATAATTCAGTAAATTTAATTAGTAGTATTTTTGAAAGGGTATAAGATGAGTAATATTCAACCGCATTATTAGTTCCATTGCCAGCAAAGAATAATAATTTTCTTTTTCGTTTATTGTGTTTAAGAATTAAGTTTAAAATATTTATTGTAGATAAGAAATTTATTTGCAAAGAATTTTTCCATTTTTCGAATTTTACTTTTGTAAATTTCTCAATAGGATTTAAATCTCCATTGCAAAAAATTATATGGGTCCAATCTTTATGATATTTTAAGATATAATTACAAAAATTTTTAATCGAATTACTTTTTGTCAGATCAACTTTTTTTAAAAAAAGGTTATTATTTTTAGAAATTGATAAAAGATTTTTATTAAGCTTTCTATAAGTTCCAATAATTATATTTGATTTTAAATAATTAGAATATATAGAGCATCCAAAATCACTGGAAATTGAGATTATTATGATTTTTTTATTTATTAGCATGAAACATAAATTATGTATTTGTGCTGATTAGTATAAGTTATTATAAGTTTATACATTAAAAATACTTAGTTTAATTTATAATAATTTTAAAATAATAATCTTTTCTAAATATGCAAGTATCAGATTATATAGCTAAATTTTTAAAGAATAATGGAGTAAAAAAAATTTTCGCTGTAACTGGTGGCGCTTCATTGCATTTAATACATTCAGCAAAAAAACAGAAAGGTTTAGAATTAGTATTTCCGGTAAGTGAGCAAGCTTGCGCGATGGCAGCAGAAATGCATTATCGAGTTTCAGGAAATATTGGTGCCGCTTTTGCAACTAGTGGACCTGGAGCAACAAATTTAGCCACTGGAATTTGTGGAGCTTTTTTTGACTCTATTCCATCTATATACATTACTGGTCAAGTTAGCACGTCAAGATCAAATAAAGGAACAGGCGTTAGACAAATAGGATTTCAAGAAACAAATTGTGTGGAAATGTATAAAGGGGTAACTAAATATTGTGTAAAAATTGATAAAGCAGAGGATATAAGATTTCACTTAGAAAAAGCAATCTATAAAGCAAAAAATTCTAGAATGGGTCCAGTATTAATTGACGTACCAGATGATATTCAAAGAAAAATAATCAATCCAAAAAAATTAAAAAGCTATAGACAAAATAAGATTAAGAAAAAAAATAACTTTCAAAATACTAAGAAAAAAATAACTAAAATGTTTCAAATGCTTTTAAAAGCCAAGAGACCTATAATTGTACTTGGCTGGGGGATACATTTGTCCGATTCATATAAAGAAATAGAGGAATTTATAAAAAAAACTAATATTCCAGTGGTGTCTACATGGGCCGTAGCGCATACATTGGATTACTTTAATCCACTTAATATTGGCACTTGGGGCACCCATGGAACTAGATACGGAAATTACGCAGTGCAGAATTCTGATCTTATTTTATCAATAGGCTCTCGACTAGACACAAAAGCAACTGGCTCGCCTATAACTACATTCGCAAGATCAGCAAAAAAAATTATTGTTGATATTGATAAATCAGAAATTAATAAATTTAAAACATTCGGTTTAAGAATTGATTTATCATTTAACCAAGATTGTAAAAGATTTCTACAAAGCTGTTTAAAGTTTAAATGGAAATTAAAAAAAAATAGATTTTATAAATGGAAAAGTCAGATTTTAGTTTGGAGAAAAAAGTATCCAATATGTTTACCAAAATACTTTAAGGAAAAAGAAATTAACCCTTATGTATTTATCGATCAATTATCTAATCAATTAAATAAAGATGATATTATTTGTGTGGATACAGGATGTACAATAGCTTGGACTATGCAAGCTTTTAAGTTTAAAAAGGGCCAAAGACTTTTTCATGATTTTAATAATACAGCAATGGGTTGGTCAGTACCCGCAGCAATCTCTGCATCACTATTAAAAAAAAAAAGAGTAATTTTATTGACAGGAGATGGATCTTTGTCTTGTATGATCAATGAAATCCCACTCATAAAAAAACATAATTTATCAATAAATATATTCTTGTTAAACAATGATGGTCAATCTATGATTAGACAAACACAAGATCAGTGGCTGTCTTCAGATTATTTAGGATCATCCCACGATGGTGGTTTGGCTAAAATTAATTTTTCTAAAGTTGTTAGTGCTTTTGGAATACACACAACTAAAGTTAAACATAATAATAAAATTCGTATAAGCATTAAAGAGTGCTTAAAAAAAAAGCAAAGTTTTTGTGAGGTTGTAATTAATCAAAATAAACGTGTTGTGCCACAAGTTATATTTGGACGTCCAAATGAAGACCAAGATCCTTTATTACCTATAAATGAATATTACGAGAATATGATTATTAAACCTATAAATAGATGAATTTATAGAAATAACAAATTATAAAATTTTCTAAATTTAAAAATAATGATCTTAAAAAGTGCAATACTACTAAAGTCTAAAAAAATTGAAATTCATAATTTTAAAATTCCCAATAAATTAAGAGATGATCAGGTTTTAGTTAAAATAAATTATACGGGTATATGTGGATCCCAAATTATGGAATTTTTAGGCAATAGAGGAAAAGATAATTTTCTTCCTCATGCATTTGGTCATGAGGCTGTAGGACAAGTAATTGCTATCGGAAAAAAAGTTAAAAAAGTCTTTCCTAAAGATGTGGTTATATTAAGCTGGATTAAAGGAAAGGGATTGGATTATGGAGGATTTCAGCTAGCAAATATGAAAAATCAAAAAATAAACTTTGGTTCTGTATCAACTTTTTCATCATTTGCGATTGTTTCTGAGAATAGAGTTTTTTTAAAACCTAAGAAAATGTCGCAAGTCGAAGCGGTAATGTATGGTTGTGCAACGCCAACAGGTGCCGGCATTGTAATTAACCAATTAAAAGAAATTAGAAAAAAACACAAAGTTTGTTTGATTGGAGTTGGTGGTGCAGGTATGGCTGCTTTACTGGCTTTAATAAAAAAAAAACCTCAAATTTTTGTCATTGAGAAGAATAAAAAAAAACAAAAATTTTTAAAAAAATTTAATATTAATATTTTAAATGATAAAAAACTTAACACTTACAATAATTTTTTTGATTTTTGCATTGAAACATCTGGTACAACTAATATGATCGAGCGAGGTTTTGACTTAATAAAAAAAAACGGAAAAATAGTTTTTGCCTCCCACCCAAAAAATTCGAAAAAAATCAAGTTAAATCCACATGATCTTTTAAGTGGAAAGAGAATTTATGGTAGTTGGGGTGGGAACTGCAAGCTTGATACTGATATTAAAAAAATATTTGAGTACTTTAATAAAAAAAATATATTTACCACTTTTGGAAAAGTTTCTTTTTATAGTCTTGAAAATATAAATCAAGCATTCAATAAAGTTATTTCTGGTCAAATTAATAGGGCTATAATTAAATTTTAACTTTAAAAAAATTTTAATTATTATTTTTTATGTGAATATTTTAAAGAAGTTTTTTTAAAGTAATTTAAATTTTTTTTAATCCAATTAATTGTATTTATTATACCATCTTCCAAATTAGTTTTTTCGGACCAGGAATAATAATTTCTGATTTTATTTGAATTTAAAGTGTATTTTAAATCTTTTCCGTCCCTCTCTTTCACATGATAAGTGTTTTTGTTTTTCACATTCATCAATTTATTAATTAATTTAGTTAATTCTAAAATGTTAATAAATCTTTTAGAAGAGATATGAAAAGTTTCACCTAGATTTTTTTTATCTAATAAAATCTTAAAAAGAGCCCTAGAAACATCAGGCATATATATAAATGATCTTAAAGTATCTCCTTTTCCATGAATGGGTATTTTTTTATTTGTTAATATTGAAATTATAACTTTTGGGATAATTCTATAACTTTGTTGATAGGGCCCATATATATTAGCCGCTCTTGTGAATACCACAGGGAAATTATAAGTTTTATAATATGCTAATAAGTTAAAGTCTTGCGCAGATCTTGAAATTGCGTAAGGCGTAGTTGGTGCAAAAGTATTACTTTCCTTTATTAAAGATGAAGTGTTACCGTAAACTTCGGGGGTACTAAAGTTTAAGTATTTTTTTATTTTTAACTTGGAAAGTTCTTTAATTAAAATAGAGTTAGAAACCACATTTGTGAGATACCAGTCTTCAGGGGTAACCCAACTTTCTGCAACCATCCCTTGAGCAGCAAAGTTAGCTAAATATTTAATCTCATATTTTTTTATAATTTGAATTAATTTAATAATATCTTTTTTTAAATTTAAATTTATCTTGTAAAATTTAAAATTATTTAATTTTTTGTTTTTTTTATATCTTAAATGTTCTTTATCAATTTCTTTATTTCTTGATACTCCATAAACTTTAAAATTTTCAGTTAAAAGATAATCAATAAAATCTGATCCTGCAAAAGAATTACTTCCAATAATTAAAATTTTTTTCATTTATCTAAAATTCTTATTTTATTAACATCTAAAATAACATAAAAACTATAAAATTAAGATATTAAATATTTAATTATGAAAAATTTATTATTAATCCAAAGTAAAATTAGATTTATTAGAAAGAAAAAAAAAACTATTGGTTTATGTCACGGGGTGTTCGATGTTCTTCATTATGGTCATATAAAACATTTTGAAGCTGCTAAAAAAAAATGTGATTATTTATTTGTTTCTATTACATCTGATCAATATATCAACAAAGGTCCGGGTAGACCAATACATAGCGATAGTGAGAGGCTCTTTTTTTTAAATAATTTAAAATTTATTGATCACGCATTCATTGCTGAAGGAGAGAGTGGGATAAATAGTATTAACTTTATTAAACCAGATTTTTATTTTAAGGGATCCGATTATAAGGATAATTCATCAGATAAAACAAAAAAAATATTTCTTGAGATCAAAGCGGTAAAAAAAAATGGAGGAAAAGTTATTTATACTAATGAAAAACAAATGAGCTCTTCAAAAATTGTTAATCAATTAGGTTTGGCTCTAAATTTGGAACAAAGTAACTTTTTAACGCAAGTTAAAAAAAAAGATAATTTCGGATCAATATTTAAAGCTTTAAATAATTTAAAAAAAGATAAAGTTCTTGTTGTTGGTGATTTAATCATAGATAGATATATTTATGGAAATGTTTTAGGAAAGTCCGGTAAAGAACCGCATATGGTTTTTAGTCAAGATAAAGAAGACTTTTACTTAGGAGGTTCGGCAATAATAGCCAATCATTTGTCTGATTTTGTCAAAAATGTAACTCTCATTTCTGATCTAGGTAAAGAAATTAAAATTAAGAATTTGCTAAAATATAAATTAAAAAAAAATATTAAGCACATACAAATATTACCAAGCAAAGATTACAAATCATGCATAAAAACAAGATTTATAGATACTCTTACAAAGTATAAATTATTCGGATCTTATGTCATACCAAGCTTAGAAACTCCAAAATTTCATAGAAATCTAAATTTAAAATTGAGCAAAGAAATAAAGGCAACTGATATTATAATTATTGCAGATTATTCAAATAATTTTTTTGATAAAAATTCAATAAATCAGATTACAAGATCCAAAAAATTTATTAGCGCAATGTTTCAAAAAAATTCAAACAATCCCTCATTTTTATCGTTAAACTATATTAAAAATTATGACCTTTTATGTATTAATGAGGGTGAATTACGGAGTGAATTGAGAGATAAAAAAACTAATATCGATAGATTGGCTAAAAAATTTCTAATAAAAAATAAATTAAAATTTATAGTTATAACACAAGGAATTTCAGGCTCGATATTATTTGATCACAAACTTCGTAAATATTCCTGCCCTTCATTTAATTTAAAGCCTGTCGATAAAATTGGGGCGGGTGACTCAATGCTAGCGATACTAAGTATTCTTTTAAAAAATAAATTTAATCCATTAACATCATTATTGATAGCGTCTTTATTATCTTCGTTTGTAGTTGATAATATGGGAAATTCATATCAAGCAAGTATCGTAGACATTGAGAGAAGCTTAGAATTTTTATTAAAATAAAAGTAAATCTTATTTAATGATCAAAGCATTAATATACAATTTTTTTGGAACTTTTATTAATTTGAGTCTTTGTTTAATAAAAGAAAAAAACAAATCTAAATTAATTTATAATACAAATATTTCATTTGGTGAGTCTTTTATATTTAATCTTTTGAATTATGACTTAATTGTAAATAATAAAAAAAAACTTCTAATTTTTAGTAATTTTGAAAAAAAAATTGCTCAATTTTTTTTTAATAAAGATCATATATATAAACCTATTATAATTCTTCCTAAGTCTCTTCCTATATACCCATATAATAAAGTTTTAAAAAAAAAATTAAATACTAGAAAAAATTTTCAAACCAATTTTAATAATAAAATTTTTAAAAAAAAACATAGACTTATACTTGAAAATATTCTACGTGAACGATTTGAGCAGATAACTTCAGGTATTAAATTTTTTCAAAAAAAAAAATTTATTTTAATTTTCATTAAGCATTATAATAAAAACTGTTATGATATAGAGGGCTCTAAATCTAGACAAACTTCGAATCTCACTAAGGTTTTTTTAATTATTAAATTTATTTTAAAAAAAAAATTAAGAGTGATTGTCATGGGCAGCGAAGAAGATAAAAGTGTTAATATAATTGAAAATCATTTTAAAAATAAAAATTTATTTTTTTTTAAAAATTTATCTCAAAATCAAAGTCTAATTGATCAACTTTTTTTACATAAATACTGTCAATTTGGCATCGGTAGTGATAGTGGTGCATGGACTATGTCATTTTTTTTCCAAAAAAAATTATTTTTATTTGATAGTTTCCATTCTTTTGCAAATAGAATTTATAAAAAATATAAAAATATTTTATTCATGCCAAAAAAAATTACATATGAAAAAAAGACATTTTATTTATCGGATAAAATTCTTAGTAGAATATTAAAAAACAAAATTGCTTATACTATTCATGAAGTTTCTTTTTATGACATAATTAATCCAATAAATAAATATTTACTAAACATAACACAAAAGTAGAATGAGTTTATCAAACCCATATAATATTAAAAAATTAATAAAAAGACTTTGCCCTCCTATTTTATGGTCTTACTTAAATAATTTAAAATATAATAGTTTCAAACATAAAAGCGTAAATAATTTATCTAAAAAAATTGAGAGATATGTTAATTTTGATAATGGCTACTTTGTTGAATTAGGGGCAAATGATGGAGTGTCTCAATCTAATTCTTACTATTTTGAAAAATATCGAGGATGGAAAGGTGTACTTGTAGAACCAATTCCTCACAAATATTTATTATGTCTTAATAATCGAAAAAAATCTGAAGTTTTTTGTAATGCTTGCGTATCCTTTGACTATAGTGAAAAATTTGTCGAAATTATTTATTCTAATTTATGTTCTACAGCTGTTGGTCTTGAAACTGATAATCATAATATAGAAAGTTTCCACAAAGAAACTAAACGATTTTTAGAAGAAGATGAAGTTAATTTTAAATTCGGTGCAATTGCAGAAAAATTAAATAATATTTTACAAAGAGCAAATGCACCAAAGCAAATAGATTTTTTATCACTTGACGTAGAGGGTGCGGAAATCGAGGTATTAAAAGGAATAAATCATGGTGAATATAGATTTAAATTTATATGCATTGAAAGTAGAGATATAAAAAAAATTACAAGCTACTTTGAAATAAATAATTATTTTTTAATAGATCAATTAAGTCCACTTGATTATTTATTTAAAGACAATGAATTAAAATAATAAAATTTTCAATTTTTTTACTTATTTTTTTTAAAAAAATTTTATCAGCAGGCTTAAATATCTTATTTCACAATTAATGCGTAGTATAATCAAGAGGGAAATTGTTGATAAACTTAAAAATTATAAAAAAATAGTTTTTTAACTATAAAACCTAAATAGGTAAATATTTTTTTTAAAATACTACAAGATTTGTTTTTTATTTACAAATTGCGCTCTTATATATTGCGACATCACATGCATGATTGACGAAAAAATGTCCTCGGTAATACCATAATTCTCATGTTTTAGATTAAAATAAAACTTTGTTTTTATGTTTTTTGCCCTTGAACCAAATCCTTGAAAAAATATAACATCAATTTTATTTTGGTTTGCATATTTTATCAAATTTAAAATATTTTTTGATTTTCCAGAACAAGAAAAACATACTATGCAGTCTCCTTGTTTTGCATAATTTTTTAATTGTAATGAAAAAATTTCTTCATAACTGATATCATTTGAAATTGCCGTTATAATTTCTAACGAATTACTTAAGGAGATTATTTTAGGTTTAAGCTTATACTTACTTGAAAGCATAATGCCTTTATTAAAATCACACAAAAAATGATTTGCAACTGAGGCTGATCCACCATTTCCCGCAACAAAAATTTGGCAATTTTTTCTTATTTTACTAATAATTAAATTTGTAATTTGTAAAAGTAGTTTCTCATCAATATTGTCTATACATTTTATAAAATCGATGTAGTAATTTTTAATAAAATCTTTTTTGATCATAGTTTTTTTATAAAAATAAATATATTTTTTTCTTAACGTTTTAAATTAAAATTGATCTAGTTATAATTTACTTTTATCTAATATTTTAATATTTTTTGTATCGCTTTTTTAGCGTTGATAGTCTTATATATATTTTTAGAACCATTTGTATATCTATATCCTTTAGTATCCACAGCACCTAGATAAATCGACTTAAATTTTATTTTTTTATTAAATTCAAATTGCAAACACTTAAATAAATTATCAATACCTGCTTTTATAGGCCCATAATTAGATAAGCCCCAAGAACCCCTTTGGGATACAGTACTACTAATATGTAAGAATTTAGTTTTTTTATCAAATTTAAATAATTTATTTATAATTTGTAAAAAAAAAAAATTGCCCAAAAAGTTATTTTTTAAACTTTCAATAATTTCTTTTTTTTTTATTTTATTTAATTTTTTTT
>Ga0214921_10009913_pt1 | contig 11905 bp, 11 predicted proteins | sample LL1505_MetaG_FD_177992 | JGI IMG/M metagenome (GOLD analysis project Ga0214921, IMG submission 177992) | Freshwater microbial communities from Lake Lanier, Atlanta, Georgia, United States - LL-1505 | ecosystem: Environmental > Aquatic > Freshwater > Lake | place: USA: Georgia | collected...
GCATGACCCTCGAAGCCGACGTCATCCACGATCTGCGCGGCATTTGGGAATGGGTCTTTGAGCCACTCTTGGCCATTCATGCACGTCAAAAAATATCATGAGCTTCATTCAAAGCATCAGGGCCACCCACCTCAATCGTCATGGCTTCATTGACGTTTTGGTTGGCATCAATCTGATCCAAGCCATCCATATCACTTTGATCGGCTTGCTTTGCAATTTAGACGCTGGCCCTGACGATGAAGAAACCATGCCGCTGATGGCCATTGCCATTTTGATGTTGTTGGTGGCGCCTCTTTTCGAAAATTTCTTATTGATTGTGATGGCAGCCATTCACGAGAAATTGTTCAACAGACGCTTGCTGTTTGTGGTGGCCCCCTTGTTCATGGTGGCGCTTCACTTCACAACGCCACAAAACCTGCCATTCCCCATTGTCATCCGAGTCATCGCATTGTTTTTCTTCTTTTACTTTTTTTTAAAACAGTACGACTTGCACAAGTTGGAAATGGGCAAGGGCAAGGCGTATCTCTTGAGTTGCATTCTCCACTTTTCAGTGAATGCCACCGTGATTTTGGTCTTGTCTGTCTTTGATTTTTTAATCGCCGCTGAAACGATTTTTTCAGCACAACCAGGAGAATGAAATGAGAACTTTAAACATCGAAGAATTGAACCAAGTCGAGGGCGGCGGTATTGTGGCCCGATGGGCCTTCAAAATGGGTGATGCCTTGGCAAACATGTATGCCGTGTATGAGGCGGCTGGATTATTTAACTTCGACTTCTCGTCGTACGGCAGCGCAGACGCAGGGGGCTACAACCCCATGGGCGACTACGCCAACAACATGTGTGCCCGATAAATCTGGCCTGAAGCAGCCTGCGCACCGGCGGTGTGCAGGCCTCTATATGCATGCATCAGAAATGAGTCTCCATTGAACCCTGTGTTGCAGTTGCAAGCGTCTGAATGCGGCTTGGCTTGTTTGTGCATGATTGCCAATGCACATGGTCAACATTGGCAGCTGATGGATTTGCGGCACAAGTTTCCACAGTCACTCAAAGGCGCCAACCTCAAGCAACTGATCGATCACAGCCTTGTCTTGGGATTCAATGCCCGCCCTGTTCGCTTGGAGTTGGAAGAGCTGGACCAACTTCGTCTGCCCTGCATCTTGCATTGGGACTTGAATCACTTTGTGGTCCTGAAAAAAATCAGAGGCAACAAAATCACATTGCTCGATCCTGCATTGGGCGAGCGGCTGGTGTCGCGCGCTGAAATTTCGCAGCACTTCACGGGTATCGCTTTGGAGCTCACTCCCCAGCCCGACTTCAAAACCATTCCAGCACCAAAAGCGTTTCCGCTTTCCATGCTCACTGGCAAACTTCAAGGCTTTGGCAAATCAGCACTCCAAATATTGGCCCTGGCATTGGTCCTAGAGCTGTTTGCCATCCTCACGCCCATGTTCAACCAAGTCGTGGTGGACGATGTCTTGAGCTCGGGTGACCACGAATTGCTTTCTGTGCTGGCCATCGGCTTTGCCATCATTCTTCTCATCCAATCGGCCCTGTCCTACGCGCGCAGTTGGTGGGTCATGGTGCTCAGCCAAAGCGTTTCTGTTCAATGGCTTGGCAATGTGTTTGCACACTTGGTCAAGTTGCCAGCCGATTGGTTTGCCAAGCGCCACTTGGGTGACATCTCATCGCGCTTCAACGCTGTTCACGACATTCAAAAAACCCTCACTCAAACCGCCATCGAATCTTTGCTCGATGGCTTGATGGCCATTGCCGCCTTGATCATGATGTTTATTTACTCACCCACGCTCACTTGGGTGGTTGTCAGCGCTTGCGCCTTGTATGCACTGGTGCGCTGGGTCAGTTATTCACCGTTCAGACATGCCGCCTCAGAGCGATTGGTCTTGTCGGGTCAAGAGCAAAGTCACTTCATTGAAACGCTTCGGGCCATGACACCGCTCAAATTGTTTTCAAGAGAAAATGAACGGCGCGCACGCTGGCAAAGTCTCATGGTGGAGGTCATGAACCGTGATTTTCAAACCGCCAAATTGAACATGGGATTCAATGTGGCCAGAACACTTATTTTTGGCCTCGAAAATTTATGCGTCTTTTGGCTTGGCGCCAAATTCATTTTGCCATCTCAAGCGCACAGTCCAAGTGCAAGTATTTTCACAGTGGGCATGCTACTGGCTTTCATCAGCTACAAAATTCAATTCACAGGTCGCATCAGTACGCTCATTAATCAAGGCATTGAGCTCAAAATGCTCACCTTGCATCGCGACAGGCTGGCCGATATTGTGCTCACACCCCCTGAGCAAGATACACCGCAAGGCAACTTGCCTTTTCACGACTTGGCCCACTTGCCCGCCAGTCTTGAACTTCGCAAAGTTTCATTTCGGTACAGCGAGGGCGAGCCTTGGTTGCTTTACAACATGGACCTTTGCATTCAAGCTGGTGAGCATGTGGCCATTACCGGCGCCAGCGGTTGCGGCAAAACCACCTTGCTTAAAATTTTGTTGGGCCTGCTCACGCCCACCCACGGCATGGTCTTGTATGGCGGCGTACCCATCAGCCAATTGGGCATGTCCAATGTTCGCCGAAAAATAGGAGTGGTCATGCAAGAAGATGCGCTGCTCACCGGCAGCATTGCCGACAACATCGCCTTCTTTGATCTGTCGCCCCAGCTTTCCAGAATTGAAGCCTGCGCCCAATTGGCAGAAATTCACCAAGAAATTGCACACATGCCCATGGGGTATCAAACGCTCATTGGCGAGTTGGGCACTGGCCTCAGTGGTGGTCAAAAGCAGCGTCTTTTGTTGGCACGCGCGCTCTATGCCCAGCCTTGCGTTTTAGCCTTAGACGAAGCCACCAGTCATTTGGACATGCAAAATGAAAGTGCTGTTTCGAACACACTGGCACAGCTCAAACTCACGCGCATTGTGATTGCCCATCGGCTCGAAACCATTGCCCGAGCAGACAGGCATATTCACTTCAGTTTGCCCGTGATTCCAGCTTGAGCGTAAGATGGGCTGCATCAGGCACAACCCGTGCCTGCCCGATTGTCTATCTGCCACATCACACTTCAACACCTTCACTGGGACAGAACCTCCCACTGACCCACGTCGATGACGGCTATCAAACCAAGCAAGAGTCTATCGCTGTTCAAGGCGTTCCCAATTTGCTCATTCGCTCCTTGCTCGACAAGCAACAGTTTTTTGACCCTGAAGGCGCCGCTTTGGCTCTCGGTATTTCTTCTGCTTTTTGGTCACTTTTTGGTTTGCTCTGGCCCTCAGGCTCAAAATTGGCAGAGCGCTTGGCCATCCGGCCTGTCAGTTCACATGAGCGCATCCTTGAACTGGGCTGTGGCTTGGCGCTGGCAAGCTTGGTGGGGCATCGCCGAGGTGCCAACATCACGGCATCAGACTGTCACCCCCTGGCTGGTGAGTTTTTGAAAGAAAATTTGCGGCTCAACAACTTGGGCCCCATGAGTTACCAGCATGGTCAATGGGGCGAACACGCCGCACAACATCAAGACCCCATTGTGAACAGCAAGTTTGACTTGATCATTGGCAGCGACATTCTTTATGAGCGCGATGAACGTGGTGACCTGGCGCATTACATCAACGCGCACATAGAAGACCATGCGGAGGTTTGGGTGGTTGATCCCAATCGAGGCAATCGCTCCCACTTTCATCGCAACATGGCCGCGCAAGGTTTTGCGCTCAGTGAAGAAACCCTGGTCATGTCAGCCACGCAAACCGAAGCGGCCTACAAAGGCCGAATGCTCACCTATTTGCGCGATTAAGCTAGACGCCAAGTTCACAACGTCCAGTTGTAATCGATGGTCAAAGGCGCGTGATCGCTGAAGCGCGTGTCTTTGTAGATCTCAGCTTTTTGAGCGCCGGCTGCCAATGCAGCAGTGGCCAATTGATAGTCCAAACGCCAGCCCACGTTCTTGGCGTAGGCTTGCCCGCGGTTGCTCCACCAAGTGTAGCAAGCGTCAGTGGCCTCAGGATGCAAGCGACGGTAAACGTCCACCAATGGACCTTCAGTGGTCATGTGGGTCATCCAAGCGCGCTCTTCTGGCAAAAAGCCGCTGTTCTTGAGGTTGCCCTTCCAGTTCTTCAAGTCGGCTTGCTGGTGCGCAATGTTCACATCGCTGCACACAATGAATTCACGCTGAGCACCCAAAGACTTCAAATGTGGCCCCATGTGGTCTAAGAAACGGAACTTGGCCTCTTGCCGCTCAGGGCCCGATGAGCCACTGGGAAAATAAGCACTGACAATCGACAGCTTGCGCTTGGGTGTGTCAAAACGCAACTCCACAAAGCGCCCCTCAGCATCAAACTCCTCATGACCCATCCCCACCACCACCTCACTCGGTTCGTGCTTGCTGTACACAGCCACACCCGAGTAGCCTTTTTTCTCAGCAAAGTGAAAATGCCCTTTAAGTCCTGCCAAAGTCTCAAATTTGCCGGCCACATCGGGCGCTTGTGCTTTAACCTCTTGCACGCAAATACAATCGGGATTGTTTTGAGCAATCCAAGCCTCCACCCCTTTGGTGGCCGCAGAACGAATGCCGTTCAAGTTCAAGCTGGTTAATTTAAACAAGGATTTCCCCATGGTGACTGGACACACACCCCCAACCGACACAGCGGCCTTGGCGCAAGAGTTTGTTCAATTTTCTGTCGATGCGGGTGTACTGAAGTTTGGTGAGTTCAAAACCAAAGCTGGCCGCATGAGCCCGTACTTCTTCAATGCGGGCTTGTTTGACGATGGCGCCAAACTCGGAAAACTGGCTCAATTCTATGCAAAAGCTTTGATGGCCAGCGGGATCGAATTTGACATGATTTTTGGACCTGCTTACAAGGGCATTCCTTTGGGTGCGGCTGTGTCGATTGAATTGGCACGCTTAGGCAAAACTGTGCCCTTTGCCTACAACCGCAAAGAAGCCAAAGACCACGGCGAAGGCGGCACCTTGGTGGGTGCACCCCTCAAGGGTCGCGTGCTCATTGTGGACGACGTGATGAGCGCAGGCACTGCTGCGCGCGAATCAATTGAGCTGATCAAAAAAGCAGGTGCAACAGCGCACGCCATTGCCATTGCCTTAGACCGCCAAGAAATGGCCACCGAAGTTCAAACCGATGGCTCGGTCAAAGACGTGCCTCACAGCGCCGTGCAATATGTGCGCAACACATTGGGCATGAGCGTGTGCTGCATCGCAGAGCTGTCTGATTTGTTGGCTTACCTGTCAACACAAAGCGGCAACGAGATGGGCCAACACCTGCCCAAGGTGCAAGCCTATCGCGATCGTTACGGGGTTTGAGGGCTCCAATGTGAAGCGTAAATTTTACTTTTACGCTTCACATTTGAAGCGCAAAGACCTAAGATACGCTTCATGTACCTCTGGCAATCCTCCAAATGGCCTCACTTCAAGGTCGACCTGGCTGCACTGCAACCCGCTTTAGCCGCCACGCGCTTTTCACAGGGAAGAGCCATGGGTCTTGCAACGCACTTGCAACTGCCAGACTTTGTTGAACTGCAACTCCAAAGCTGGTCTGATGAGGCTTTGGCCACCGCCCAAATTGAGGGCGAAATTCTGCAACTCAATTCGGTCAGAGCTTCTGCTGCACGACGCCTGGGTTTGTCCAATGACAAAAAAATCAAACGCGACGCACGCGCTGAGGCCACACTCAATGTGCTCCAGGGTGCCTTGGAAAACAGTGGCCAAGCGCTGAGCCATCAGACCCTCTTGAACTGGCAAGCGGCCTTGTTTCCAACAGGTCGCAGTGGCACGCAAAAAATTCGCACAGGTGCTTACCGCACACATACCGAGCCCATGCAAATCGTTACGCCAAGAATGGGCAAGCCGCACCTCGTGCACTATCAAGCACCACCCTCTGCTGAAGTTACGCGCCAGATGGACGCTTTCATCGGTTGGTTTAACAGCAGCCTGCGTCAACAAGATGGTTTGGTTCGCGCCGCCATTGCACATCTGTGGTTTGAAACCATTCATCCGTTTGAAGACGGCAATGGTCGAATTGGTCGCGCCTTAGTTGAGATGGCACTGGCACAAGACCTCCAAACTGAACAGCGGCTGTGGAGCTTGTCGCAACAAATTTGGCAACAACGCAGCGGCTACTACGATCAACTTCAAGCGGCCACAGGTAGCGCCAACATGGACGTGACGCCGTGGGTCCAATGGTTTGTGGCTTGCATTCACAAGGCCGCCGATAGCAGCTGGGAGCAGATGCAATCGGCCATGCGCAAAACACGCTTTTGGGCAGATCTGCGCGAACACCATCCCCTGCTGACGCCATCACAAAGCAAAGCCATCAACAAACTCTACGATGCGGCGCCTGAAGGATTCAGCGGCGGCATGAGCACCGAGAAATATGTGAACTTGTGCGGCGTGTCACGCGCCACCGCCTACCGAGAACTGTCGTCGCTGTGCGAGGCGGGTCTGCTGGCGCAAACAGGCAACGGGCGAGGCACCCGATACCAGTTGCTTCGATCAGAAAAGTCTGCGTCAGGCTTGTAGCTTCTTCAACAGAAGCTCGTTCACTTGCGCAGGGTTGGCCTTGCCTTTGCTGGCTTTCATGATGGGGCCCACCAAACCATTCAATGCCTTGCTGTTACCCGCCCTGAACTCTTCAACATTCTTCGGATTGGCCGCCAGCACTTCGTCAATGATGGCTTCTAAGGCGCCGGTGTCGTTCATCTGCTTCAGGCCTTTGGCCTCAATGATGGCGTCCACTTCGCCGCCTTCAGTCCACAGTGCATCAAACACTTGCTTGGCAGCACTGTTGCTGATGGTGTTGTCGGCAATGCGGCCAATCATGGCGGCAAGTTGCGCTGCACTCACAGGCGCTTGATCAATGCCCACTTCGCCCGCATTCAAGCGACGTGACACTTCACCCATCACCCAGTTGCTAACCAACTTGGCTTGTCCGCAGGCCTTGGCGGCCGCTTCAAAATAAGCGGCCATGGCTTTGCTTTGCGTCAGTGTTGTGGCGTCGTACTCAGGCAAACCGTAGTCGGCCACGAAGCGTGCCGCCATCACGCGGGGCAACTCGGTCATCTCCGATTGCACGCGCGCCACCCAATCGCGACCAATCACCAAGGGAGGCAAATCAGGGTCGGGGAAATAACGGTAATCGGCCGCATCTTCCTTGGTGCGCATGGCGCGTGTTTCGCCCGTATCGGGGTCGAACAGCACCGTGGCTTGTTGAATTTCAAAGCCGTCTTCAATTTGTTCAATTTGCCAACGCACTTCAAAGTCGATGGCCTGCTGCATGAACTTGAAGCTGTTCAAGTTTTTAATTTCGCGTCGTGTGCCTAAAGGGCCTCCAGGCTTGCGCACCGACACGTTGGCATCGCACCTGAAACTGCCCTCTTGCATGTTGCCATCGCAAATGCCAATCCAGGTCACAATTTTGTGCAGCTCTTTGGCATAGGCCACAGCTTCTTCGCTAGACCGAATGTCGGGCTCGGTCACAATTTCAAGCAAAGGTGTGCCTGCGCGATTCAGGTCAATGCCACTTTGGCCAATGAAGTCTTCGTGCAAAGATTTGCCCGCGTCTTCTTCCAAGTGCGCACGCACCAAGCGAACGGTTTTTTTCTCATCGCCCACAAAGAACGACACCTCACCGCCTTGCACCACCGGAATTTCGAACTGACTGATTTGATAGCCCTTGGGCAAATCTGGGTAGAAGTAATTTTTGCGCGCAAAAATACTTTCTTCTGCAATGTGCGCACCCACCGCCAAGCCCAACTCAATGGCGCGCTCCACCGCACCTTTGTTCATGACGGGCAGTGTGCCAGGCAAAGCCAAATCCACCGCACACGCTTGCGTATTGGGCTCGGCCCCAAACGCTGTGGGTGCACGACTGAAAATTTTGCTCTGCGTTGAAAGCTGGGCATGTGTTTCAAAGCCAATGACCACTTCGTAGCCTTGGACCAAAAGAGATTTTTGCTTCGTTGTCATTTGGCGCCTCCTGGTTGACGGAGGTGAAAGTCAGTGGCTTGCTGCAAACGGTGTGAGGCATTGAGCAACTGCGCTTCTTTGAAATAATTGCCAATCAGCTGCAAGCCAACAGGCATGCCCTCTTCGCCAAAACCGGCGGGCACGCTCATGCCAGGCAAGCCTGCCAGCGATGCTGGCAAGGTAAAGATGTCGGCCAAATAATTGGCGACCGGATCGTCGGCTTTTTCGCCCAACTTCCAAGCCACCGTGGGCGCGACTGGACCGGCAATGACATCGCAAATTTTGAAGGCTTGCTGGAAGTCATCGGAAATCATGCGGCGAATTTTTTGCGCTTGCAGATAGTACGCATCGTAATAACCGTGCGACAACACATAGGCACCCGTCATGATGCGGCGCTTCACTTCTTCGCCAAAACCTTCAGCGCGCGAGCGCTTGTACATCGACACGAGGTCGGTGTAGTCCTTGGTGCGATGGCCAAACTTCACGCCATCGAAGCGGCTTAAATTGCTAGACGCTTCTGCCGGCGCAATGATGTAATAAACAGGAATAGAAAGCTCTGTGCGAGGCAAGCTAATGGGAACCAATTTGGCGCCCAGCTTTTCGTATTCTTTCAGCGCAGCATCGACAGCTGCGCGAACACCCGGCGCCAAACCTTCACCAAAGAATTCTTTGGGAATGCCAATGCGCAAGCCATCGAGAGACGCATTCAGATCGCGTGCAAAGTTTTCTGCAGGCACATCGAGCGACGTGGAATCGCGGTCTAAATCGGGGCCGCACATGGCAGACAACATGAGCGCACAATCTTCTGCCGTACGCGCCATCGGGCCAGCTTGGTCCAAGCTAGATGCATAAGCAATCATGCCGTAGCGTGAGGCGCGGCCATAGGTAGGCTTGATGCCCGTGATGCCGCAAAAGCTAGCAGGTTGACGAATTGAGCCACCGGTGTCCGTACCGGTTGCAGCTGGCACCAAGCGCGCGGCCACTGCCGCAGAGCTGCCGCCAGACGACCCACCCGGCACACGCGACGTGTCCCAAGGGTTGGTGACCGACTTGTAAGCCGAGTTTTCGTTGGAAGAGCCCATGGCGAATTCATCGCAATTGAGCTTGCCCACATTGACCATGCCCGCACCGCCAGACTGCACGCCCAATTTGCGCACCACGGTAGCATCAAACGGGGAGCGATAGCCCGCTAGCATCTTGGAGCCAGCCGTGGTGGGAAAGTCGGTGGTGACAAAAATGTCTTTGTGCGCCATGGGCACACCCGCCAAGGGGCCGGCCGTGCCTGCTGCCAACTGGGCATCGGCCTCTTTGGCTTGCGCCAAGGTGGCTTCTGGGTTGAGGCTTAAAAAAGCACCCGACGTGTCTGCTTGGCTGCGCGCCAAAAAGTGCTGGGCGAGTTCTGTGGCGCTGACTTTTTTGGCGCGAAGTTCGGCGGCCAAAGAGGCGACGCTTAAATCATGTAAAGCTGTCATGACGGTTCCTTACTCGATCACTTTGGGAACCAAAAACAAACCACGCTCGACAGCGGGGGCGCTTTGTTGGTTGGCCTCGCGCTGATTGGGCTCGCTGGCCACGTCGTCGCGCAGGCGCAAGGCCAACTCTTGGATGGTGGCAATGGGGTGTGGCAGAGGCTGGACACCGGTGGTGTCAACCGCGCGCATGGCGTCCACAATGGTGAAAAAGCCATTGATTTGGTCCAACATGCGTTGGCCCTCCTCTGGCGGGAGCTCTAACCGGGCCAGATTGGCAATTCGGTCGATATCTTGGGCAGTTAAGGACATAAATAGAGACTCATGACTGGCGCTTCAAGCCCCACAAATTTGGGAGCTCAATCCGCATTTTTTTCAAGTGATCGGTTATTATCGTGTGTTCGCTGATGGCTCTCCAAAAAAGCTTGTCCAAGCCCACAATTTACACCCTTCAATGACCCCCAAACTGCTGGCCGCAAGTCTCATGACAGCAGTTGCTTAGGATTTGTTATGTTCAGTTCGTTTCGCCGCTATTTTTCTACCGATTTGGCCATTGATTTGGGCACCGCCAACACCCTCATTTTTGTGCGCGACAAAGGCATCGTTCTAGACGAGCCCTCCGTAGTTGCCATTCGGCACGAAGGCGGCCCTCAAGGCAAGAAGGTTTTGCAGGCTGTCGGCCACGAAGCCAAGTCCATGTTGGGCAAGGTGCCTGGCAACATCGAAGCCATTCGCCCCATGAAAGACGGCGTGATTGCCGACTTCACCGTCACCGAGCAAATGCTCAAGCAATTCATCCGCATGGTGCACCCCCGCAGCACCTTCCGCCCCAGCCCCCGCATCATCATTTGCGTGCCCTGTGGCTCTACCCAAGTGGAGCGCCGTGCCATTCGCGAATCCGCTCTGGGCGCTGGCGCCTCTGAGGTGTACCTCATTGAAGAACCCATGGCCGCAGCCATTGGCGCAGGCTTGCCTGTGTCCGAAGCCTCAGGCTCTATGGTGGTCGACATTGGCGGTGGCACCACCGAAGTGGGCGTCATCTCATTGGGCGGCATGGTTTACAAAGGCAGTGTGCGCGTGGGTGGCGACAAGTTTGACGAAGCCATCATCAACTACATTCGCCGCAACTACGGCATGCTCATCGGCGAGCCCACCGCAGAAGCCATCAAGAAAAACATTGGCTCGGCCTTCCCAGGCAGCGAAGTGCGCGAAATGGAAGTCAAAGGCCGCAACCTGTCAGAAGGCGTGCCCCGCAGCTTCACCATCAGCAGCAACGAAATTCTAGAAGCGCTTACCGATCCACTGAACAACATCGTGTCAGCGGTCAAAACAGCACTCGAGCAAACCCCTCCCGAGTTGGGTGCAGACATTTCCGATCGCGGCATGATGCTGACGGGCGGCGGCGCTTTGCTGCGCGACCTCGACCGCTTGCTGTCCGAAGAAACCGGCTTGCCCGTCTTGGTGGCCGAAGACCCCCTCACTTGCGTGGCGCGCGGTTGCGGCATGGCCCTCGAACGCATGGACCGTCTGGGCAGTATCTTCACCAGTGAATAACGCTGGCGCAATTCATGGCGCTAGAGAATCTTGATCGATCCCCCCCGCCCTTTTTCAGGGTGGGCTTTGCGCCTCTTACCAAGCTCATCTTTTTTTCGGCTTTGTCCTTGTTGCTCATGTTTGGCGACAAGCAGTTGCAATTCACCAAGCCCATTCGCGCAGGGCTCTCGACACTTGTATTGCCGGTTCAGTGGTTGGTGCTTCAGCCTGGGCAAGCATTGGACTCTGTGAGCCAGCATTTTCAAAGCTTAGAACAAGCTCAAGCAAACCTCAAGGCCGCAGAGCTCAAGATCCTTCAACTGTCAGTTCGCTCACAACAGGTCGAGCTATTGCAAATTGAAAATCAAACACTGCGCCAATTGATGGGACTGTCATCCAACACTTCTGCCCCCTCTCAAGCCGCTGAAATTTTGTTTGATGTTCCCGACCCCTACAACCAACGTCTTGTGCTCAACAAAGGGCAAGTCGATGGCGTCGCCTTGGGATCACCCGTCATTGATGCTGGCGGGGTGATTGGTCAAATCACGCGCTTATTGCCTCTGACTTCTGAAGTTACACTTTTAACCGACCACCAACAAAGCATTCCTGTTTTGAACAGCCGAACAGGCGCGCGCAATATCACCAACGGCGACATGCTAGAGGGCGTGCCCATGATTGAGTTGAAATTTGTGCCAGCCAGCGCCGACGTCAAGGAAGGTGACTTGCTCACCACCAGTGGCATCGATGGTGTTTATCCTGCAGGACTTCAAGTTGCCCGCATTAGCCACATTGAAAGGCGTGTCGATATTTCTTTTGCGCGCATTCACGCCAAACCGCTGGCAGAGCTTCAGGGTCGGCATGTCCTGATCCTTCAGCCCACAGGTGCACCAGCCGCCAAAGCGACTTCAGCCACTTCAGC
>Ga0214921_10009914_pt1 | contig 11905 bp, 14 predicted proteins | sample LL1505_MetaG_FD_177992 | JGI IMG/M metagenome (GOLD analysis project Ga0214921, IMG submission 177992) | Freshwater microbial communities from Lake Lanier, Atlanta, Georgia, United States - LL-1505 | ecosystem: Environmental > Aquatic > Freshwater > Lake | place: USA: Georgia | collected...
TGGTAAGTACCAGGATACAAAGCAAAGTTAATCATCATAGCACCAACTGTAACAGGAGATTGAACCATCAAACCACCATACATTAATGGTAAATAGCTATCAAATAAATTAGTAGCAAAATCATTATAAAGTGGAATACCATGTGCAGTAATAGTTAATCGAGCAGTCATACGCAATGGAGTGTTAGCTGTAATATTCGGTGGTGCTGCAATTGCTGTTCCTGAAGCAGTTGTACAACCTGCAATGCCATGAAGTGCATATGTATTAGAACTATTATAACCATGGAATGTATGCCATTTATCGTTGCTTGCTGCACTTGTTTGATAGCTAGATCGACGAAAACCAACATACATAGTTTCAATAGGCCATTTCATTTTGTTAAGCAAAATGCTGTCGGTATTATTTTGCAAGCTTTGAAGTTGCTCGCGATAAACTCGAATCAAACTAAATCCAATGCGCTTAATGAAAATATCATGAACTTCAGGATTAACGAAAATATTGTTAATATATAACTCAATCTTACTAACTGTAATATTAGTAGAATATTGAGCAGCACCATCACTATTACCATTGGTATCAAGTTGGAACATTTGATCTTGAGTAGCAAGAGTTAATGTAATATAACGTTGACCATGTGGAATTGAAACGCTTGGAATAGCTAAACGAGGATCTTTATTGAACCAAAACATGAGTGGTACCCATACATCAAGGTTATCAACTGATCCTGATGGTTTAGGAGTTTGATATCCATTAAAGATTTGAAATCCAACGCGATGAGTAGGTAATGTTCCAGAAAAATCATAGGCGCTATCTTTTTGTGGTAAATATCCTTGTAAAGGTTTTTCCTGACCAACGCATCGATCAAATGCATCACGCTTGCCAGGTAAAACCATCCATTGATTGTACATAGCCATAGCATCAGCCGTATAACTATCTAATGGATTACCATTAACATCGAATTTAACAAGTTGGAATAATCTCAAACCAGGATATGTACACCAACGCCCAGATGGTTTTTCAGTATCAGAACCAGTAGCTTTAACAAAAGTAGGCGCGGTTAATGTAGCATGAACACACATATCTCCAAAGAAATCACCAAATTGTGGAATAGAGAACTGAACTTCACTTGCAAGTGAAGATGTGGAGCTTTGTGCATTTACTCTATTATATTCATAACCAATTGCAGCAAATGGTTTGAAATGTGCATTCATGAAAAGTACGTGAGTTTTTTCAATATCCAAAAGCGTTGGAGTACTGTCGGATACTAAAGGGTCGCGCGATCTTGCTTCTTCAATAAGAGCTAATCTGCGGTTTAACAAAGCCGTAGCCATGAGCATACGGTCTTGCTTACCATCATTGGTAATAATTTGGAAAACACCACCGGTTGCCATTTTTAATTTATTAAAAATACTAACAAAATAGATTATCTAAAGATTATAATAAGTATATTCAAACATATATATTTATAAAAAATGAAAAATAATTCTTTTCTAAAAATATAAAAAATGATGGATGATTTAATTTTAGATTTGAATAATCTGAATTTTTCAGATAAAAAAACTGGAATAAATGCTCAAATATCAGGAATTTTATATGAAAAACAGGTATATAATATATGTTCAAAACTTAATTGGAAAGAATAAGATGTAAAATTCATAAAACAAATAATAAAGGATATATGCAAGCATCTGTTACAGCTTCTATACAACCAATATCTTATCCTAATATATCTTCATTTAGTTTAGATGATACAAGTAAAATTCCTATTAATTTAGAGATTATAAATTAAGTATTATAATTTCAGATGATTCTTTTGATGTATTCATACCATAAGACCAGTTTACTTCAAAAATATCATAATTATCATAAAGTTTTCTAATGAATTCACAATCATTATAGCATAATACCCAACCTTTATATTTTTTTAATATATCGGCAAGTTGTTGATGATTCTTTTGAAAATCCTCCTGATAGAGTAGCACCACTAAATGAACATCTGTTAATAATAAAATAATATGCGGCTCTGAGTAAAGAATTGATATTTTTATCTATAACATCTTTTCTATATTGGGCAAATTGATCTTTTGAAACTGGTTTTAATTGATTTATTGTTTTAACTAAATTATTTTTATCATATTTTACTGTACTCCAAAAATTAAATAAAGGTTCAAATTTATCATTGGCAATTATTTGCATATTATATTTATTTTGTAAGTAAAATTCAAATGAACCTCCACCAAAAAATGGTGATAAGATTGTATCATATCTGTTAATAGATTTAGTTGTATTTATTGTTTCTTCAATAATTTTACATGCTCTGCTTTTACCACCTGGATATCTTAAAGGTGATTTATTATTCATTTTGAAAAATAATATTAATTATATGTTAATATATTTAATCAATTTTAAATAATGATAATAGCTTTAACTCAATTAATTGATCGATGTATCGATTTATTTATAATTCTAATATGTTACAATATTCAATTGAATATCTTAAATTTATATTCATATAACATAGGAATATAAATAAAAATTGCTAAATATGATAGGAAAAATAAAAAGTGAATATTATATCTTGTAATATATAAGTTATTTATTAATATATTAAACTTGTGCATTATTCGTAAAACCATGGAAAATGATTTTTGGAATCATCGATCTAATATTCATTCTAAAGTAGAATATAAAGATGGTATTCAATATGTTTATGCATGTAATTGTTCGGAATGTTTAATTCCATCTATTGATAAAATAAAACTCGCAAAGCCTAAACCACATTTAATAAATTATGTACCAGTAAATTTTGATTGTGATTTTAGTAATAATGATTTTATTAATCCCAAATCGGATATTTCATTTGAAAAATCTAAAAAATGGGCTACTAAAATCAAACAGCGTAAACAACGCAAAAATGATCAAAAACTTTTGCGTAGATTAATAGCTCAAAATAAACATAAAGCAAATTAAGATAACTAATACTCGTACATGTGATATAAATGAATATATTCAAATTCAAACATATTTAAATTCAAACATATTTAAATTTGAATTAAATTTTTTTATTATACTATTTCATAAATTCAACCAAAATAAAATTCTAAATGAATACTAGCGATAATAAAACTAATGAAATTACTCCAATTCGAGTAGGAAAATATGTAAGACGTGGATTTGCTTATTCAACTCCACAATACAAAGATCATATTCCTATTAGAATACATTCTATGGAAAAAGAATATGGAGAACTCTCACCATATAGATTAAGTGATGCTAGAGGTAGAACTATTGAAAATTTATGGCAATTTAGTAAAGTTTATCCTGCAGTTGATAAAAGCATTCAATATAAAGGTTATACAAAAAATATTATTTGGGAGTATCCTGCTCAAGTTCATTATAGTGGTGATCCTACTAAATTAACACTTCAAAATTTAGATATTAATCAACTCAAATACGATTTTTGGGAATGGCGTAGAGCTGGTTTTAATTGTGATTTTGCAATTCGATATCCCAATTCTCATAAAGGACGGCATAAAGTTGTTGGAGCTATTTGGCCTACATTAGGTCTTTATGCAGAAGATGAATATTTTAAAAATAATAAAGCTTTAGTCGCCAGACCTTTTGAATATAAAATAGATGAAAAAATTCCAATTTATAATACAAGTACTGGTCAATTAATTTCTGATAAGAAACCACCGATTAATTTTAGTAAAAATCCCATTCAATACGATATTCTTGGATATGTTGAAGCAAGAAAACGTATTTATTGTGGACTATATGCTGAACTTGTTAAAATTCATCCACGATTTATTCAATTGCGTAGAGAACTTGATAAAGGTAATAAATTAATTATTTCTGAAGTAGATGGTCCTAAATATGATACCATGTATCCTTACAATCTTGTTGAAAATGATAGTATTCCATTTACATATGATATTTGTAAACATTTAATTAATGACGTAACTCATCCATTCGGTCATGGTTATACAATAGCAGCTCTTTTAATGGGGTGGGATGATCTTATTACTGATATAAATCATGTTACATTAGGAGGTGATTTAAATCATTATGTTATGAAGCCAAGTAAATAATTTTAGATAGTAATATATTTTTGTATTAATAAAAAATTGATTTTTTTTAGTCATATAATTAAAATCTTCAACACAAGAATCCAAACCAATGGATTCAAAGCAAACTTCCGAATTCCTCGATGCTCAAATTTGTAATGGATGTTCCATGATTGATTATTATGCTGAAATCGGTCAACAGGTACGTTCATTCTGCATTTGTGAAATCAAACCTGCTAATTTCATTATGCACTACAATAATATGGAGAATTTCCATTTTGAGCTTTCTGACATCAATCCAGACGAACGAGACTTAATTTGGAAGCAACATCTCAAAATAAAAAATTGGATTCAATTTAATCTTAAGCTACATTTAACCGAGGAAGACCTTTGTCTTCGTGGTTGGGATGATGATAATGGCGAACAATGTTATTGTACAAATTGCATTTTTCATGTTGCACCACCAAATACACCACATCATGCACATAATGAGGAATATGATGAATACGGTCCTTACTTCTGTGGGTGTGGCAGAAGTATATGCATTGATTGTTTGAGTCCAATTGAACCAGGTGATCGTAAAGATGAAGATGCAGATGAAGATGATGATCGTGAGGAACGATATGCATCATGGCGTGAAGTTATGAATGGTCAAATTTGTTGATCAATTGACATATCCTCTTAATTTACAGAATACATTTCTTTATTTTTTATAAGAAAAATCATTATAATTTTTAAATGAAAAATCATTATAATTTAAAAATAAAGTCAGAATAAAAGGGTATTTTCATTTTTTCTTTAATTTATTTATTTGTGATAAGATATCCATTAATATTTTAATAAAAATGAGTAAAGTAACATCATTTAATCTAAGATATGGTAAATTACAACTTGAAGAAATTAAATCTCAAGTTAATGAAATATTAATTATGATTAATGATTTAATTGTTGAAGCGCATGATAGATGTGAAACTAAATTAATTGTACCACTACCATTTAATTTTGATATTCCTAATTTGACAAAACTTAGTGCTCGAAAAAAAATATATGCTCTTATTATTGAAGATTTAACTAGTCCTAAAAGAGGATTTACAGTTCATTTAAAATATGTTCCTGATAATTCAGCATCCCTAATTATTTCATGGTTTACAGAAGAAGATGAATTACTTCGTCAACATGAAGAAGATATTTTAGAATATTATTCTAAACCATTTGATCAACGAACTGCTTTGAAACGACCTCAATCTATTCCATTTGAAGAAAGAATTAAACATTATTCATCACAAAAAAATTGAATATTCTAAAAACAATAGTAACAGATTTAATCATTTTATTCAAATTAATTAATTCAAAAAAATCAATGAATTCAAAAAAATCAATGAATTCAAAAAAATCAATGAATTCAAAAAAATCAATAAAACAAACTTTAATGAATGCTCCCGATGTCATTCGAGAGAAGTTTTGTAGATTTCTTACTGACAAAGATCTAACTAATCTCATTATTGCTGTTGGATACAAATCAGAAGGAATATTTTATCTCAGAGGAATACGAGACATTTTTTCTCATCATATGAAAATTTTGCAACGCTTCACATTACATTCATGGGAACCAGAAATTAATGAAAAAGATATTTATTACTTGATGTGTGAACGTAATTTTAGATCATTAAATTATATTCAAGAGTATGGTATGTTTGAATTTAAACAATCATGTCAAGTTAGTACAGTTACAAAAGGAATTGGACCAGAATATTTAACATATCCAATTATTTTAAAACTTTGCCAAATGTTCAAAATTTTAATTGTTATTGGCAAAAAATATATGTATTTTATCAAAGATTCTGAAGTTATATCTTTCTTATTTGATAAAAAAATGAATCCAGATACAAAAAGAATCAGACTTTTATTAGCTCAAAAGCAAATCTTGAGAAAGAATAAAGATCTACCTTTTCATAATTAAGCTGATATTGCTTCTTTTTTTTCTTCGGTATTTGGAGGTCCAGTATGTGAAGTTATATTATTTATAGTAACAGATCCTGAGCTATTTGAAAAGAATATTATAAACCATTGAATAACAGTAATTATTATAAGCAAAATAACTAATAAATATAAATTTGTATGAGAATCATTTGAACCATGCCTTTTCCCACATGCACAATTTCTATGATTATTATAACGATAATTATGTGATCCAGTTCTAATTCTATTCATTGTTGGTTCTGAGTAATAATTATGGACATCTTGTCGATAATTAAATTTTAATGCAGGATTTAAATCTTCAGGACGTAAATTATAATATTCATTTGGTTTGAAATAGTCATATCCAAAACTGTTACCGTTTAAATCCATTTTATTAGTTTGTTATAATTATAATTATTAATAAAAATTATAATTGAATTAATGGTCTTTTAATAAAGTAAATGGAGTATTTATTATAAAATTGTATTATAATGTATATAATAGTACAAAAATCAAAAACAGATTTGAATATTATTGATATAAAAAAATATATAAACCTCTAAACATATAAAATGAGTAAAATAAAAATTCCATATATACTTCAAATTAAAGGAGTAGTTCCTCAAGATTGTATTACTTTAGGAGCTATTTTTGATTCTGATCATTTATTAATTGAACCAGACTACAAAGAAGAAATTGTTCCATCAATATTTCAAAGTAAAGAAAATTGGATTTTGTCTACAATTCGACCATGTATAAATTGTACATTGAAATTTGACAGTGTTCCAATTCCAATAGCAATAAGTATGCAACGTAAAAAAACCGGTGATATAATGTTTTCACTTAAAAGAACAACTAATGGATCAGTACTTTTATTATGTAGTTTTGAATGTTATATTAACCATATATTTGAAATGGTACATAATGATTCTGATAGACATAATTTGCTTAAAATAATGGAATATTTAGCTATCGCTTTTGGAGTCCACCCAAAATCAATTTCACGAGGTAAAAGTCGTGAAGATATTGATATATATGGTGGTCCAATTTCAGTTAAAAAATATCGAGAACAAATTCATCCAATATTTTGGTAAATAATTTATTGTTTGTTATCCAAAATTGATTTTTTTCAGCATTCTTATATGAATTAATCATGGATAATAAAACCAATTATGACATACCTAAATTGGATTTCCAACAGATTACTAATGAAAATAAAGAGGAATCAGAAATTAATACATTTGATGAAAAATTCAACAATGAAAATATGGAGTTCCATCAAAGTTTTAAATTTATGTTGATGAACATAAAAGATGTTATTCTACACAATAAAAAATATGAAAGATTAGAAGAATTAAAAGAATTAAGTTATGTTAAAAATCAATATAGTATTTATTTTTCAATAGTAAGCAATAAATATTTTGATAAGAATTTCGCTGATGAGAAGATGGTTGGGAACGAAATGATTTTTCAATTCATTACATTACTATTAAATGAAAAAATTAGTAAATTAATTCATAATTTATCTATTTATCCACATTTTGTAAAAAAATTTCTTGAAAAACTGTCAGATATTATGTATTGGGCTAATAAGTATAAAATTGTAGAAATATTTGATTTTATAAAAAAACTTTTAACTTTTAGAAAACCAAAATTTAAATCAAGTATTGATATAATTGATTATATTATGAAGAATGGAGGAATATCTTATCTAAAAATAGAATATAAATTTGCTTGTCCTTATAGTAGAAAGGAATTAGACGAATTATCTAACAAATTATCTGATATGGACGACTATAAAAAAATTCAGTATTATTATAACAATCGATCAAATAAAAATATATTTAAATCTTATGAGATTAGAAATAATTTAAATCATACTTTTGAGCGTATTAATTTTAAACGATATTGTATTCTATTCCAACTTTTAGATACATCTGAAGAGTTAGATATTAACTTATTGCTTGTACCAACAAAAATATATTCACATTTCTTATGGGTATACACGAATATGTTTTCACATAATTTTCATTTACGTACTCAATCTTTACCAGACAATGAGTTTTTTAACTCTATGCTTAGAAATTGCGAATTACTTCCAAAAGAATTATCTGAAATGTTAAAAGCTAATTTATATGTATTGAATCAAATTTAAAATAGATATATTAGATTAGCTGAAATATAACTAAATATTTAAATTTGATTTTTTTACTTTAATCTATTAAGCATTCTATATTAAAAAACTATTGTCAAATAGTTCGAAAAATGAATACTACAGTTTTATCCACCAAAAATACAATTGTAAAAACTAAAATTAAAAAGAAACAAATCAATCAATCTACCACACCTTTTGAAAATCATCTTGTTAATAATGAACTATTTATTTCATGCAATTCTTTTCGTAATGCAATAAAAATAAGAGACTTTGTATTTGAATTATCCGAACATAAAAATCATTTTGTATTTTTATTTAATGAATCAAACAATTCACAAACTATATTTCTTCCATTTTATCACCCATTAACTAATTTTTTACCTGATAATGATAGTAAACGTCAATATACAGGTAGCATAGATGCAATTAAAATTGTAATTTTACTTATGGATAATCATAAAGGAATTGAACAAGCAAAGCATGATTCCAGAATTCAACAATGTATTAATAAACTTATTATTGAATATTTAATGGATATTGCTAATTTTGCAACATTGTACAAAATTCAACCAGTGTTTGATTATTTAGAGAAATTATTTACTATTACAAATTCTTTTATATTATATCCATTACAAGTACAAAGATATTTTAGAAAATATGCGCATGATCGTGAAATGACATTTCTTAAATCACTTTATAATAGGATAAGTTTTGAAAAAGAAATAGATTTCGAAATATTCCAAAAAGAGTTAGTTTGTTGTCTTTACCGTCTTGAAAATGAAATTTTTAATGAAAAGTCAATATTATATAATTACTCTTCACAAATTTATAATTTAATAGTCCAAGATAGTGAAAAAGAATATGAAAAAAAACAAGAAAAAGCACAAATATTTAATAATGTATATCAATTAATAAATGCTGGAATGAATAATTTAAGTGTAACTTCTAAATTCATGAATTATTTCTTGGTATCTCCGAATAATTGTAAATTTATTCCTGAAAATCATAAACCTTTACCAAATGATTTTAATATTTACTATCAAATTAAATTACCATCAGCATTATATAAATTGTTACAAATTAATTTATATATTCTTGCTATGAATAGAATTAAATGTACTCCTATTCGTACATGTGTGTATGATGATAGATTTAAAGATAATGAAGAAATAAAACATTATTAGTTATTGTCTAATGTACAAATTACTCATTACTCAACATTTAAATTAGTTATTATCCAATATACTGCTTGCATAAATGCATCGGCTATATGATTAATTTCACTATGATTAGCTTTTATATTAAATTTATAGTGTGGGTTATTTAAAGATTGTAAATTCAAATAAAATTTAAAATTTTCTGCTGTATGATGCTTATTAGCTGTATGAGATGTTTTAAATTTTGCTGCAAATGTTCCATATGATAGAGAATTATCAAATTGAATTGAATTTTTAAATGCAGGACCTATTGAAATACATGAATTCGATGGAACATTTTGATTGTTATCTTTTTTTTCATCATGAATATTTTTTAAACTTTCATTTTTTAAATATCCAATAGTTAAATTAATATTTGGATCAATATCAACAAATTCATATAAAATAGCAGATGAAATTAATCTGCTAAGATCATTTTGTCCCATTTGATATTCAACAATGATTTTATCAATTTGAATATTCGCACTATCAATAACTTTTCTTATTGATTTAAGTGCAAATTTTAAACGACTCAATCTAACCGAGTCTTCAGTTTCTCGAACAATTAAACCAGGAACTAAATCAAAAAGCCAAATAGATTTTACAGTTAAAATATTATTTATCAATTGAGTAATTTGTTGAATTTTTGCCGTAAAATTTTCTTCATTTTGTATTATTGAACAATGTTCATTAATTATATTTGATGGAATATATGAAACTAAACATACTCCTAAAGTTTTATCAGCACAATCAAAACTTAATATATGTTTAACTCCATACATTTTATAAATTATATAGAAATAATTAATTAATTGAATGATTATTTAATATTTAAATATTTTAAATCATTTTATTTAAAGATATAATTCATATTAAGAATATATATTTTAATTATTTCCACAATTTTACCAATATAAGTAATATAATTTAAAATGACTACTGCTATAAATATAGACGATCCAACAAGTATTTTTGGTATGGATAAAATATATAGTATGGGTGATCATGATACTTCAGTTGACCCATCATCTGTACATGATGAATTTATAAAAAATTACTTTGGTGCAACCCAACAAACTAATTATAGTGTCAGTAATTCTTTACAAAATAATTTAAACAAAATTCAATCATATGCTACAATTGACCAACCATATGGATCTTATGATCAAAGATCAGTATCTGGAACACCTAGTAAAAATTTCATGCCTCCTACAATTGGAGATCGTTTTGGAGGAAGTCCAACAAGAAGTATTACATCTGAAAGAGCACCTATTTCAGTTACAAGTGTTCGTTCAGATATTGAAAGTGTTCGTTCTGGTATGGATCGAATGGATTTGAGTCCAATGAATCAAAGAACAATGAATACTATTAGATATGGAGCTCCTGCGAAAACCGAAGATGAACGTATTAGTCATGTATTACATGAAATGTTTGATAGTAGTACAATTGGAACACCAATTATACCATTAATTACCGAAGATGATAAAGAAGAATTATTAGAAAATTGTTGTACTTTACGAGATGAATTAAAAGATTTAGGCTTAAACATCTCAAATATTCCAGAACCTAATAGCAATATGAGTAAAGATGAATTGGAAAGAATCTTTAGACGCCTTAGAATTAAAAATGATAGAAAACGTGCTACTACAACAGCTGAAGAATTAATATTACTAGCTGCAAAAGGTGTTGGTAAAGTATTTAATGGAAAACGTGAATTTTTTGGCTATAGATTAGATGCTCGAGGATGGGATGCAACAGTTAAAGGAAAATTTAAACGCATGCGATTTGATACATCAAATTGGATCTCAGGAATTATGAAAGAATATACTATGTCTTCAGGTACACGCATTGGAGTTGAATTAGTACCATCATTCTTATTACATTTAGTTACCAATAAAGGCGATGATGCTCCTTCTACAGTAAAACCAACTTATAGTGAAAAAGAATGGGAAAATAGTATTGCAGATATTGCAGATACTGAATAATTAAATATCGATAGCCTAATAAGATATTACGCATACTTGATTATGATAGTTTTTTTATATAAAAAAAATTGAAAATATTTAAATAAATAACAACAATCCATCCGAATAATCCATTATTCATCTAGGATTAATTATTATTATTAAAATTCAAAATGTCGGCTAAAGCTTCTCCTATTAAGAAATTTACTGAACAAAAGAATGAAATTGTTCGAAAGCCTGAAATTATTCAGAAATCTGAAATTCAATTACTTTTAATTAAAATCGAAAAACTTGAAGCAAAAATCGAAAAGCTTCAACTTCAAATGTATGATAATGATGGTTCAATTGATCAACTTTTCAATGAATTAAGTCAAACTGAGAAAGCATTATTGTATACTCAAAATCAACTTAGAACTGTAAAAGATGCAGTATCAACTGTTATTCGTCTCTTCTTTGGAATGTTTAAGCGATTAATTTCGCGAGCAACCAGAAAGGAAGAAAAGACATTAAGTATTGTTAATGAATTCAGTTTGTCTTCAATTCCTTGTACATTGTGTCTTGAAC
>Ga0214921_10009915_pt1 | contig 11904 bp, 12 predicted proteins | sample LL1505_MetaG_FD_177992 | JGI IMG/M metagenome (GOLD analysis project Ga0214921, IMG submission 177992) | Freshwater microbial communities from Lake Lanier, Atlanta, Georgia, United States - LL-1505 | ecosystem: Environmental > Aquatic > Freshwater > Lake | place: USA: Georgia | collected...
GGTCGATTCCGAGCGCATCCTCACCCGCTTGCGCGCCGAGGGCTACACGGTCGCGCCCGATTACGACAGCGCCGACGTCGTCGTCGTGAACACCTGCGGCTTCATCGACTCGGCGATCGACGAGTCCCTGGACGCCATCGGCGAGGCGCTCGAGCAGAACGGCCGCGTCATCGTCACGGGGTGTCTGGGGGCCAATCCGCAGCGCATCCTCGAACGTCATCCGCGCGTACTCAAAATAACCGGCCCGCATGCCTATGAAGACGTGCTCACGGCCGTGCACGAACATCTGCCGCCGAAGCACGATCCGTTCGTCGATCTCGTGCCGCCGCAAGGCATACGACTGACGCCGCGTCACTACGCATATCTGAAAATTTCCGAAGGCTGCAACAACAAGTGCAGCTTCTGCATCATCCCCGACTTGCGCGGCAAGCTCGCCAGCCGGCCCATCGATGCCGTGCTCACCGAAGCGGGCAAGCTCGTCGATGCCGGCGTGCGCGAGTTGTTGGTGATTTCGCAAGACACCAGCGCCTACGGTGTCGATCTCAAATATCGCGCGGCACCTTGGCGCGGCCAGGATTACGAGACCCGGTTTCTGGATCTCGCGCGCGGACTCGGTTCGCTCGGCGTCTGGGTGCGCATGCACTACGTGTATCCCTACCCGCACGTCGATGACGTCGTGCCGCTGATGGCCGAAGGAAAAATCCTTCCCTACCTCGACATTCCGTTCCAGCACGGCAGCCCGAGCGTATTGAAACGCATGAAGCGACCGGCGCATGCCGAAAACACGCTCGCCCGCATTGCGCGTTGGCGTTCGGTTTGCCCGCAGTTGACGCTGCGCAGCACCTTCATCGTGGGCTTCCCCGGTGAAACCGAAGCCGAGTTCGAAGAATTGCTCGCCTGGCTCGACGAAGCGCAGCTCGATCGCGTCGGCGCCTTCAAATATTCACCCGTCGCGGGCGCGGTGGCCAACGACGCCGGCGTGCACATCACCCCCGAAGTACAGGAAGAGCGGCTCGCACGCTTCATGGAACGTGCGCAGGCGATCAGCAGCGCACGCCTTGCCGCGCGCGTCGGCAAGATCGAAACCGTGCTCGTCGATGCGATCGAAGGCAATGTCGCGATCGCCCGCAGTCGCGGCGACGCACCCGAAATCGACGGCGTCGTGCGCATCACCAAAGGATCCAAACTCGCCGTCGGCGAGTTCGTGCGCGTGAAGATCACGCACGCGGACGATTACGATCTGCGCGCGACCGTCGTCGCCGGTTGAGCGAGCGGCGCGAGCTCAGCGTTTCCGATATTGCGCCGCGGCCGCATTGAACGCCGCCGCAACGTTGCGTCGCAGATCTTCGGGCTCCAGCACTTCGCAGTTCGCGCCATGCCGCAAGATGTCCATCACGAGCTCGGTCTCGTGCTTGTACGGAATGCGCAGCAGCACGCCACCATCGGCGAGCACTTCGGCCCGCGAGTCCGGATGCCATTCTTCTTCGGCCACCCAGCGCGCCGCGAGGGCGTTGAATTTCAGCACCGCGGTGCGATCGGCGCGACCGGTGAAAATGCCGTAACTCGAATCGAGTTCGGCCTCGAGCGTGCCGGCGGGCGGCTCGTGCACGGCTTCGGCGGCGACACGCGGCTTCTCGATGCGATCGACGGAAAACACGCGCAGTTCGTCACGGCGGTGACACCACGCGGCGAGATACCAGTTGCTGCGGTAGAAAGTGAGCCGCAACGGTGAACAGGTGCGCTCGGTCTCTTGATCGCGGCTGCGACTGCGATATGTGAAGGCGAGACGACGCCCGGTACGCAGCGCCGCCAACACCGTACTGAACGCCGCGGTGCTCGTCTGTCGCAATTGCGTCATGCGCAGCCGTACCCGATCTTTGAGCGCGCCGCGCCCCAAGGCCTGACGCTTGACCTTGCCGAGACGTACACGCACCGCGGCCGTCTCCTCGCGCAGCACACCGGGCGGGATCTGCTCGAGCAGTGCTTCGGCCTCGAGCAACATCGAGATTTCCGCGCCCGACAAACCGAGCAAGGCGGCTACGTTCGCATCGGCAGGGCTGCGGGCGAGCACGTAACCGTTGCGTTCGCGGTCGTAGCCGATCTCCACGCCCCGCTGGGTACGCAGGAAGGCGAGCAAGCGCTTGACCGTCGCCGGCGAAGCGTCGAGTTCGTCGCACAGGTCGGCGAGCGAACGGGGTTCCCGCGTACGCCACAGGGCATCGAAGATTTGTTGGACTTTTTCGTGACGTGCCATGGCGTCTCCCTCGCTCGATTTAACCACGGCGAGGGCTCAAAATTTGAGCCCCCGGCTCGAAAACCTCGAGTCATGCGAGCGCCCTGCCCCTCGCGTTACACTGCGCCGCATGAATATCTTCCCGAAATCTCTGGTGCACGGACTCGTCGCGGCGATCGTCGGGTCGTTCGCGGGCCTGCAGACGGCCTCGGCCGATTCGGTCGCCGAGCGCGCCTTTGCCGATGCCACCCACTACACGGTGCGCATCAGCGCCTCGACCGACTATTCGTTTCTCGAGAGCGACAAAGGTGGCTGGGACGGCGCCGGATTCCTGGTCGATCGCGAACGCCGCTGGGTGCTCACCAACGCCCACGTCGCCGGCTACGTCTCGGCAAAAATTCTGGTCGCCTTCAAAGGTCATGCGCGCGTGCCGGCAACCGCGAAGTTCGTCGACAATTTCGTCGACGTCGCGATCCTCGAATTGCCGCCGGGTTCGATTCCGCAGGAAGCGCGTGAAGCACGTCTCGCCTGCGGCAGCACGCCAGCCGTCGGCTCCGACCTCGGCGCCTTCGGTCATCCGCTCGGTTATCCGTTCACGGCGACGCGCGGCATCATGGCCGGCATCAGCCACGCGAAGGGCTATCCGCAATTGCAGACCGATGCACCCATCTCGCCGGGGAATTCCGGTGGCCCGCTGATCGACCTCGCCTCCGGCGACGTCGTCGGCATCAACACCGCCTCGCTAGGCGAACGTCGCGCGCAAAACATGAACTTCGCCGTCATCGCGCGCGATGCCTGCCAAATCCTGCGGCTGTTGCGCGACGACAAACCGGCGACCATCCCCAAAATAGCCACGACCTTCGCCGTCGACGAAGAAAACGTCGAGACGCTCACCGTGGCGGCCGATCCGCAGTTCGAAGACGGCCTCGGTTTGCGCGCCGGCGATACCGTGCAAAGCATCGTCGGCTCCGACGCGAAGTTCGAGAGCGCGGCGGAGTTCGTGCTCGCGCTGCGCGGGCGCAGCGGCAAAACGCCGCTGACCGTCGAGCGCGCCGGCAAAGTCACGACTATCGAAGCACGTCTGACGCCGAGCTTGCAGTTCGTCGGACGTCGCGGACTATTGCTGAGCGGCGCCGTGTTCGCGCCGCAGTTTTTGTATGAAGTGTCGAACCCGGACGAAGCGGGCCGACTCGTCGTGCATCAAGTGGAGCCCGGCTCGACCGCGGACTTGCACGAGCTGCATTTCGGTTCGCAGGTGATGACGGTCGACGGCCAAAGAATTCAAACGTTGTCGCAACTGGAGGCGATCGCCAGGCGCGCCATGGCGGCAAAGCGCGACCTGCGGCTGATTTTGCGCACCGTCGATTCGGACGGTGCGCCGACCGAAACTTATTGGGTCCGCGATCTGCCGATCGACGAAGTCGACTGGTACCCGAAGTGAGTCAGTCCGCGCTGCCGAAGCGCGCCGAATAGCGGTTCGTCGAACTCTGCAACGGTCGCACGCGATCGCCCATGTAGAACACGGCGATCGAATCGGGATTGTCGGTTTCGAGCTGGAACGGCGGCTCGCCCGTGACGCGCCGGCCTTCCGTGATGGTCTGCCGCCCCGACAACACGCGTTCGCCGCGCCCATCGACCACGTTGATGAGCGCCGGCGCCGTGACCACCAACCAAAAGCGTCGTGAGCGCGTCGCTTCGGACGGCGCGAGTTCCGGCACCGAACCGCGACTCACGCTCTCTTCGTTTTGTGCCGGGGGTTCAGGTGCCTCGGCGGGCGGCAGCACATCCTGCGTAGCGGGTTCGATCGGGACGGGCGTCGACGCGGCCACCGGTGCGGCGACAGTCGCGGCCGGCGGCGTCTCGGGATTTTTGACCGGCGGCGTCACCGCCACCGAATCGTGCGGACTCGGAGGCTCGTCGCCTGCACGACCGACCAACAAAAAGAGAATCGCGCCCGCAAGCAACACGCCCATCGCGGCGTAGAGCGACACCGACGCCGTCGCGCGGCGTTGGGCGGTCGTCGCCGGCGAGCTCACGGGCGGCACGAGCGGCGGTGCCTCGGTCGCGGCGGCATACGGCGGACCACCGAGCAGATCCGTCGCGACGTTCAAAAAATTCGCGTACGCGGTGGCCGCACGTTCGGCATACGCGGCCGAATAGAAGTTGGCCAGATCGTCCTGCTCGAGCCCCTGAATCTGCTTGTCCGACAAACGCAACTCGGCGGCGACCTGCAACACCGAGAGGCCGCGCGCGGTACGCGCAGCCTGCAGTGCCTGGGCGAATTCCGAGCGGCTTGCGGTCATTCGGCAGTGATGATCGCGACGTCGTCGACGATGCGCATGTGCCCGTCGCAGGCGATGTTCCATTTCGTTTCGGTGCCCTCGACACTGCATTCGTCGCGGACGGGCACGCGAATATCGAGATGTTTGACGAGGTGCTGCTGGCCGTTTTCGAACACGCGCCACACGAGCGGACTCCCCGCGGCCTTGGTATTGAAACGAATGTGATAGCGATTCATGGGCGCATTCTATCAGCGGCCCGCAGTTGGGCGTCGACCCATGCACCGATGGCCAGCGAGCTCGTCAGCCCCGGACTTTCGATGCCGAACAGGGCGATCACGCCGGGCAAGCCGTGGTGCTCCGGTCCGTCGATGCGAAAGTCCGGCTGCGGCTCGCCGGGCCCGTGGATCTTCGGTCGGATGCCCGCATAATCCGGGATCAATGCATCGTCGGGCAGGTCCGGCCAAAATTTGCGGATGTCCGCATAGAAGCGTGTCGCGCGTGAAACGTCGACCGCGTAATCGAGTGTCGTCACGTATTCGAGGTCCGGGCCGAAGATCGCCGCCCCGCCGAGGTCGCGTCGGTAATGAGTGCCGAGCGCACCCGGAATGGGCGGCGGGTAGACGAGTCGTTCGAACGGCGCTTTGCCCTGCAAACGAAAATAGTGCCCCTTGCCGTAGTGCAAAGCCGGGATCGACTGCGCGGGATAGCCGTCGATGCTCGCCGCCACTGCCTGCGCCTGCAAACCCGCTGCGATCACGACCGCGCCCGCCTCGATCGTCGTGGCCGCCCGCCCACCGATGCGTACGCGCCAGCCTTGCGTCGAACGCTGCGCCGCTTCGAAGGGCGCATCGACGATCACGTGCCCGCCCGCAGACTCGACGTCGCCCTGCAACGCGAGCATGTAGCCGTGACTGTCGAACACGCCGGTCTCGTTCGACAGCAGCGCCGCATCGCATCGCAACGCTGGCTCCATCGCCACGGCCTCATCGCGGCTCAGGCGATGCAGATTCTCGACGCCGTTGCGCGCGGCTTGCGCGGCAATGTCGTCGAGTCGCGCGAGTTCCTGCGCACCGTTCGCGACCACGAGCTTGCCGCATTTGCGATGGGCGACGCCTTTTGTTTCGAGGTAGGCATAGAGCATCCGCCGGCCCTGCACGCAAAAGCGCGCCTTCAAACTACCGCTCGGGTAGTAGAGCCCGGCATGGATGACCTCCGAATTGCGCGCCGAGACGCCCTCGCCGATGCGGGGTGCCGACTCGACAACGAGCACGCTGCATCCACTTTGCGCGAGCGCGCGGGCGCAGGCGAGCCCGACCGCACCGGCACCGATCACCACCACGTCGAAATCCGCACTCATCCGTTCGCGTCCTTCAAAATCCGGCGTCGAAGCGTAACATTGATCTCTTATGATTCATCGACACGTCATGAAGTCCTCGATCACCCGCCGTTTGCTGATCAGCCTCGTCGCCATCCTGGGCGCCTCGTTGCAAAGCGTCCGTGCAGCCGACAACGCACCGCCGCCGCTCACCGTCTATGCAGCCGCCTCGCTCACCAACGTTCTGCAAGAACTCGGCGAGGCGTATACGCACAAGAGCGGGCAGTCCGTGAAATTTTCTTTTGCCGGCACGGCGACGCTCGCGCGACAGATCGAATCCGGCGCAAGAGCCGACGTGTTCATCTCGGCCGATGCCGAGTGGATGGATTATGTCGCAGCCAAAGCGTTGCTCGAGCCGGGCTCACGTCGCGAACTGCTCGCGACGCGACTCGTGCTGATCGCCCCGCGCGCTGCAACCACCACGCTGCGCATCGAGCCCAAGTTCGCGATCGCTGCGGCGCTCGGTGACGGCGGTCGATTGTCTTTGGCCGACCCGCAATCCGTACCCGCCGGGCGCTATGCCAAAGCGGCGCTCGAGTCGTTGGGTGTTTGGCCGAGCGTTGCATCGCGACTTGCAGTGTCGGACAACGTGCGCACCGCCATGAACTTCGTCGCGCGCGGCGAAGCGCCACTCGGCGTCGTCTATGAAACCGACGCGCGCCTCGAGCCCGCCGTCAAAGTACTCGGCGTCTTTCCCGAGAGCGCGCATCCGCCGATCCGGTATGCGGCGGCGCGCTTGCGCGCCGCCGTGCCGTCGACGTTTTTGGAGTTCCTGTCGTCCGCCGAGGCGCACGAGGTGTTCGCGCGCGCCGGGTTCACGCCGATCCGCTAGATCAACGTACCGTGATCGTGATCACGTCGGAGACGACGGCCGGCTTGTGGGGCACGTGGTTGCGATCACCGAGCACGAGCTGCAAGGTGTGCTTGCCCGGTGCAAGTTCGATCGAGGTTTCGGTCTGCCCTTTGCCGAAGTGGACGTGGTTCGCATCGGCGGCGATCACGGCAGCCGCCGGCGGCGTCGGGGCATCGATGATCAAATGGTGATGACCCGTCTGCGGAAACTCGATGCCCGCCGGCGCGATGCCCATGCCACTCAATCCCATGACGACCTTGACGGGGCTCGAGACGGTATCGCCTGATTTCAAATTCACGAAGTAGACCTTCGCCTCCGAAGGTGCGGCGGTCTCGGGCATTTGGGCCGTCGCCATGCCGGCGGCGAGCAGCAACGTGACTGCGGTCAAGCGTGCAATGTTGAAGTACGACGGCATCGAACTCTCCTGATCAATGATGTTCAAATCATGACCGAGCGCTGCAGGAAAGTCGAACGCCCCGCGGCGTTCGCGGTTGCATCTGGCCCCGCAGCAAGTTCCGGGCGATGTCGTACAGCGAGGCGTCGATCTGCCGCAGCCGTTCGCTGCACAGGCAGCTCGCGCGCCGCGCACCGTCGAGATCCGCGATGGACACCGAGCCACGCTCGAGCGTCACCCAGCCCCGCTGCGCGAATTGCTTCAGGATGTCCGTGACGGTTTCACGCCGTATGCCCACGAACTGCCCCAGCTGCGCCTGAGTCAGCGTGATGCCGACGTCGTCGGGATACGCATCACGCGCCTCGAGCAACAGTCGCATCAGACGTTGCGTAGCGTCGTGCGTCGCGAGGCAAGCATGATTCAGCAACACGAGTTCCGCGAAAGCGCTCGTCGTCTGCGCGGTCAACTGTAAAAATTGCGTGCAGTCGGTGACGATGCTCCAAAATCGGTCGAGGTTGATTTTCAATGCATGACCACCGCGGATCAATCGAACCTCGAAGTCGATCGTCGCGAGCACCGTCCGTGCTCGCACGCCGACGAAGAATCGGGCCCCGAAAAATCGCATGAAGATGGCGGTACTATCGGACGATGGATACTCGGCCACCAGGACGCAATTGATCGGAAAATAGATGCACCCGTCGCGGTACGAATAGTTGCCGTTGGCGCCCGCGTGCAATTCGATCAGCGTGAACTCGGCGGCCAACGCGCGCCGCACGCCGAGCGGAAACAGATGAAAGTAACTGTTCGCGTCGAGCAAGGACTCGACGCGTTCGAGCGACAACGACGACATGCCGAACACCGCCTGCGGATGATATCGAGGGAGGGGATGCACCTATTTTCAAGCAAATTTATTTTGTTTGGGAGCCCTCGAGCCGGTCGCAATCCTGCACTCGCAGGATGGTTCGCGCTCATTCGGTCTTGTACTTTTCCGGCAGGCGTCGATCGGTACGCCGTGCAGAATGACGATGAGTGGATCGTGGACGCCCTGACCCAATCCGTCTCTCCCTTCGCGGTTGCGCTGCGCGAGGCGCGTCTCCGGCGCTCGCTGACGATCGCCGACGTTGCCGCGAAGACCTTGCTGTCGGACAAGCAAATCGTCGGCCTCGAGAATGACGACCTGTCCTATTTCTACGGTGCCGCGTTCGCCAACAAAGCCGCCGCGACTTACGCGGCCCTGCTCGAAGTCGACCCCGCCCTGCCGGGCGGGCCGCCCTTTCACGATCCTCGGGATCCGAAATCCGCCACCGCTCTGCGAGCGAGGCCCCCGACCCGGAACGAAAGCGCGTTGATCCGCTGGTTCGGCGAGGACGTCCGGTGCGGGGTTTGGTGGGTGATCGGCGGCTTTGCCGTGACGGTATTTTTGTTTTTCGTTTATCAGCTTTTCTTTCGCTGAGTTACGCCGCACCTGCGGTGATCGACTCGTTTGGGCGCTGCCGTTTGTCAGCCGAGGCTCCATACTCGAAGCCCCTGAACATCGAAGCGATCGACTGGGCACAGTTTTTTTCGAGTTTCATTTCTTCAGTGAAGCAGTCGCAGGAGTGGGTGCGGAGGATGTCGCGCCGCAAGATTCGTATGACGCTGCGATGCAATTCGATCACCCCCTCGCGCGCGAAGCGGTTCAGGATGTCGGTCACCGTCTCACGTCGCGTCGCGACCAGTCGGGCGATTTCCTCCTGGGTGAGGGTGATGTCGTTTCCCCGGCCGAACGAGATGCCTGCCCGCAGCAGCAATCGTGAAATACGCTGCGTCAGCGGGTGTCGGGCAAAACAACAGGTGTTCAGCGCATATTGCGCGGTTCGGCAGCGGTAGAGATCCAGCATGGGCTGCACGCGGCCCGGATCTTTGGCCATCGCGTGCTCGAGTCCGTCGTTGCGCAACCGCGCCGCGACGCCCGCTTTCAGCACGGTGACGGGATTGAGATCGAAATCCCGATCGATGAAATTCGCGATGCCATCGGCACCGATCAGCCGCATCATCACCGTGCTGCCGTCGGACAACGGCTTCTCGAGCGACAGCACGCAGGTCAGCGGGAAGTACAGACCGGGTGGCGTATGCGCGTTTCGCTGCCGAGCAAATTCCACCAATTCGACGTTGTCGGTGATGAACTTCGAGTTTTCTCCGGCAATCAGCGCCAGATATGTGTTTTGCGTCGCGAACAAATCCATTTGTCGTCTCCTCGGACCACGTCATCCACGAATAACACCCCCCCCCCTGATGCACAGAAGTCTTTATTTGTGCCGCTTCGATCATCAACCAATGAAATCGTCGATGCGCGGGAATCGGGTTTTATTGTGCGGTAACGCACAGAGGCGCTCTCTTGATTAACCTCCAAATTGCAGGTTTCTCGTCTTCGTACGCAGCGCAGTCACCGTGTTCTATTTCACCGGCGAACCGCAAACCGACATCACGCGCTGATGATCTCGAGCGCCGCGCGCTCACCCGACTCCATCGCGGCTTCCATGCCGACTTCAAGCCGGCGCGTGTGTTCGCCCGCGAAATGCAGACGCCCGAAGGGCTTCGCCATCGTTCGGTTCCAGTCGTACGCGGCGTGCGGTTTCAGGCTGTAGCTGCAGCCGCCGATGTGCGGCGTCATCGCCCAGGAATGCGCACCGATGAACTCGAGTTTGCCGCGCGTGCTCGGCCGCACCTTTTCGATGAAGTCGATCGCCATGCGACCACGATCGGCGACGCTCAATTTGTCGAATTCTTTGGACTTGGCCCCGAAGACGAGCGCGCTGATGAGCTCGCGTTTGCGATCGGGTTCGATCTGCTGACGAATGAGCGTGAACGGCCCGTCGGTCCACATCGAAGCCTCAAGCCCGTCCTGCTCCCAATACGGCGCCTTCACGCGCAGCCACACCTGACTTTGATTGCCGTACGGCATGTCGCGCACGGCGTCGGCCTGCGGGCCCGAGAGCCCGGGCGTGATCGCCACCTTGCGCAGCACCGTGAATGGCAACGCGGAAATCACCCGGCCCGCGCGCCATCGGCTGCCGTCGGCACAACGCACCGTGCAGTCGTTCGCGCCGACGTCGATGGCCATGACCGTCTTGTTGAGGATCACGCGGTCGCCGAGACTCGCCGCCATCGCATCCGTCAGCACCGACGTGCCGCCGACTACGTGGAATGACGTGAGGGCGGCGCGTTCGTAGGCGTCTTTGCCCTTGAATTCGTCCGACTGGGCCTGTGCGCGCGCCTCGATGCGCAAGCGCGTCGCCTCCTGGAACATGCGCAGCACGCTTTGCGTCTCGAGTCCCGGCGCACCGAGCGATTCGTTGATCAGGCGCATCGCCGTAGCCGAGGCGCCGCTGCGCTGCAGCCATTCGCCGAGGTGCAGATCATAGTTCGCGGCGCCGGGCGCAAAGACGTCGTCGAAGGTCTGGAACGGATTGCGCTGCTCGACGTAGAAACTTTGGAGCGTATGCGGCGGCACCGCACGCTCGGCGCCCTGCAGAGGGTTCGCCGCCGCGCTCGCCCAATCTTTGGCTGCCACCAGCGTATCGCCGATCACGAACGAATACGGCGCGTTGACGTGCGCGCCGGGGCCGAGCTTCACTTTGAGCTTGTTCGCCGTATCGAGCACGCGCGCGTACATGCGGCCGATCTGCGCCGCGCCGAGCTCGATGCGTGCATCGAAATCATAGGCGGTGTGCGAGCGGCCACCCGCTCGGCCGTCGGCTTCGAGCACCACGACGTCCAGACCGTTCTCCACCAGGATGCGCGCCGCATTCAGGCCCGCAAACCCCGCACCCACGATGATCACGTCGTGCTTGGGGGATGGGCGTTTGCGCGCGGCGGCGAAGGCCGGCGCGGTCGCGGCCGCGATGCTGCCCAGAATGGCTTGGCGTCGATCGATCTTCATTGGCGTTCACCCCGTAATGTGATGATCAGGATCGTAGCGCCTCTTGCAGACCAGTGCGATCCAGTCGGTCGAGCGGCAGGTTCGCGACGTGTTGGATGCGCCGATTCAAGCCGTGCATCACGTCCCGGAACGCGCCGCGCTTTATCGAGTCGTTTCGTAAAGTACGTGCGTTCGGAGCGAGTTTCCGACCGGCACTGCAGGGTGGTCGAATTCACCGACTTCTTTCATTCCGAGTCGTTTCATCACGGCAATGGAGGGGGTGTTGCCGAGCGATGTGAACGAGACGATTTTCGTCAGCCCCAGAACTTCGAAGCCGAAGATCAACGACGCTCGGGCTGCTTCCGTTGCGAGCCCCGCTCCCCAGTAAGACGGTCTCAATCGCCACCCCACCTCCACACACGGCGCAAAAGGCAACGGTGCGGTCGGGATGTTCAGACCGACGAAGCCGATCAAGTCACGATTGGATTTCAGTTCAACGGCCCAAAAGCCCCACCCTCGATCTTCGATCGCAACGGAAAATCGCTCGAGTAGCGAGTCGCTTTGCGCGCGATCGAGCGTATCGGGAAAATATTTCATCACCATCGGATCCGCGTTCATAGCGAAGAACGTGTCGCGATCGGCATCGCGCCATTGCCGCAAGATCAGTCGATCGGTAACCGGTGCGTTCAATTCGGTGCTCTTTCGTAGATTACGCGCCTTGGGACACTCGAATTGCCGCGCGTTTTTTGTAGAAATTCGTGTAATAGTCGCTCGCTCGTAGTCAATGGATCATTGAAAGTAGCGATGTCGGATTTGCCGCGCGACCCACACCAACCCCACCATGATCGGTACCTCGACTAATGGTC
>Ga0214921_10009916_pt1 | contig 11903 bp, 9 predicted proteins | sample LL1505_MetaG_FD_177992 | JGI IMG/M metagenome (GOLD analysis project Ga0214921, IMG submission 177992) | Freshwater microbial communities from Lake Lanier, Atlanta, Georgia, United States - LL-1505 | ecosystem: Environmental > Aquatic > Freshwater > Lake | place: USA: Georgia | collected 2015-05-28
GCGCCCTATTCTGTTTATTCGGCGGATCCGTCATCGGCGTTATCATTAAATTGCCCTCAGTTCTGGCCTTATTTGGACCCAAAAAAGAGTCCGAAAGTGTCCCATTTGTGCCCAGTATGGCTATTGCAGCAGCCCTTTGGTTCTTTCGGGGTCCTGAATTGGTCACCGCTTGGCATTTGTGGGTAAATTCTTGAGGTTTCTGGCTTGTCTACCCGCCCAAGGTTACCCCAAATAAGACACACCCCTATGAAGCAAATCGCTCTTTTAACTCTCATCGCCTCTGCCGCCTTAGTTGGTTGCAGCAGCTATGACACCCCTAACCACGGAAAAAACGTCTCCATGGAACCTGCGCATAATTTCCTCGGCCTTGTTAAAGTTGAGCCCGGCTCCTACTCCGCCATCAATAATTCCACCGTTCGTTTAAAAATGGACGACTTCTATTCTCGTCGCGCCAACTCGGGCGACCGCGTCACACTTCTTTGGGGTGCCATCACCCTGACCGATTACTAAATCGTCAAAGTGTCCTCTTGCAGAAGCCCCGATTTCGGGGCTTCTTCATTTATAGGAAAATGAACGATACGAGCAGCAATGTCGCTAGACACCTTCGCCATGCCGCGCTGAACAGCCCCCAAGCGATTGCGACGCTATCGCCTCTCTCCGTTAACGAAGATGGCCGAGTGATTCACGACTGGTGTTCGTTTTTAAAACTCGATCAAGAAAGCGACGCAGCAGCGCGAATTTTTCACGCGGAAGGTATCTCCGCAGGCACCCGCACATTACTCGCCGTGCGCGCAGGACATGACCTTATCGTGTGCATGTTTGGACTTTTAAAACTGGGAGCTATTCCCATCGCCATCGATCCAGGTATGGGCTGGAAAAAAATGTTGCAGTGTATCGAGAACACCACCCCCACCGCACTCGTCGCTCAGTCTAAACCTTTTTACTTAAGTTACCTTCCGTTCAAGGCATTCAAATCAATCACTCACCGCATTGAGGTAAACGGTAAGACTTGGAAAAAACTCATTAAGGATTGTTCAACCAGTACCGCACGACCAATCGAACCAGTCACCGCCTCAAGCCTCGCCGCGATTATTTTTACTTCTGGTTCAACCGGAACACCTAAAGGCGTACGTTACACACATGGAATGTTCGATGCACAAATTTCGCTCGTTCGTAAAACCTATCAAATTCAACCAGGCGAAGTCGATATGGCGATGCTTCCGGTATTTGGATTATTTAATCCTGCCCTCGGCGTCACCACCGTCACTCCACTGCTCGATCCCTCTCGCCCCGCCGATGCTAATCCCGCACTGATTGTCTCCGCATTACTCTCCGAAAAAGTAACTTCATCATTCGGATCGCCCGCTGTTTGGGGAAAAATCTCACAGTACTGCGAAACAAAAAAAATCAGCCTGCCGTTATTGAAGCGTCTTTTAATTGCCGGTGCACCGGTGCCCATTCCGCTCTTAAAGCAACTTAGGAAAATCGCACCTCATTGTCAAATTCACACGCCCTACGGCGCCACCGAATGCCTGCCAGTAGCGAGCATCGAGTCGAACGAAATTCTCAACGAAACTTTTTCCGAAACTTTACGCGGACAAGGAACTTGCGTCGGCAAACCCGTAGCGTCGGTAAAAGTTAAAATTATACAGGAGACGGATGACGTTATTCGAAATCTTAACGACGCTACCGTTTGCGCACCCAATACGGTTGGTGAAATTATTGTCACGGGACCAAGCGTCACCCATGCCTACGATCACAATCCTGAAGCCACGTTGCGAACAAAAATAAATGGAGATTCCGAGCTGTGGCATCGCATGGGCGACTTAGGAAGACTGGATCATGACGGACGACTCTGGTTCCATGGTCGCTGCATAGAAAAAGTAATCACCGCCAAAAATATTCTCACCACCGAATCAGTTGAGCCCGCATTCCAACAACATCCTGACGTGGCGCGTTGTGCTCTCATTGGAATTGGCAATGTGCCCAATCAGATCCCAGTTTTAGTTGTCGAACCAAAGCCAGATTGTTTTCCTGAATCTCGCGGTGAAATTATAAAATTTACCGAAAACATCTTGGAAATCACTCGCCATCATCCCATTGCCAACCAGATTAAAAGAATCGTGTTTCAGGAAAAACTTCCGGTCGATGTCAGACATAACGCCAAGATTCATCGACTACAACTCACACGCGAATGGAATCAAAAACTTCGCCGATAAATTAAAAAGCTTTCATGAAAAAACTCTGCGTTCTAGTCACCGGCGGTGGGGGTTTCTTGGGTCAAGCCATCGTCGAACGCTGCCTGTTGCGCGGTTACGAAGTGCGCGTCATTGGACGTCAACCCCTACCAAAATCCATCGCTGACCGAGTTGATTTTCGTCGGGGAAATCTTGCGGATCAGAAATTTGTGCAAACGGCCGTGGAGGGCTGCGATTATATTTTTCACGTGGCAGCTAAAGCGGGTATTTGGGGAAAGTGGGAAGACTATGTAGAATCCAATATCACGGGTACCCATCATTTAATCACCGCCGCACGAGTGTTGGAAGTTAAAGCCTTTATTTATACGAGCACACCGAGCGTCGTTTTTACGGGAGGATCTTTCAACGGTGCGAACGAGGAACTTCCGTATGGAAAGAATTGGCTCTGTGCTTATGCGGAAACCAAAGCCGCGGCGGAAAAAATTGTCTTAAAGGCCGCCTCACCTCACTTACGCGTTTGCGCATTACGACCTCATTTAATTTGGGGTCCTGGCGATCATCATTTATTTCCAAGAATCATCGCGAGTGCACGTAGCGGAAAACTTAAAATGGTTGGCGACGGAAATAATAAAGTAGACGTCACCCACGTCGACACCGCAGCGAATGTTCACCTGCAAGCGCTCGATGCGTTGCTCGCGGGTAAGGCCAACGGTAAGGCCTATTTTATTTCACAAGGCACTCCGGTAAAACTTTGGGAGTTCGTGAATCGTCTGCTCATCGGGGCCAACATCAAGCCCGTCACCCAAAAAATTTCTCTTCGCAAGGCTTACATCCTTGGTTCAGTTTTGGAAACAATCTGGTCGCTGTTTAAACTTAAAGGCGAGCCACCCATGACCCGATTTGTCGCCGTAGAATTAGCCAAAGATCATTGGTTTGATGTTTCCGCGGCACAAAAAGACTTAGGCTTAAAACCTGCACATAATACATGGAGTGCATTAGACGCCCTCGCCCTTACTTATCGTAAATCAAAATAAGTCTAAGGCTTGCCCTTATAGATAAATCACTCACCTCTCTCTCATGACTTCGACCGGACTCCAAGCGGACAAATCTTATGTGGTCTCCATGAAGACATGGTTCGATCAAACGGACGGACTCGGCATATTGCACCACTCGCATTACGTTCTCATGATGGAACGAGCACAGAAAACCATGTTCGTGAGTTTAATGGGCAAGGATACGCTCGACCCAGCCATTGCTCCTGATGTTTATGTGGTCGTCCGCGATCTACAGATTCAGTACCTTCAACCTATCAAACCCGAATGCGAAGTGAAAATCATCCTTCGCGTTAAGAAGGTCCGCGCCGCTGGGCTGACGATAGATTTTGAATTCCATAATACTGATTCAACAATTCTTTATGCGAAAGCCTCACGGACTGTTTGCCGAATGGATGGTCGCACACATCAGCCAGCCGAGTGGAGTGAAGAATTTAGAGCCAAGCACGAAGCCCTGCTAGGTTAGTTTTTTCTTAGTTCCAAACAAATCGGACAAGTTTTACCATCGCAGCCGCGAGCGGTACAATACTCTCTGCCGTAAAAAATGATTCTTAGGTGTAGTTTGTTCCAATCTTTTTCCGGAAAAACTTTTTTGAGGTCACGTTCAACCTGTTCGACGGATTTACCGACACTTAATTTCCATCTTTTGGCCAATCGATGAATGTGCGTATCCACGGGAAATGCTGGAACGCCAAAAGCTTGAGCCATCACGACGGATGCCGTTTTGTGTCCGACTCCAGGCAATTCTTCCAATTCTTCAAAAGTCCGCGGCACCTGCCCCTGATGTTTTTCCACAATCAGTTTGGCCAGTCCCACGAGAGCCTTCGATTTCTGCGGGGCCAGACCCAACTGGCGAATGACTTGGTAGACCTGCTCAACTTTGAGAAGGGCCATTTGTTGAGGCGTGGAAGCCAGACGAAAAAGACTGGGGGTGACTTCGTTGACCTTTTTGTCGGTACACTGAGCGGATAAAACCACCGCAATGAGCAAAGTAAAGGCATCGGAGTGATCCAACGGGATGGGGGTTTCCGGATAGAGTTTAGCCAAGTTTTTGGCCACGTAGTTGGCACGCTCTAAACGGGTCATGAATAAGCCATAATTCAAAATCACCTAAAAGCAAACAACGGATTGAGGACCCTCCGATACTTATGGCTACCACAGACTTATCTTATAGTAAAAAATAGTTTAACTGTGTATTTGCAGAGTCGGCAGTTCGTTTACAATTTCAGTCATGGTTCAGCTCCCGTTTAATCCAGAAAAAATAAATCGGGAACTTTCACGTCATTATATTCCAGCAAGCGAAACTGATATTCGCGCTATGTTTAATGCGATTGGGCTAAAAGAATTTACTGACCTGTATGCTCATATTCCTGCTGCGGTAAAATTCAGCAAAGCTTTAGCGCTACCCGACGAATTAGAATACAATGAATTAGCACAGCGCATGTCTGATCTCTCAAAAAAGAATCAGATTAAAAAAAGTTTCTTAGGCGACGGATTACAAGTTTATCAAACACACGAAATCGTCCAACACGTTTGCTCCATTCGCAATCTCACCACCTCCTACACACCCTATCAGCCCGAACGCTCACAAGGCACTCTAATCACACATTGGCTTTATCAATCCACCTTAGCGCAACTGACTGGATTTGAAGCGGTCAATTCATCCCTGTATGATCGTGCGAGTGCCCTCTTCGAAGCCGCCGTCTGCGCCACACGTCTTTCTGAAGCTGAAGCCAACGTCATCCTTGTCGCCGACAATCTCCTTCCATCCGACATCGAAGTTTTAAAAACTCACTGCGCTGGCACTGCCGTGCAATTAGATTTCGTATCCAGTGACGAGGACACGGGTTGTGTTAATGTCACACAGCTCAAAGCAAAAGTTTCGCAGCACCAAGGAAAGGTAGCGGCGTTTATATTCCCACAAATTAATCATCTCGGACTCATTGAAGATGTCGACACGATCACGGACCACTGTGCCGAACTTAAAGTACGTTCCATTGCAGTTATTGATCCGATGCTTTTAGCGACAGGCGGACTGAAAGCACCCAGTCAGTACGGAAAACAAGGAGCGGATATTATTATTGGAGAAGGCCAACATCTTGCGATTGGTGCTAATTTCGGTGGACCAGGCTTAGGGATATTCGCTGTTCGTCATAATGCTGAACACAAAAACGAAGTGCGTGAAACGCCCGGACGATTCGTCGGCAAAGCCAAAGACAATGCCGGACGAGATTGTATCGTGATGGTCATGTCGACCCGCGAACAACACATCCGCAAAGACAAAGCTACTTCAAACATCTGTTCCAATCAGGCGTTTATCGCAACCATCGCAGGCGCGGCTATTCTTGCGCGCGGCGAAAATGGCATGGCCCAAAGTTGCGCCCAAGGATTCAAACTCGCTCACCGTGCCGCCAAAAAACTTGGCGGTATTACCGGACTAAAAATTTGCTACGCCAAACAAGCTTTCTGGAATGAGTTCAGTTTAATGCTGCCCGAGCCAGCCAAGGGTGTGATCCAAAAAGGTCGCCAAGCGGGACTCCATGTCGGCGTTGATATTACCGGCCGAACTCCTTGCAATTGTTCACTTCTGAAAATCTCTTTCAGCGATATTCAAACCGAAGCTGAAGCCGATGAATTGGTAGCCTTCTTTGAAAAACTTTATGGTCAGTCAAAGTCGGAGTCTGCTTTGGCCGATGTACCCGCCCATTTACTCCGTCAACAACCCGTCGGACTTCCTTCTTTTAGTTTATCAGAATTAAAAGACTACTACACACGCCTCGGGGAATTAAATGTTTCTCCGGATACCGGCTGCTTCCCTCTCGGATCATGTACGATGAAGTACAATCCGCACATTAACGATTGGGCCGCTAACTTACCTGGATTCACCCAACTACACCCGCAAGCCCCCCATGAAGACAGCCAAGGTAGCCTCGAGTTGTTATGGCAAATTCAAGAATGGTTTAAAGCCATCACGGGCTTACCTGGTATCACCACACAGCCCGTCGCCGGTGCTCAAGGTGAACTCGTCGGAATTAAACTTTTCCAAGCCTACCACGAGAAACGCGGTGAGAGTCATCGAGATATTTTACTGATACCATCGAGTGCACACGGAACCAATTTCGCAACGGCGACAACGGCTGGATTTATAAACAAGAAACGTGCGGACGGCGCTCCCTCTGGCATCGTTATTTTAAAATCCTCACCCGATGGTCGAGTGGATCAAAATGATTTTGATTCAAAGATTCGTGAACTAGGTCCACGTATTGCGGGCATGATGGTCACGAATCCGAATACGTCGGGTGTCTTTGAAACAGACTTCAAAAGAATGGCTGATGCGATTCACGCTGCGGGCGGACTGGTTTATATGGATGGAGCGAACATGAATGCGATTGCTGGCTGGATAAATCTAGAAGCTCTAGGCGTCGACGCAGTGCATAATAACCTACACAAAACTTGGACCGTGCCTCATGGTGGTGGTGGACCTGGCGACGGAATTGTCGGCGTGTCTTCACGTCTGGTTGACTTCCTTCCAGGGTACCAAATCGAAAAACAAGGGACACAGTTTGTGCCCGTTAAACCTAAACACAGTATCGGATCTTTTCACCGACACTGGGGCAACTTCGCCCACAAAGTAAGAGTGTACACTTATCTACAGCGCCTCGGACGGGAGGGCGTCACCCGCATGTCTGCGATGTCAGTCCTATCCAGTCGCTATCTCCATTCCAAACTCTCAGCACACTTCCCCTCATTGCCTACCGCGGCGGAATCGATTCCGCGCATGCATGAATTTATTATCACACTTTCTGCTGATGATTTTAAATTAATCGAAGCTTCAGGCATTCCTAAACCCAATATTATTAGTCGGGTCGGAAAACTGTTCCTCGATTTCGGTTTCCACGCACCGACCGTAGCATTCCCCGAAGTTTTCGGCTTAATGATCGAGCCCACGGAATCCTATACCAAAGACGAGCTCGACCGCTTTGCAGAAACCGTGATTGAGATTGGTAAACTCATCCGGTCACACCCGCAAGTTCTGCAATCCACTCCACGATTTACTCCCGTCGACCGCGTTGACGAAGTCGCTGCCAATCGTGGACTTACTCTAAGTGAGCACATCACTGCATTACCTCAGATTAATCCTAATCGCCTCTCTCCGGTTCTACTCAATCAACTTCCGATTAAAGAAATTAGTGATAAAATCTTAGCGACTATTTAACTTTATTCACTCGGTGTGAATGAGTGAGTAAAATAAGTCCTAGAATAAAAAGTAAAGCAAAGGAGGCGAAGCCAATGCGCTCGGCCGAAGTTTCATCCGTTGGATTAGCAAAAGCCCAGCCAGCGAATGCTCCCAGCAGAGGTCCGATAAAGGCAGCAAACTTGCCCATCATACTATAAAAGCCAAAGTAAACTACCTCCCTGCCAGGGGGCACTAATTCGGCGAAGTAGGAGCGACTCAGAGCCTGTACGCCACCCTGTACCATGCCCACGCCTGCAGCAATCAACCAAACTGACGGGAAGGTGAAATTGAGCAGGGTTAAATTACCTGGTTGAATTTGCGAGCCGAGCAGCGTGAGGAAAATGTAACCCACTAAGGCGATCGCAATCATGCGGACGGCGCCCCAGCGATTTCCTAACCAACCAAAAATGAGTGCGGCCGGAACGCCAATGACTTGGACGACCAAGAAAGCTTTAATTAAGTCCATCTCTCCAAAACCTAAGACCGCACCAAAGTGAGCGGCGGAAGTTTTGACCGCATGCAGACCATCAATATACAAAATATAAGCCAATAAAAACCAACGGACTTTTACATCGGCCCAAAGTTCTTTGCTCGTTTGCAAAGTGGCGTGAAACACTTGGCGGAGCGATAAGCTAGGCACATGAGCGGAACGCTCATCCGGATAAAATAAAAGCGGGAGTGAGAAAATGAGCCACCAGAGACCCGCTGCTAAATAAACCCAGCGCAAGGAGTCGCCCGCAAAGAAACCTAAAGCGAGACAGACTAAGATAATTAATCCCGCTACAAAGCCCAATGAATACGCCACTCCGCTAATGAAATGTCGTTGGCCCGGAGGAGCAAAATCCACAATCATAGAATCGTAAAAGGTGCTCGCACAGAAAAAGGCGATGGCACCGAGCGTATAAAGTAATGCCGAATAAAACCAAGCGCTAGCGGGGACAAAGGAAAGTCCGCAGGTGAAAATAACACCAAGAATCACCGACCAGCGTAACGCACGCCGGCGAAAGCGTCCCGTTTCCGCTAGCTGACCTAAGAAGGGCGCCACTAAGAATATTAAAAAACAGGGAGTGGCCTGACTTAACTTAAAGGTAATGGATTCGGTTTGATGATCTAAGCCCTGACCCCAGTAGCGGTGAAACATTTGTGGCCAAATTAAAGCCAGCACCACCATGGCGAACCCCGTATTCGCAAAATCGTAGAGCGCCCACGTTCCTGCCCGTCGCCAAGAGAAAGGTTTATGGGATGACAATTCCTGCACGCCATGAATCTGGCACACACAAGAAAATCTACAAACAGTTATTTAACTTCTAACTGTTTAAATAATTCCACCGCCGACTGTGCCCGATTCAGAATATAAACGTGGTAACCAGGTGCACCACGACTGAGCAGACCCTTGATTTGTCGCACCGCCCAAGAAACGCCGACCTTGCGCTGTGCTTCTTCGTCCTCCCCGCAGGCCTCTAATTCTTTGACCAGTAAATCAGGGATTTTAGCCTTACAAAATCCACAGAATCGACGGGCCTGTTTTAAAGATAGTACCGGCATGATCCCGGGTAAGATCGGCACGGTAACGCCAGCAGCACGCGACCGACTAACAAATTTAAAGTAATCTTCGTTGTCCAAGAAAAGCTGAGTGGTGACAAAATCTGCACCCGCAGAAACTTTTCCTGCTAAGAAACGAATATCCGATAAGTCATCAGGCGACGAGGGATGTCTTTCGGGGAAACCAGCAACTCCCACTGCAAAACGATTCGGAAAACTTTCTTTAATTAATTCAACCAAGCCCGAGGCATAGGCAAATCCATCGGGGTGAGCCGTGAATTCATTTTGTCCCTTAGGCGGATCGCCACGGAGCGCAAGTATACCCATAAATCCAGCTGCATCATATTTACTGATAATTTCTTTTAACTCTTCACGACTATGGCCCACACAAGTTAGGTGAGCGATGAGCGGATAACCGGCTTTAACCAATTGGCTGCCATATTCTAAAACCGTAGAGCGATCAGAACCACCCGCACCATAAGTAATCGAAGCAAAATCTACGCCGAGGGGTTTGAGAATTTTTGCCGTCTCCAACATAGCCGAACCATCCGACGCCGATTTGGGTGGAAAAAACTCCACCGAAACAGTCGGTCGATGCTTCGCCCGTAAACGGTTAATAAATTCTGCCTTAGACATATGTATCATCGTATCGAGATATGTAGATAGATGTCAATATCTCCCTATTTATTGGGATTAATATCGATATTGGCGGGCAATTCTCCTGGGAGGGCAACGTGATAAACCATTACCATCCAGCAAAGCATCACGGGATATATAAGAATAATAAAACCCATACTGCCAAAAATTGAGATAAGAATACCTGCACGTACCGACAGAGTTTGATTAATCACTAAAAATATAACTGGAAGAATAACGAAGATAATCGAGGCAACATATCCGATGGAAGTAGTACCCGAATAAAATCCGGCCGACCGTGTTAAATCCATCTGACAGCTACTACAGGCTTTTCTCAAGTGGAACCATGATTGTAGCAGTCCATATTCGCCGCAGTTAGGACAGCGACACACCAGACCTCGTGAAATAATTTCACCTCTACCAATTTTAAATTCAGCATCTTCCATGATTACATGCGCTCCACTGGCTCAATCGCTAGTAAGCGTAAACCTGTTTCTAAGATTGAACAGGTACGAGCACACAACATTAAGCGGCGAGCCTTAGTCGCTGCAGGCAAAGACGGATCGCTCACGGAATTGGCTGCATAAAAAGTACCGTAAGCTGCGGCTAACTCATGCAAGTAAGTACACAGGTGGTGCGGACGAAGATCCTCGAGAGCGGAATCTAAAGCGGCCGTGAAGCCTAAGAGTTTTCGCGCGAGTGAGATTTCCTCAGGCGTTTCTAAATCGGATGCACCCTCTTCTCCTTGTCCTAAGGCGATACCAGTCTTTCTAAAAATTGAACGAACGCGAACCGCGGCATACATCAAATAAGGGGCCGTATTGCCTTCAAAGGCTAACAATTTAGACCACGAGAACGAATAATCCATTGTGCGATTTGAAGCCAGATCAACGTAACGTAGCGCAGCGACTCCGACTTTTTGGGCAATCATGCGACGTTCAGACTCAGGAAACTCAGGACTTTTTTCTGTGACGGCTGCGTAAGCTCTTTCGGTGGCTTCATCAATGAGTGACTGTAAACGAACCGGGTCGCCTGATTTTGTTTTAATGGCTTTTCCGTCTTCGCCTAAGATAGTTCCAAACCAAACGTGACGTAATCGTGGAAGCTTTCTTTGGCTTAAATTAAACCAGCGAGTTCCGGTTCTGAAAAGTTGATGGAAGTGATCCTGCTGACGTCCGTCAGTCACGTAGACAATTTCTTCGGCTTTAAAATGTTCAGCTCGATAAAGAAGCGTAGCTAAATCGGTTGATGCGTAATTTGAAGAGCCATCTTTCTTTCTGACAATAAATGGCATCTTGGTTTCAGCGTGACGAGAGAAGCGCGGTTCTTCGTCATCCCATACAACCAAGGCTCCTTCACTCTCTTCAGCCAATCCGCATTTCTGCAGCTCGGTGTAAACTTGATCTACTTTGTCGCGATAAAAAGATTCACCGAGAATCACATCACTCTTTAGTCCAAATTGATCATAGATACGCTGACAGGCAGTATTGGAAACTTGCACAATTTCCTCCCATAATTTGAGGTTTTCAGGGTCGCCGGTTTGTAGTTTGGCAAGTTCCGCACGAGCTGCATCCAAGGCCGCAGGATCGGCTTTAGTTTGGACACTACCCTCTTTATACAATCGCTCAAGGTCCTCGAGTGCGGTTGGACTTTTCGCATCGAGTTTAAATCCAGAACGACGAATCGCTAAAATAAGAATTCCGAAATTCGTTCCCCAGTCCCCGATGTGATTATCGCGAATTAATTCAGCGCCACAAAATTCAATCAGTCGAGCGACTGCTTCGCCGATTACAATCGGACGCAAGTGTCCGACGTGCATTTGCTTGGCGGTATTGGGCGAGGGGTAATCAATCACCACTTTTTTACCGCCCATAATTTTTGCTGCACCGGCACGCCACTTGGATTCATCGCGATATTCTTTTAACCAAGCGCCGAGAGCAATCGGGGTAAGTTTGAAGTTAATGAAGCCTGGGCCAGCAACTTCGGCTGCAATGAGCGTTTCATCTAATTCGCCCGAAGCTCGCACTGCTTCAAGCAATGCGGTAGCGAGAGCGCGTGGGTTCAGCTTAGCTCTTTTGGCTGCAGCCAAAACTCCGTTCGCTTGGAAATCAGCGTGACGGGGATCCGACGGACGCAATTCAGGGTCGAAATGAGAATCAAGACCGGCGACCTGCGGTGCTACCTTACGGAGCAAAGCATCAAGTTCACGTGCTGGATTAAACCAAACTGGCATATAAA
>Ga0214921_10009917_pt1 | contig 11903 bp, 10 predicted proteins | sample LL1505_MetaG_FD_177992 | JGI IMG/M metagenome (GOLD analysis project Ga0214921, IMG submission 177992) | Freshwater microbial communities from Lake Lanier, Atlanta, Georgia, United States - LL-1505 | ecosystem: Environmental > Aquatic > Freshwater > Lake | place: USA: Georgia | collected...
CTACCAAAACATTATCGTAGGACGCAGCGGAGGAAAAAGCAATAGACATAGCCGTGTCTATCCAAGAAGCAAATGTTTCTGGGTCAACCTCTGCTGACATCTTTACTACTGGAGCCTCTTCTGGCAAGCCAGACCACTCAACTAAACAAACTCCTGTTGCCTTACCAGGATCTATAGAAACTATGTATTTCATTTAGTACTTCTCACCCCAATTCTCTAACGGACCATCTATTCCAGCAGTTAGTGGAACATCCCAACCTTCAGTGGTTGTCATACATTCTTGAACTATCTTTTTAAACTCTTCTGCTTGCTCCCTAGGTGCTTGTAAAACAATTTCATCGTGCACTGGGACGATAAGGTACTCGGTCAAGTCTGCTTGATCAAGTTTTATTAGATTGCTTTTAAATATCTCGGCAGCCCCGCCTTGAATTAAGTAATTAATTAACGTGTAAACACGTCCTTCATCGCAAGGAATTTTACGACCAGTCCAAGTGTAAATGTAACCCTGACCTTCATCCCTCTCTCTACGAGCACCAAGATTTTCGATATCTCTTTGAAACTTAATCATTCCTGGGTAACGCTTATCAAAAGCATCTGATACAGATTTCATCTGAGACTCTAGAACTCCAGCGGTGAGTGCTTGTTTAGCAACTCCAGCACCGTAGAGACGACCATAAACCATTCCTTTAATTAAGTTACGTCTTTTATCTGAACGAGTCATATCTGGTTCTTGATAAACCTCACGACCAATTTCAGTAAAGGGATCTGAGCCAGTTGCATCAGCGCGATTAAAAAGATTAATTAAGTTAGGATCTTTAGATAAAGAAGCAAACATACGGAACTCGACCTGATCTAAGTCAGAGGTAATAATTACGTGATCTTTATCTTTAGGTATAAATGCTCTGCGAACAGTGTCATCTCCCTTTGGTAGGGTTTGTAGCGCTGGGTCGGTGATAGACATGCGAGAGGTGCGAGCACCTAATGTCTTTACAGAAGGGTGAACAATGCCATCAATGGACTTGTTTAAGAAGTTAAGGAAGTAGGTATTTGCCAGTTTATCTGCTTTACGCTGTTTTAGAATTGTCTCAGCAAGGTTTTTAACCTCATCATTGCCTTGAATTGTTAGTAGGTGAAGTTGATCCTTACTTGCAGACTTTTGACCAGAAGGAGTAGTTTCAGTTATCTCTGCGCCAAGTTTTTCAAATAATCTAACTAGTTGGATATTACTAGTAATACTAGTTCCAGCATAGGTTTTAGCAGCCCAATCTTTTACCGACTCCGTGTAATCAATAAGTTCTTCATACTTACGTTTTGAATACTCTAAATCAACTCTTGCTCCATTTATCTCCATACGGGTAACTATTTTTCTAGCAGCCATCTCAATCTCATAGGCTTTGTGGTAAGGCTGATTAGGACCGCACTTCTCATAAAATTTTTCCCACAGACGCATTGTTAAAATAGTATCAAGTGCGCCATAAGACCAATAAGGTTCAAAGTTTGTAGGAACAGTTCCCCAAGTCCAACCATTTTTTGCTAGGTCAACATCTAACTTATCTTGAAGGTGCGCAGCATGACCATCTACAAGTCTTGCTGATAAAGGCTTTAGACCACCAGGACCTAATGGATCAATAAGGTGAGCCATAATCATTGTGTCATGTGCTCGATGCCAAGGTATTTCCCAATTAGATTTAATTGCAAACCATCTTGCTTCGAATGCAATATTGTGGCACACAATAGGTCCATTAAATTTATTCATTGCTTCATAAAAAACTCCAGACCATTCTGCCCAAGGAATAGACCAGCCATGCATACCATCACCAACTTGAACCAAACGAAGATCACCATGCCAAGGAGATAAAGCATGATCTCTAGGTGAACCTAGTTTTTCTCCCGTCTCGGTATCGATTGCAATTGCATCATGAGGACGGCGTTGACCTAGCCAAGAAATAAATTCGTTTGCCTTTTCTACAGAATCAACAAGGCTTACTTGAATTCCATCTAGTCCGTTTGTCATTTATCCTTCTGTCGTTTTGGTTTAGTTTAGTTCTTTTTTATGGAATTGTCTCTACTCTATAGATAAGATCTATATTCTCGTCATTCTTAGCGGCAATGTCTAGGAGTTTTTGAGCAACGTAGGTGAGGTATCTTGCCCCATTCTCGTTGTATTTGTAAAGTGCGTCTAGTACTGGCTGAGGATTATCACTTACCTGAGCCCAGTAGCGGTACTTTTCTGGGAAAATAATAGGTAAAGATCTATTAGGAGAACACTCTTCACAAGGAATGGCGTCATCTTCAAGATTATCGGTGAACTCGTCAACTAAATTATATCGATCTACTTTTTCACAGGTCGCTCCGTGATAAATTAGAGAGACTCCAATACGAGAAAGTACGTAAGAACCGTTTTCAGTTTTATAAAGAGCAAATTCAATCCATCTAACAGAACCCTTACGCCATGAAGAAGATTTACTTAGTAGTGTTCCATTAAACTGTAAAGTTCTAGAACTATCTTTTACCTCAAACATTATGTCTCTTTAGTTTCGGTTTCAGAGATCTTTGCTATCTCCATAAGTTGAGTCAGATCAGCACGAAGGGATGCAATTTGTCCTTCATAGTTTGCAGTAAGTTCACCAATACGTTGCTGTAGGGCAATAATCATTAACTCTTGCTTTGTTTTAAACTCGCTCATGTCTTTTTGTCTTTCTCTTATGTTTTTATTCTGCTTGGATGACAGAGTATGTTTCTTCTAAAGCCGCTATCTGAGACTCTGATGAAAGTATAGAGGCTCTTGCAGAGGCTATATCGGACTCAGTTGGGGCTAAACTAGCCTCTTCTTCTATAATAAAAAGTTCAGAGTTAAATTTATTAATTTTATGGTTACGTATACGAGAAGCAACTAAATCAAGTTTTTCTTGCTTTGTTACATCTTTAGTGACCACTGTAGATCCTTAAGCGTTTAGTGCTACTATTTCAGCGCTTAGTGCTGCAACCTTTGCATCGACCTCTGTTATTTTTTCATTAAGTGAGTCCACTCTAAAAGTAGAAGGTGTTGCTATGGCTTCTTCTTCTTTTATAGATATTTGATAGTCATACTTGTTGTACTTCAAAGTTTTGATGTGTTGATTTATGATACTAATTTTTTCTTCTTTACTTAGTTCTATTGTCATTTTTTTCCATTTCTTTTTTAGCCCTGTTTAGTGCAGGTTTCTTATTGTATCAGGAGAGGGAGCTTCTTAACTTGACTGTATAGGGCTTTCATACCCTAGATAGCCTAAATCTTCTAGCATTGATATAAAAACAGCCTTTTTAGCGTTGCAATCTGCCAACTCATCTTCCAAGGAATACTTATCCTTAAACTCTTCGGCATGATCTATAAATGATTTTATTATAAAATCCAACTTATTAAGTTTGTCAATTATAATGTCTATTTTTTCTTCATTGGTTAGCATCAATTCTCCTAAGTGTATGTTGTAGCACTTGGTACCCATGCTCCGTATAATGAAACCCCAGCGCTGTTTCCTGCCCTTACCTGAACTCTTGCATAGTTATTTAAACCCGAGTACCCTTGGCTGGCTCCAAGCTGAAGAGATGTTCCGTACACAATTGTGTTATAAGGTCCAAGGCGACTTGCACCAGAGGAACTCCGCGCCGTGTAATTTAATACTTCATAGTAAGTTGCACCAGATACTGAATTCCAGTTTACGGCTCCGCTTCCACTTAGGGTAAGACCAGTCGGAGTTGCTGGTATTGTTACCACTGGAGCAGATGTTGTAAAACTATAACTAGCAGATGCTGTATTGCCAGTAGAAGAATATACGGTAACAGTTCCAGAGTAGAATGTGCTTGAAGATAGACCAGAAAAAGTATAACTATTAGCAAAACCAAGATATGTACTATTTACATAAGAATATGATTGATTAGTTGATGACCAGTTAATTGTTGCACCACTTGAACTAATACCAGTGTTTGCATTCATTGTAATTGTTGGAATAATTGGTGCTTGAGTAACAGTAAATTGGTATCCAGGGCTCCAATCACTTATTGTTGAAGACGGACCTAGCCCAGTGTTAGTTGGACTTGAAACAGATCTAACGTAAGCATACCAAGCATTGCTGGCAGAAGTAGGTCCAGTGTAATCAGTTATTGGGCTCGAACTACCATACTCATCATATGAAGTGCTACCGAATGAGAGAGTCCACCATATTTGATAATAAGGTCCAGAGCCACCAGAAAAATAAACTGTTACTGGCTGCCCACTGGAGTCTCCAGCAGTTACTAGGTAAATGGTTGGCGGTGTTAAAACAGAAGAAGTTGTAAAATTAGTAGTTCCATAACTGGTTCCAGTAAAAAAGTAGTTATTAGCCCTAACGTAAACCGTATAGTTTGTTCCACCAGAAAGACCAGTAACAGTTGCAGACGTTGTTAATCCTGTATTTGTCCAGTTTGATTGATCCGTTGAGTAGTCATAACTTAATATTTTAGATCCGCCTAGGCTAGATGGAGCAGACCAAGATACAGATGCAGAACTTCCAGTTACACTAGAGTTGCTTACAGATGTAGGCGCTGATGGAGATGACCCTGCTGCTGTTGTAAGTGCGTAGTATCCATCGTCAAGGTCGCCGCTAGTTACAGTATCAAGTTGTATCCAACCTCCCCAACTAATCCCTTGAGAAGAAAAAATTCCAGATCCTGGACCTGTAGAAGCGCCAAAGCCAAAATATATCAATACTTGCTGCGTGGTTAAAATGCTAGAAGATATGTTGCTATACCCGCCAGAAGATCCGATTCCATCTACATAATATCCAATATCAGTACTTATAGTAGAACTGTTTCTTGGGCTAACTGCTGTAGTAAAGGTATACTCTATAAAAGCATAGCCACCTGCATCTGGTATTTGTATTTCTAATCTAATTTCAGATGTATTTGAATTTCCAAAACGATGACCTCTCCAAAAAATATATTGCGTAGATCCAGAGGCAGCAACGCTTAAAAAGTCTTGTACTAGATCTGCTGTAAGCATAGAAAGTACGCGACCTACAAAACCAAGATAAGTTACAGTTCTTCCAGAGTCAAAAGATATGTAGCCATTTGTTCCTATATATAAAGTATTTCCAAAATTAAAAGTATACGGATATCCTGCGTATGTAGAGGCGGTTGCTGTATTGGAGTAGTTTCCGTAATAACCAGTAGCAGAGGCTCCTGTATAAGGAAGTATTCTAAAATTATAAGAAATTCCGCCGCCTGTTAGCCCAGTAACGCTTACTGATGTTGCAGAGCCAGATACTGTAGAAAAAGTACTCCAAATACCGCTTGAGGCAAGTTTATATTGAACTACTTGACTTCCAGCGTAGACGGAAGCAGTCCATGAAAGATCTATAACACTTCCATATAAAAGACTTGCAGTTGCTGATAGATCAGTAATGTCCCGTGTGCCTTCAACCGTAACACTTGTTGAAGTAGAGGTAGCAGTTACTGGTGTAGAACTAGTTACTTCAACGCGAAATCTATAGTAATTAGTTGTATTGGCTGTAACGTCCGACTGAGTTAGAGCATAAGTTTTAGTATTTGTTCCACTAACGGCAGGGTTTGTAATTGACCCCGTAACCATCTGAGTCCAATTCGAGTTATCGGTAGAACTATCAAAGTAATAAACACCAGTAGAAAAGTTAGTCCAACGTCTATTTGTACCAGTTAAAGTTACAGTTCCACTACCAGACTTGGCTATTGTTACTTGAGCAGCAATGACGGGAACAAGGCCTCCTGGGAAAAATTGACGCCAAGTTCCAGCTACATAAACCCACCCCTGTGAAATACTTTTCCATCCCGCTGCAAGTTTTATCCAAATTTGCGATATAGGATTCCAACCAGAGTTTGTCTTTATGTAATTAGTAGGCATGAGATTAAGTGTAAACCAACATTATGTCCCCGGCTCCCCCGCTATAAGTCGGGGTACCTGCCGTATTAGTTGCCATTATATTTCTAACTTTCATGTCTGATGTAGGATCTTCTGCTATAGCTTGCCCATTAAGTTTACTAATATAAACTTCAGTAGAATCTAAAATAATAGTTGCAAACGTTGCATTATCTGCTGATATCTCTATCTGCCCGCTATCCATTTTTATAAAACTACTTCTATCTTGAGCATATATTCTTGTTGCATACTCGGCAATAAATATCCCAGCTCCAGCAGTGGTACCAGCAGTGTCTACTGTAGACCCAGAATGAATAAAAATTCCATAGTCCCCGAGATTTTCTATGGTTAAAGGGGTTATAAATGCAGTAGCTGTACCAGTCTGATCATCAAGTCTAATATAATTATTTGCCCCATCTATAATAACTTTTCTTCCAGAGGCAGAGGTTTGAAGAGTTCTTCCAGTTATTGTTCCAGATGTTATGTTTCCTGCATCAAGATATGAAACAGTTATGACACGTGCATCAATTGTTCCAGCAGTGAGTTTATTAGCAGAAATACTGGCTAAAGCGCCATCTCCTAAAGTAAACCCTACCCAAGAAGTCCCATCATAACGATAAATTTTATTGTCATCATCTGTATCAAACCAAGTATCTCCTTGAACGTAGGTACCCCCCGTAGGTTGAGAATTTTGACGATAGATTTTATTTTTTCCATCTGCGGACGCTTGAGCAGCGGGATCTTTTATAGTTATAAATTGATCATTTAGTTCATCATATACTTTTTTCTCACCTGTTTCTCGATCTGTTATTTCATCCCCAGCTTTTAGATTAGCAATAAGATCTTTAGGATCTTCTGTGCCTACTATATCAACTACTATATTAGTACCAAAACTAACTTCATCCGCTGTAATACTGCTAGGGGCTATAGCGGCAGCTTTAATAACCCTGTTTTGAAGTTTTGTTCTAATAGGTTTGCGCTCTAGATATCTAATTCGACGTCTGACATCGGAAATGCTATTACCTAAATTTTTATTACTGCTTCTTCTTCTACTTGTCATTTTTTCTATCCTCTTTCCATTCGTCTATAAGTTCTAATGTTACCTTTTCTGGAAATGCTGGAGTCTCTGGAACGCTTACGCTATAACTAATAATTTTACGAACAATTACATCACCTCTTGGCTCTAAATCATTTGCTAAACGCATTCTAACAAACTCATCATCAATTATTATTGAACACCAATCTCCTGGCAGATAACTGCCAACAACTGGATCTATAGAACCATTTACAGAGATAGTAAAAGTCCCTTCTGGGGGTCTGGACTCCCCGAGAAAGTCCTGAGCATATGAGTACAAAGCCTCTTTACCAGCAACAACAGTATTTACATCATTTTTTTCTTCTATCTGATCTAAAATTGGCCATCCTTGATTTAATAAAGAAATGTTAGTCGCCGCTGCGTATGGTTGACTTACTGTCCCATCCAAACCATCTGCATTGCCACCTACCCACATACGAGTAGCAGAGTTTTCTGCATTTTCATTCATAGTAAATTCAAATACATTACCAGGATACTCAAAAACGTTTTGATCAGCCCCTAAAGCACTTAATGGTAGAACTATTCCAATATATCCTTCGCAAGCGGTAGAAGGAACGTCACTATTGTATGAATAAAATGTAAAAGATGTTGTTGTAGGAACATTGACTACTACAACAGTGCCATCAAAAGATGATCCTACATCCGTAATAACCACTTCATCCCCCTGAGATAGGTTATGGTTCATTGATGTTGTGACTGTAGCAATGTTAGATATTAATTGTTTATTAGTTACTGCTATTTTCTCTGGAGGAGTTTTAAAAGGAACAAAAGTAAAACTTCTTGTAAACTCATTATTCTGGAAATCGCAATCTATTCTATACTCAAAACCATATAACTCTTTAGCAAAATCTTCTAAAATTTCTCCAAACATTCTCATATCAGATCCTCTAAACACACTTTGACTATTACCCAAATATTTTCCACTTTTCTCTGGTGTAGATGTGAGAGTGATATCAGAATTATCAGAATATGATCCATATGTACCAGCAACTGCTCTTGCACCCCAAGAAACAGTTCCACCATATACAGCCGAAGTTGCATAATTTAGAACCGAGTATTTGTTATATCTAAGTGTTCTAGTATCTGGAATTACTGTAACTATGCTTACCCCGTCATAATCAGATCCTATATTCTCAACAACAATACTATTCCCAACCGTTAAACCATGAACTGCACTGGTAGTTAAGGTAACTGTTTTATATGAAGCCTCTCCAACTGTTACTACAGCACTTGCTGTATCTGGGTTATCTACTGGATAACTAAAAGTAGTTGAAGTTGGTGTAGCAGCTACTATATGAGTACCGTTTAGTACTGCTTGAACTATAAAACTTACTGATTCAGATGAAATAGCTGCCAAAGTAGGTTTGTTTAAAGTTATTGTTGTACCAACTACTTTTTGAACAATAGTATTAGCGCTTAATTTTCCAGTAATCGAGACCAGCATACCTGGAACTATATCTGTAGCATCTGCAACCGTCATAGTTAAAGAACCTGAAGAAGCAGTAGCAATTATGCTAGAAGAAATTTGATTATCTAATTTAGAAATACTTACATAGTCTCCTACTGCAAGCCCGTGGGGGGTAGACGTTGTTAGTGTAGCAATATTATTTAAAACTTGTTTATTAGAAATGGACAGAGGAACTGTAGATATTGTCTTAGAAGTTACATCATAAGATGTATAGGGAGTTACGGCTGCAGATGCTATATTTCCAGCGCCTGCAACAACAAAACTAAAACTAGTAGTTGTTGGGATAGCAGTTATTGTTCTAAACCCATCTAAAGTTCCATCAACTGCAACTATTTCCACTAGTTGACCTTTAATTAAATCGTGAGTTGTAGAAGTTGTTAGGGTAGCGGTATCTGAAACGCATACTTTGTTAGTTATTGTGTACTCTAAATCTGTTGCAGGAGTGACTTCATCGTTTATAAACTGATTTGCAGCAAAATCATCATTTAACCAACCTAAAATATTTCTGGCAACATCATAAGAGTCAACCACAGAACGAGCCTGACCTATGTCTGACTTACTTAAAGGCAAAACAGTTAGCACATTACTTGGTACAAAAGAAAAACTTGCTAAAGATGTTGGTTCTATTACTTCATGATACCCATCTAGTGCAGGATTTAATGCATACACTTTTACTGTATCTCCAACCTCAAACTCATGAGCAGTATTTGTATAAACTGTTGCAACACCGCCAGAGGCTTCATACTTTGTGCAGTAGTAAGGCTCACTTCCATAGTAAAGAGTTTGCCATACTGCTCTATGATATAAATAACTTATAAACTCAGCGCCATCTACAGTTAGCATTTTATTTTGAGGAGAGTAGCTTCTACTCCAAATGATTCCGCCCCAGACGCAGACGCCATTTCTAAGAATGTATATTGCTGTCTTTCCTGGCATTGTATTCTCATAGATATTAAAATCATTGGTTGCTGCTACTACAGGAACGGATCCAGAAAAAGATCCAGCTTTACTTAAAGCTCTTTGATATGTAACATCTGTAAAAGGAATTTCACCTAATACATTGTTTGTAATAATGTCAACAGCATAGTATCTATACTCTGCTGGTGTAATTTCATGGTTTGTCATTTTTATGTTCCTTAAGTTTAGGGCTTAAGAAAGCCATCCAGACCTGTAGTCTACGGATAAAGTTGCTGTCGGGTTAACAGTATTACCTTCGTCATAAAAACTAATTGTGTTATTACCTGGATATAAATTAATCCAATCGTTATAAACTTCTAACTTAGATCTTGCTCCAGAGTATGCTCCATTTAAGAATACAGATCTATCGTATGTATCAATCTCTAGAACATCTGGGCCATAATCAACACTTCCGCTTGCAGAGCCATAAACAACATTAGAACCTACTGTTTCATATGTAAATCTGCTAGTTGTAGGGATACTAAGCACTGTAGCCACTCCGTCATATGGTGAGCCAAGACCAGAGATAGTTACAACATCTCCAGCAACTAATCCATGAGTAGTAGTTGTTGAAATAGTAACTAAATTATCAGTTAGCCCTCTATTATTAATTGTTTTTGTAGTAGCCGCTCTTAAAGTATCTGTTATGGTAATAAATTCTTCAGAGGTATCATTAGAGATAACTGCTGGACCACTAAGTGGACCAGTGACTGTTAGGTAAACGCTAACTGGAAAATTACCCTCATTTTCTATAATCTCTGACCCATCTTGGGAAGTAGATGTTCCTCTACATGTGATTGAAACGTTGCTGTATCCGTCTACTGGATCTGTAGTATTCCACTTGTACTTTATAGGATCTGCTGCTCTAAGACCAATAGAAAACTCGGTGCGACCACGAGCGTTTACTGTCTCAATTTGAACATCTCCGCTTAGTCTTACATAAGATGCTCTTGTAGAGGTCCCTTCATTTGTTTTAAGCCACGCTCCAGAGTGAACCAAGTTTGTAGCAGCAACTAATCTGTCTCTAGCAGCAGCAAGTAAGGAAGGATCTGGAGTTAAAATAACTCCTTCAAAAGTTATATCTCTTGCGTTATATCTACCTTTAACATCGTATGAGCCATCACCCCAGCCTCTTTGTATATCTGGGATTTCAGACGAAGGATGCTGCCACCAACCACCAAGATCAGTTACTACCCAAACAACTCCATATTCATCAATAGTATTAAATGTAAAATCATTTAAAGATATATCTGCCTGTAATTTCATTCCAGTAAAAGTTGGTGCTGGAAGTGGAGTTAAAGCAAGTTTTACCTTAGCATTTTCCTGTGCTTGATTGGAGTTGGTAAAGAAATCTCCTACTGAAGCAGACTCTTCTAATAAAACAGCATCAAGTAAGAAAGTTTTTGCCTTAGTTCCAGCAGTACTTTGAATAAAAGCAAAGTTAGCGTAAGTAGATGTAGCAGGAGCAGTAAATACTGCAGTAACTCTTTTCCATCCAGATGAACTAGTTGAAGATATAGCGGTATCATCACTTATTGAAACTATCGAGCCGGCAGTAGATGCGTTGTACCAAATGGCTTTAATACTAAAAGAACCGCTTTCTTGACGACTAGGAACTTTCACATACCCAGAAACTGCATAACTAGACAGCGCTGTGATAGCAACTCTATCTGTAGTAATTACCCCAGAATTTGCTTGAGCGGACTTGGTTATTTCTAAAGATGAAGAGCCTACAAAATGATCAGAGGTAATTAATGCAAGAGAGGTTGTTGCAACAACTGCTGTACCAGTGTCGGCAGCGGATGTAATAGTTCCAGAGGTAGATGTTGTATAGGTAAAGGTAGTATCGCTAGGAACTCCTGTAATTGTGTAAGTACCGTGTAAGGGGGTATTGCCATTAGTGCCAGCAATAGTTACAACATCTCCTACTACAAACCCGTGTGAGGCTGAGGTAGTAATTAATGCTGTTGTAGTACTCCTTTGAGAGTTGCTAATAGTTTTTGTATTTGCAGAAGGTGCTAAGCCGAATACGGTGGCGGTTCCTGTATCTGCTGCTGAAGTGATAGTTCCACTAGTAGCAGTTGTATATCTAAATGTTACTGAGGTCGGTACTGCTGTAATAGTGTAAGTACCATGTAAAACAGAGTTTCCGTTAGTGCCAGAGATAGTTACGCTATCGCCAACTAAAAAACCATGAGCAGTGCTAGTAGTTATTGTCGCGGTGGTGGCACTTCTTTGAGAGTTAATAATTCTTTTGTTTAAGTTTTGGGCAGCAGACCAACCAGTAGTGTTAGTTTGATAAGTAGGATTTGTGAATAGATTTGAGCGACTCATTAGGCGGCTCCCTTACGAAGTTGGAAGGCAATCTGACGAGAAACAATAGAGGCAAGTTCTCTTTCATCCATGCCAGCAGAAGGATTAATTGTTATGTTAATTCCAGAACCTTTTCCACCAGATAACATTCCAATCATTGC
>Ga0214921_10009918_pt1 | contig 11903 bp, 15 predicted proteins | sample LL1505_MetaG_FD_177992 | JGI IMG/M metagenome (GOLD analysis project Ga0214921, IMG submission 177992) | Freshwater microbial communities from Lake Lanier, Atlanta, Georgia, United States - LL-1505 | ecosystem: Environmental > Aquatic > Freshwater > Lake | place: USA: Georgia | collected...
ACGGTTGCCTGTTCGTGTCCGTCTCGTACAACAGACACATGGTCACATCCAGGTAAAAATCCATTATAGCCCTGGCTCACAATGCGATTATCCTTGACGAGCAGGCACCCAACCTGGAGTCGCTCGCAGGGGCTTCGTTTGGCGGTGACTTGGACAATTTCTGTAAAGTATTCATCCCATGTGGGACGTTTGGAGACACGTGTGCTCATTGATACGACACACACCGTGCAATTTTAGGCCCTCCTTCCTCTCCGTCAAAATTGTTAAGAGTGTATAGAGCCATGACAACCAGACACAAACAGAAGACCAAGGCCAAATCAAAGCGTCATGGTGGCGCAGCGACCAACTTTCCACTGAAGTACTTTGATGCCGCATACAAGGGGCCGAGTGCCGCGCCAGGTCACGATTTGCTACAAGCAATCCCTCCGCTGGGTATTCGGCCACGTATTGGAGGAAGGAGGGGAAGCAAGCGTGCCTTGCGAAAGAAACAAAAGACAATCCGAAAGAGGCAGAAGGGCGGATTTGTTCCATCGGTCATGGGAAATTTTATCGCAGCCGCTTCTACCTACATTGCTCCACTGGCGCTCTTTGCAGGATATAAGTTGCTGACGAAGAAGCAGGCGAAGCATGCCAAGCGTACGTAATTCCACCCCCTGCCACTCGCTCCGCTTACCCCAAGAAAGTGCGTTTGAAATGGCGTTTCCTCCGATTCCGGACAACCGGATGGGACGAAGCCAAACAATAGTCTAAAGCCGACTCGGCAATTCAAACACAATGAGCCAGGTCATCGCCCCGCGTCCAAACGCGAATGGAAATCTCTTTGAAATCCGTACCGTCCAGTCCAATGCCTTTAAGACCCTGATTGAGGCGCTGAAGGAGATTCTCACGGAAGCCAATCTGGAATTTGACTCCACGGGTATCAAGGTGATTGACGTGGACGAGACCCACACGGTCCTGACGTATCTGCGCCTTCATGCGGACCGTTTTGAGTATTTCTATTGCCCTGCGAAGCATGTCCTGGGTGTGAATATGATTTACCTGTTCAAGTTGATTAAGACGCTGAACAACAATGATAGTCTGACGCTGTTCCTGCCCGCGAGCAATCCGAATAAGCTGGGTATTCGTGCAGAGAATGCGGAGAAGGGTCAGCACAATACGTGGATGATGAAGCTGTTTGACACCAATGTGGAGAATATTGAGTTCCCCGTTATTTCCTTCACCTCCATCATTCACATGCCGTCGGTGGATTTCCAGAAGATTTGTCGTGATTTCCATGTGGTTGCGGAGAAGCTGGAGATCACGTGTTCTAGTTCGGACCTCATCTTCCGCTGCATGGGGGACTTTGTAGATGGAGAATCCGTGATTATGTCCACGAATCAGGGCAACATTGCGGTGGAGCGAAACTCCAATGAGATTGTCCAGGGCATGTTTGAGCTGAAGTACTTGACGACATTTACGAAGTGTACGAATTTGTGCGCGAGTACGCAGATTCACTTGAAGAACGACTATCCGCTGGTCCTGCGGTACATGGTGGCAAATCTGGGGGAGGTGCGTCTGGTCCTGGCACCGCAGAAGCAGAAGACGGAAACGGCGGGTCGGGCGACGAAGGTCTAAGCGCTTTTTGGGAAAAAGCGCGCAAAAACACACGAATGCACTTTGCGCTTTTTGGGAAAAAGCGCCCACAAAAACGTATTATATAATTCAAATTTAAAAACAGCACAAAAATCCACCATTATTATTCAGGAAGATATGGAAAAAATACCATTCTGAATAATCCATTATATTGTAATATCCTACTACATCTTTTTCTGGACGAAGGGAGTATAAATAATCTCGCTGTCGCGAACCATACTGGCCACCTGAGGATGGATATCAGCAGGGCTATTGAATCGCTGGACATCCGTGTTCCAGACCTTGATGATGTTAAAGCCACGCTTGGGACTAATCGTAATGCCGTTGATACGATTCTCCCCGTCGGTGGCCATCACCTCCATCATACAGGCGATACTTAGATTCATATACGCGTCAGGGGCGTCTTTCTTCTGACAGCGAATGGAGTAGCATCCGCCACGAATGTTCTGGTGACTCTCCCACAGGGGCGGAGACGGATCGCGCATCATAAAGAACATACCATCCGCAAGCGTATCGGCCCGAAGGGCCTGAATGACTGTCCAGTAATCACGCCAGGTCCGCATGGAACCAAGACTAATAAAGGTGTTGAGAGTCCATTTGGTCTCTTCTGGGGAGTGGAAGTACAGAGTCCATGACCCAGTAGGGATCGCCGAATCCAGTGCAAACGTGGAGGGGCTGTTGACCGAACTCATCTCTTATTCCATATAAGAAACATACGTTTAAGTCCCTGTCAATTTTTAAGCTGCGGTAATCTTGTCGCGCTGAATAAGGAGGCAGAAGTTGTGTTCTACCAGTTCCAGTACACGGTCCTGTCCCATCTCATCAATGATGTAAAAATCAACATCACAAATGGTTGGGAACCAATGCTTTTTGTAGGCACACCAGGCATTGAAAATATGGGTAAGTGTAGGGACAAAATCACATGTCGTTTTAATCCGAAGTGCATGGAGAAAGTCGTCCATGTCATACTCCTCTTGTGGTTCTCCGTCGGGCCGAATCAACACCTTGGCAGAAAGCCAGGAGAGTTTATACGATTGTTTCGTAGCATTCTCGGTAGACTGTTCAAGTGTGTTGGTGCCATTGTTGTAAATCCAGGAAACGTGACTGATGTTGTAGAAATTATTGAGAGAAATGGGAACCGAGTGGCCTGAAACGAAAATCCATATATCGTGATAACCATAATAATAGTCTTTCAGGTACGAATACAGATTGGAAACGGAACCAGATACATGGTGATACCAGTCGCGGAGCGACGTCATGAGCAAAAAGAGACGAATAATACACTGATTTCTACAACTACGCATTAGCTATAGTATGAAAAATAATATTTAGGTAGTGATATTTTGTTATTATGTTGATTTCCTATTGTCATGGTGATTACTTCGTCTTATAGAAGGCAATGGTCTGCGTCTTTTCCTTCCAGTAGCCGACAGGGTTTTCAGACGGCTGTTCCTCCTCGTCAATGGTATAGATGAATCCCTCGCCGTCACGGTAGTATTTCGCCCCCTTATACTCCATTTCTTCCAGTTCCACACCTTCTTCCTCTTCCTCTTCCTCTTCCAGTACGACTTCTTCCTCTACGACCTCTTCTTCCTCTACGACCTCTTCTTCCTCTACGATCTCCTGTACGATTTCTTCCTCCTTTTCTTCCATCTTCTTATCCTGTGGTGCAGGGGCAGGTGCAGGTGCAGGTGCAGGAGTCACAGGAGTCGTGGGAGGCGCGCAACGTACAACGGGTTCTACGTCATGTTCCTCCTGACTGTCGCTTTCTGTATCGGGAATATCAGGTACGATAGGCGGAGTCACTGCCTGCGAGGTTTCCTTAGTGAAAGTGTAGAGCGGTTCTTCCGATAGGCAATCGTCGCCAATCACTTCATTGGTCAGAGGAATACACTGGTTATCCAACCACGGATCAGCCGATTTCTGGCTAAGTTCATCAATATGTACCTGACGTAGATTTTCCAGGACAGTAATGCGATCCATGAGATGGTGAAGAGTATGTTCTTGGGCGGCGAGTTGTTCCGAAAGCCGATTGACCACGCTGGTCAGACTCACTAGGTCAGGGTTCATAGGGGCTGTGGAAGGCGCAGCAGTCGTCGTCGTCGTCGTCGTTGGTTCCGCAGGAAGATGATGAAGCCAGTGTTCCAGATGGCCAATCTCTTTCTGGACATTGGCCATACAGGTTTGAATCAGAATGGAGCGGATGGAGGACATCGTAAGAAGAAGTTCGCGTGCCGATGTTAGGTGGAGGATGGTCGTCAAATTTTTATCCTCTCCCTCTCACCAATTATCGGTCGTGGCGAATCTTGAGATTCAGGCAAGCATCCAGCGTAGATTCCCACGCCTTTAGCGGTTTGGTACGACGGAGACGAAGCACCTCCTCGGCCTTTTGTAGTCTCTCCTTAACGGTTTCGCTCACTGCCTTTGTAATACCCGAGTCGTAGAAATCAATCGGCTTCGTATCCATGGTGGCGAGAATGCTGACCATTGGCGGAAGATGAACATCCACGCGTACTGTATGAGAGCGAAGCATGGCACGATATTCCTCAATGCTGAGCCCTCCTCCAAATAGCTTAAGAGCGGTCTTTGGCGGGGCGGGATAGATTTTTCCCTGGCAGGCATCGCCATACACGCGATAGAGAAGGGCTACCTGTTCCCAGAGCGTATGGAAGTCACGACGACTCTCAAAGAGATCCGCCAAATTGCACTCAGGACAACAGTAATTTCCCTCTACAATGAGATACTCCCCCGTATCACGAACAGGCCTCACGACAGGACGATTGGTAAACGTGTGACAGCACCAGAAGCAGGCAACATCGGACGTCTCAGGAATAGTACGCACGTCAGAGGATTCCTTGTATTGAAGGAGAAGAGTGGATTTGAGACCATAAAAGTCCACGATTGGCTCTTGCGGTGCACTAGGAGGCTCCTTGGTATCCATGATTGGTTTATCCTCTTTTACAGGCGGTACACATGTGGCAGGAGCGAGTCCCATGCCATTCGGATCAGGAATCTGTTCTACCTCGTCATAAAATGGATTATCTGCATTTTCATCGTAAGGCTGTGCATCCGAAGGGGGATTCGGATCATACTTCATGAGTAAGTCATTTTCCAGAACATCCTTGCTTTGAATGGGAAGATGGACAATGAGAGGGCGCTTTACCTCAGGCAGTAAATTTCCCTCAATGCCTTCAGGAGTCACCACGGCTATCACGGGAAATTGCTTCTTACGCGCGGACTTCTTGGTAGGCTTCTCCTCCGCTGCGGGTACATTCGTGTCTTGTTCCGTTGTTTGCTTGGTGGCACGCTTTCCTCTTCCTCGGCCGGTCATCGTATTAGGTAGTGGACTCTTCCAGTTGTTTAGGTTGTTTCCGATTAAAGGGGGGCTTAAAGGCCCATGGAAAACGGGTCCAAGCAAAAGAGCAAAAGAGCAAAAGAGCAAAAGAGCAAAAGAAGGGGTTTAAGCTTCAGGCAACTCTGGAAGGATAAGATGATGATTGATACCTCTTTCTGGTGCGAGAGGGTCCGAACCTGTTTTTCCATGTTTTTGAAGGACCCTCTTACGCTGCAACATTTGCTTCTATTTGGTCCGCCAGGTTCAGGAAAAACAACGAGTGCAAATTGGTTGGTAGAGCAGATTTGGGGCAACCGAAAATCACTCATGTGTATTTCCATGAATGCCGCGGACGAACGAAGCCTAGAGTCCATTCGGCAAAAGGTGTTTCCGTTCCTACGCGTGGATTGGCGCAAGGAGGGGGATCGTGCGCCTAGATTCTTAATTTTAGACGAATGCGAGACGCTCACGGAAGCCGCCCAACTGTCTCTTCAGACGATTTTGAATCACGACCCGAACGATATCTGTGTAATTCTTATTTGCAACTCACAGAGTCGCATTCATCCAAAGTTGCGGCAACGTCTTCTGAAAATTCGGTATGATCCGCCGAATCGGAATATGGATGCGACGGATATGTTCACCGCAATTACTCGTGGCGACCTTCGTCAGACTCCGCGAAAACAAGAGACGGACCAGCGCATCTGGAATTATCTACATTGTCATCCATCCAGTATGGACACTCTTATCCGCGATACCAATGTAGACCACCAGTCTATTCTGTCTGAGATTCTTCTTCTCGCGGATATCTTTGGTGTTCTAGACGATGCCCTTATGGAGCGTATCAACATCATTTATCCCCTTGTCGCAGACGGAACGATTCTCTACGATGAAACCGATACGCAAATCGTCCAATTGCTAACCGAGTTTAAACAAAAATTTGAAGAGAAGTTCTCTGCCATATAGAGCCAGGAATTCATACACTATCCTCTTATCATGTCCGCGACTGCTGTCATTGCCGCCGAGCCTTTACCTTATACAAAGACCGAGCTCCGTATCTCCACGATGGTCATCACGGCTCATTGGGGAACACAAGTCAATTTAGACAACTTATTCCAGGCGCTACGTGGTGTGATTATCCCGATATGGTACCCCGCAGAGGGAGTCCTGAAATTTGAGCACAAAGGCATGGTGCTCGGTGCAAGCCACAAAGACATCTTTACGAATCGCAAAATCACCTCCAAGTCGTTCTTTAATCAATCCACACTCGTTCTGAGGAGACGTGTGGGAGAAGAGAAAGAGGACAGTATGTGGAAGGAGGTGAATGTAAAACTGTTCGCCAATGGTGGCATTCAGATGACGGGCGTAACCTCTGAGGTATTCGCTCGCGAGACGATGGAGTGGCTACTCCACAACATTCAGAGCCTTCCTGCGTCCCCGTTTGCCGCCCCTGCGGCGATTCAGCGATTCTCGGTCCAACTGATTAACACGGATTACGCCATGGACAAGTTCATTAATCAGGATGCTCTACACAAGATCTTGATTAGTGAGTATAACCTCTTCAGTATGCTGGAAAAGACGATTTATCAAGGCGTAAACGCCAAGTTCTTCTATAATACACGAAACATAAAAACAGGTATATGCGAATGCGAGACCAAGAACTTCTGTAAGGGACAAGGTACAGGAAATGGGGAAGGTCAGTGTAAACGAATTACAATGAGCATTTTCCGAACGGGTCGCATCATTATTACAGGGGCACGAGAGATGAAACAAATCCACGCAGCCTACGAGTTTCTAAACAGTGTATTTGCAAAGCATCACAAATCCGTCCTGTATCTCCCCAATTAGGGTATACGCGTACACAACACCGCGTTAAATGATACGGAACAGATTATTTTTTATTGACAGACTACGACATGGCAACTCCGGCCCCCACTGCTGCTTCCAAGCCTTCTACTACTACTACGACGACCTCTGCACCCACCGCAAACGCGGGTGCTACTCCCACAGTCACGGAGAACCTTCCTGGTGTGAAAACGCTACAGGAGTGTGCAAAGCTGGCAATGGAGCAGGATCGCGCCATTATGCTGGATTACTACCGCGAGACAGCGACTGGCACCGCATTTCTTGGTGAGGACGTGGAAACCAAGGAGCTAATCCTGTTTAAGTCCAAGGAGGAGTTCACCTCACTTGTTAAGAAGGTCTACAGGGTAGGCGCGGACCTGATTGTTGTCACCGAGAATTCTTTATACATTGTGTCAGGTAAGATTCTCAAGCGAAAGGTGAGTGTTGCACAGCTGCACGAGACGTATGATGTGAGCCTGTAGACCCGCGCTCATGATAGGAAACAATCCAACCTAGACCCGTAAATAGGGTATCGGATGACTGGTGTAACAAGTTATCTGCATGGGGTTTTCCACCAGGCCACCACTTCTTCAAGTATGTATGAATGAGATTTATGCTCCAAGGAGTATTTCCCACATATTCAAATACAATATGTAATATCACACAGTCATACCGAGTGATATGGACCAGAATGGAGGCAACAACACCGACCGCAACGTGTAGCAGGGAATAGGAATACTTACCATCTTCTTCACGACTATGGCTCTGTACTACGACATCTACAATCAGAATCACATTCTCTCATTTGTCATCAACCATGTACTTGCCCTTCTGATTGCGCTGGGGCTCGCGAAGGTCATGAACACCCTTTATTTACGGTTCAAGTAGTCATGACTACTCCAGGGTACCATCAACACCTACAAAAATTGAATCCTCGCGGTGCAACAATAGACAAATGTACCCACCTCGTATACTGCATACCGAGATGGCCTCCACCCTAGAAGAAGACGTGTATCAACCACAACTCATTCTACTGAGTGTGTTTGGTTCTACCAACAAGGTGTCCGAGCAGGACCTCCTAGAAAATACGCTAACTCCCCTCCTGCAGGAATGGGGGCGACCCCCAGACAAGGTCCTTCTCCCATCCGAGGGAAACTCGTCTATCTATCTTCAAGATTGGGCGGATTCGCTCCGCATCAAGACGCAGGTCTTCTATGCCGATTGGGCTAAATACGGACGCATGGCCCAGATTCTACGAGACGATAGAATGTATAAAGAATGTACGCATGCTTTAGTCTTCTTATCACAAAAGTCCAATAAGTTGGAGAAGTTCGCGGAGAAAATGGCTAAAAAAGGGAAGATAGTCGTTACATCATCCTGTAATCAGATGCTGACGCAACTCGTGCTGTCGCATCCGCCACCATCGGGAACGAGTAAGGCTTCAGGGCGCGCTCGCAAATCAGATACAGGAATAACGCAGATGTGGCAGAAATACCGAACGAAAGCAGAATGTTAAAGATAACGGCAATCAGCATACCGAACGACATCTTCGCGGTGGCAAAAATCCACACGCCGCCGAGCAGGCTCAGGGCCGCCCAGACGGAGAAGATGACAAAGAATACATAAAAGTATCCACACAGAACGTTGTTGGAGATCTTGTTCGTCCACTCAGGTGCCTGGTCCATTTCTACTCAGGGAAACTATTTTTTGGCAAGGGCGGGGGATAATTTTCACCCACTTTGATAGAAATGGCGAAGAACCCGAAACGTTCCGTATCCCGGAAGATGAAACGCACGCACCGTAATAAGCGCGACAAGCGTACCTACAAGCGCACCCGCGGTGGCATGGACCAGCTAGTGGGCGCACCCCTCAAATACCACCTGTCAGGCAGCTGGCCGTCGCGTATGTCGCTGGGTCAGGGTGCGGACTACTTCCAGTACCACGAGGGCCAGCACGGTGGTGCCGCGCTGTCCTATGGTGCGTTCCCTGCTGCTGTGTTAGACAAGGGTCTACCTGATGCCCTTCGTGGCCCAGCACACATTGGTGGCATTGACAAGGCCATTGCGGATGTTCGTGGTCTTTGTGACCCGCCAAACTGCCCTGGCACGGAGCCTGCGAAGGTTGGCGGCAATCGCAACAAGCGTACCAAGAAGAACAAGACCAAGGGTGGCAAGCGTGATAAGCGCAACAAGAAGAACAAGACCAAGGGTGGTAAGCGTACCAAGAAGAACAAGCGCAACAAGCGCAAGGGTGGCTCGCTGGGATTCGCTCCGTTCCCGAGCTCAGGCATGCTTCTGGATTCCCAGAAGGCCTACGCGCAAGCGGGTCTGAACCCTGAGTGGAAGACGGATATTGCGTTTACGGACGCGAAGATTCGCGATACCCAATAAACTACGTTTATTGGCTATGAGGCTGCTTTAGCAGCCGTGATACGCAGTAAGCGAATGCTTACTGCCTATGAGTCACCCAACGGGCGACGTGATACCCAATAAACTACGTTTATTGGCTATGAGGCTGCTTTAGCAGCCGTGATACGCAGTAAGCGAATGCTTACTGCCTATGAGTCACCCTCTAGGTATCCCATTATAGAATATAATTATGCTCGTATTCTATAATGGTATACAACCTATAACCTCCTATTACTTGTGAAGATACAGCTCGGTTTTAATATCCTCCTTGGCGCACTTCGCATGACGAATCGTGTCTTCAAAGAGAGGCGCAAGTGCCTTACGTCCCTTGGTGGCGAAGAGTTTACGTTCCATCGGTTTGATGACAACATCAATACGGACAAAGAAGTCGCCATACGAGCCAATTTGACCAGCAATCGGCATACCATACCCAGGAAGACAATACCGATCACCCTGAAAGGAGCCCGCAGGAATCTGCAGGTACAATCCATCTTTGTATCCAGGGTGTCCATCTACGCGCACAACACAGCCAATAAGGCTTTCCGCGAGAGACAGGGACACGGTCGTTTCCAGATGTTGAAGCTGTTCCCCTAAGCGCTTGATAAACCGCCCCGCTGAATCAGTTGGATCCTCTACCACTACAATATGGGCATCGCCAGGTTTCTCAAATCCAGGGTGATCCGAACAGACTTCAGGGAACATATAGACCTCTCCAGGACGTGTACCAGGCGAAATGGAAACGGTGAGGTTTCTCTTTTCTGCGAGGAAGCCCGAGCCCGCACACTTGTCACAGGCCTCTAGAACCTTCTCGCCCTTTCCGTGACACTCCAAGCAGGGGCCAGTGGTTTGCATGGTCATGGGGCCCATCTGCATCATCTGAACAACCACGCCGCGACCCCCACAAGGGCGACAGGACTCCTTGGTTTTCGCCCCCGTATTGCTACACGCCTTGCAGAAGCTCTGACGGTTGATATGGACATCAAACGAGTGGCCGAGATAGAATTGCTCCAGTGAAATACCGACTGATTGTACCGAGGGAGACGGCTTTTTCCCCTTACGAACAGGACCACGACCCTGTTGCCCGCCAAACATGCTACCAAACAGGTCGTTCATATTGATGTCAAATGGGAAAGTGAATCCACCTCCACCCATGCCATGGAATGCACCCTCAGGAGCGTTTCCGTTTTCCCCCTCAATGATGCCGAGCTCGTCATACATACGTCGCTTGCTCTCATCGGTCAAAATCTCGCTCGCACGATTCAATTCCTTGAATTTCTCAGGGTCGCCTCCCTTGTCAGGATGATGTGTCTTGGCCAACCGAAAATACGCCTTTTTGATATCATTGCAGGAATCGGTTTTACTTACGCCAAGAATGTCATATAGAGATGGCTTCGCCCCTGACATATTTATAGTGTTAGATATCGCCCCCGTTTAAGTTCAGCGCGTCTCATATAAGAGTATAAAGTCTGCACAGAAAACAATCGGTAATGACAACGTTGGTTGGTCAAGAATCCATATGGCAGGAGTGCGTCAACCAATTTCATATACCCAGCCATATCTTTATCACAGGAGCGCCAGGGTGCGGAAAGACCACACTGATGCGTCAACTCCTACAAGAATATGCAACTCGTAAGAAACGCCCCAAGTCCCATCTCTGGGGCATGGAATCTACCGATGAATGTCTCCTTCTGGGACCCGAGCATGACCGCGGTATCCAGACAATTCGTGGGCAAGTTAGCATGTTTATTCGGCAAATGTCAGCAGGTGAAGAGATTTTCCGCTGGGTGGTGATTGACGACGTGGACACCTTTCCTCATATTTCGCAACAGGCCTTAAGACGCCCTATGGAAACATATTCCCACATCACACGCTTTCTCTTTATTGGGACATCCGAGGAGGACCTTATTCCCGCCCTACGATCGCGGTGCATTCATATTGCGATGAATCCCGTGGATACGATGACAAACAAAGAGCCCTTCCTAGACCACGTAGGTATGCCTTATCGGGACAAATTCACCGACGAAATGTGGAGCTGGATCGTGAACATTTCGGGAAGCAACATCAGTGACCTAGTGCGACTCCTCAAGTTGGTTCGCGACGTCCATGCCACGTGTAAACAAGAGCCGACCCTCAAAGGTGTCATGACACTATGTTCTGCGCCATTTTACTACGATTTCTTGCCACTTCTAGCATCTATGGCACAACGAAATACCATCCAGTCTGTCAAGCAACTGCTTCATATCTGGAAGAAGGGATATGCCTATGAGGACATTCTGGAAAGTCTACAAACGATTAATACCTTATTTGGAAGCAATGCTCTCCATGATATTGTGCTTGTCCACAAATTCTTAATTCATTCTTGGATTTCCTATTGTAAAGGGAATACAAGCATCATCGCGCTACAGAATATGATTTACAAGACATTGAAAGAGGAAGGGGGAACAATGACCCCGATTAGTGCGCCGCCAAGCTTTGTTGGAGCAGATACTTGATGGCAAGGTCGGATCCCATAATTTGGTCCTCACTCATACGAAGGAACCAGCCGAAGATTTCAAACTTCCGTAACTCAGGCCAGGGGAAGGGGACATAGATAGTGTATCCACTGAGGTCAAAGGGTAGATTGCCGTCCGTTCCTGCCGCGAGTAGATCGTCCAACTGGATGCGTCGCCCATCCTTCTTGCGCATAC
>Ga0214921_10009919_pt1 | contig 11900 bp, 11 predicted proteins | sample LL1505_MetaG_FD_177992 | JGI IMG/M metagenome (GOLD analysis project Ga0214921, IMG submission 177992) | Freshwater microbial communities from Lake Lanier, Atlanta, Georgia, United States - LL-1505 | ecosystem: Environmental > Aquatic > Freshwater > Lake | place: USA: Georgia | collected...
TTTTTAGGGGTGATTTCAGCCTTCAGGCTTCCCTGAACCTGCTGGCGACGCCAACGGTTGCGCAAGGCAATGGCCACGGCGCGTTTGGCTTTGGCCTGACCCACAATAAAGCGGTCCAGCTCGGCAACTATGTCTTGGGGGGTAAGGGACGACATGTTCAGTCCAGCGTCTCGATGGTGTGGTTCATATTGGTGTAGATGCACAGACCACCGGCAATTTCAAGCGAGCGCGCCACCACATCCGGCGCCTTCAATTCGGTGTGCGATAACAAGGCCAAGGCAGAAGCTTGGGCATACGCGCCACCCGAGCCAATGGCCAGCACGCCGTGTTCAGGCTCGAGCACATCGCCGTTGCCCGTGATGATCAAGGAAGCCTCGCGGTCAGCCACCGCCAGCATGGCTTCAAGACGGCGCAACACACGATCGGTGCGCCAGTCGCGGGTGAGTTCAATAGCTGCGCGCTGCAGATGGCCTTGGTGTTTTTCGAGTTTGGCTTCAAAGCGCTCAAACAAGGTGAAGGCGTCAGCTGTGGCGCCGGCAAAGCCGGCCAGCACCTTGCCATGGTGCAACTTGCGCACTTTGCGCGCCGTGCCCTTGACCACTATATGGCCCAAGGTGACTTGGCCATCGCCCCCCATGGCCACCTGCACGCCCTCAGGCGTGTTGCGCCGCACACTCAGGATGGTGGTGCCGTGGAAAGATTCCAGATCAATCCCCGTACATTTTTTGCTTGAGCTCGCGCCGCTGCTGGGCTTCAAGCGACAAGGTGGCCGTAGGGCGAGCCAACAAACGGCCCACGCCTATGGCTTCGCCGGTTTCGTCGCAGTAGCCAAAGTCGCCCGAATCCAAGCGGATGATGGACTGCTCAATTTTCTTGAGCAACTTGCGCTCGCGGTCGCGGGTGCGCAACTCCAAGGCGTGTTCTTCTTCAATGGTGGCGCGGTCTGCCGGGTCGGGCACGATGACGGTTTCTTCGCGCAAATGCTCAGTGGTTTCACCGGCGTTGGCCAAGATGTCGTTTTTAAGTTGGTTCAAGCGCACACGGAAGGCTGCGAGTTGTTTCTCGTTCATGTACTCGCTGTCGGGCATGGCCAAGAGTTCGGCATCAGTCAGTTGTTCGCCAGACTTGGTCTTCCAGTTGTTGGCCAGCTTGGGGTCTTTTTTCAGGGTAGCGGGCAATGGCGCGTCAATTTGATTCAAAGGCATGGTGGACGAATAGCTGGCCACAGGCACGAGCGCAGCCCCATCAGCCATGGACGACATACCCTGATGCACCGGACGTGAAGAAGGGCGACCCGCAGGTTTGCCTGCGGGTTTAGCAATGGCAGTCAGTGAGGATTTGTTGCGACCAGTTTCAGATTTGGACGTATCCACGGGTAAAGGCTTAGCTGAGGTCTGGGAGGCTTTCAATGGGGCTTTCAAGAGAACTTTAGGAACGGCTGTTTTGGCGGAGGAAGTTTTTGTAACAGGTTGTGATGACAACTTGGATGAGGTATTGGCTTTGGACTTGGCTGGGGTCTTGGAAGGCGCCTTTGAAGCTGCCTTAGCGGCGGGCTTGGCACTTGTCTTCATGGATGTTTTAGCAACAGGCTTGACCAGTGGCTTGACCGTCTTAGGAGCCACTTTTGGAGCCAAAGTCTTTTTCACAGCAGCCTTGACTACAGTTTTGGCTACAGTTTTGGCTACAGTTTTGGCTGCATTTTTCGCTGCTGGTTTGGCAGCCGGTTTCGCTGCAGACTTGGGTTTCACCGCTGGCTTGGAAACCGCTTTCAACACGGCCTTTTGGCCCGACTTGGCAGAGGTTGTGTTCTTGTCAGTTTTGGATTTCGTTTTGGTTTTCATGTTGGTTCCTCGCTCTCCCGCTTCTTAATTCGCCGTCTTCGCCATCATTTGCAGGCGCGCGAGTGTAACGCGTTCGACAAACCTCCCCATTGGGCTTTAAACCAGACTTTGCTCCAAGCCCTGAATCAGAATGTCTTTGGGCAAATCAATACCAATGAACACCATTTTGCTTTGTCGCACCTCACCCTCGGCCCACGGGGGGCCCATATCGCTGCCCATCAGCTGATGCACCCCCTGAAAAATCACCTTTCGGTCGGTGCCCTTCATGTGGAGCACCCCTTTGTAACGCAGCATTCTGGGGCCATAAATATTCAAAATGGCACCCAAAAAATCCTCGAGCTTGACGGGATCAAACGCTCGATCCGATCTGAAGACAAAACTTTTGACGTCGTCGTCATGGTGATGGTGCGCCGGATGATCGCAGTGCTCGTCGTGCACATGATCGTGGCTGTGGCCGTGTTCATGAGCGTGGGCATGGTCGTGGCTGTGTTCGTCTTTCAAAAAGTCAGGGTCAATGTCGAGCTTCGCGTTGAGGTTGAAGCCGCGCAGGTCAAATACCTCGTCCAACCCAACTTCACCAAAATGCACGGCCTTGATGGGAGCGCGTGGATTCATGTGTTTTAGGCGGTGCATCAGAGCGTCCAGCTCGGGCTCGGTAACCAAATCGGCCTTGCTGATGAACATCTGGTCGGCAAAGCCGACTTGTCGTCGGGCTTCCTGGCGGTCGTTGAGCTGTTGGTTGGCGTGCTTGGCGTCCACCAGGGTCAAGATGGAGTCGAGCAGATAGCTTTCGGCAATTTCGTCATCCATAAAAAAGGTTTGGGTCACGGGACCGGGGTCGGCCAGGCCGGTGGTTTCAATGACCACACGCTCAAAATCCAGCTCACCCTTGCGCTTTTTTTCGGCCAGGTCTTTGAGCGTGGTGCGCAGGTCTTCACGGATGGTGCAGCAAATGCAGCCGTTGCTCATTTGGATGATTTGTTCGTTGGTGTCGGCCACCAGAATGTCGTTGTCGATGTTTTCTTCGCCAAATTCGTTTTCAATCACCGCGATTTTTTGGCCATGCGCCTCTTGCAGCACCCGCTTGAGCAAGGTGGTTTTGCCGGAACCTAAAAATCCGGTGAGGATGGTGGCAGGAATCAGACTCATGGGGACCTTTGCGCTTTGGATGTGGACTTGAAACAGCCCATTAGTTTAGCTAGCGGCGCATCACCACCAGCCCCTTGAGGTATTCGCCCTCAGGAAACTCAATGGTCATGGGGTGGTCGGGCGCTGCCCCCAGGCGCTCCAAAATAAAGCCGTCCACCCCCGCATCCAGCCCCGCAGAGGCCACAATTTTGTGAAACAAATCCACGCTGATGCCGCCCGAACACGAGAAGGTGAACAACACGCCACCCGGCGAGAGCAGCTTGAGCGCCAAGCGGTTGATGTCTTTGTAAGCCCGCGCAGCACGCTCTGCATGGGCCGCCGTGGGGGCAAATTTGGGCGGATCCAGCACGATGGCGTCAAATCTTTGTCCCTGCTCCAAAAACAGGCGCAAGCTGGCGTTGACGTCAGCATCCAAAAAAGTGTGGGCAGCCGCCTCAAAACCATTGAGCGCCACATTGGCGCGCGCGCCCTCTAAGGCCAAGGCAGAAGAATCGATGGAAGTCACGTGTCCAGACACTTCTGTCTTGGCCAAACCCGACAAAGCTGCCACCGTAAACCCACCCGTGTAGCAGTAGCAGTTGAGTACGCGCTTGAATTGCAGGCGCTGGGCGTATTGGGCAAAACGCCATCGGCTGTCGCGCTGGTCCAGGTAAAAGCCAGTTTTGTGGCCGCGCGCAATGTCCAATCCCAACTGCCATTGGTGCTCTTGCAGCACCAGCTGAGTACCCTGCTCCGTTTTAGGTACACCATTCAATTCAGGCGCTCTAGACAACCAGCCAGTAGCTTCTGGCAATCCTTCCAGCTCGCGGGAGTGGGCGTCTGAACGTTCAAAAAGAGCCTTGAGACCCGAGTGGACAAGTAAGGCCTTGACCAACGCGGACTTAAACCGCTCCACTCCGCAGGACAGAAACTGCGCCACCAAAGTCTCTCCATAGCGATCGACCACCATTCCGGGCAACCCGTCGGCCTCGCCATGGATCAGACGGCAGCTGTCGCTGGCAATGTCCAAACGGCTTCTGACCGCTAGGGCCGCAGCGACGCGCCGATTCAAAAAAGCCGCATCAATGCGCTCAGCCTCATCAAAACTCCAGACGCGAGCGCGGATTTTGGAGGTTGGACTGAAGGCCGCCCAAGCCAGAAAACGCCCTTCAGCCGACACCACCCGCACCGTCTCGCCGGGGTCTGCCCCGCCTTTGGCCATTGCCGAGTCAAAAATCCATGGATGCCGTCTCAACAAGGACTTTTCTTTGCCCGGCCGCAATGTGATGGTTTTCATGGGAGGATTGTCGGATTAATTCAAGCATCAATCCCGATCAACTGCGTTACATTGCTAAAAGAGCAAAAAGGGAACATCTATGGACTTAAAAGACGTCAAGCTGGTCACGAAACTGATGGTGGGTTTTGCGGTTGTGTTGGTGCTGGCCACCGGACAAAACATGTTTGCCTTGTACGGAACCACCCAGCTCAGCCAAAACTCGCGAGAAATTGCCGATGAGTGGTTGCCTGGCACCTATTACAACGGGACTCTGGGCACTCACATCAGCCGCTTGAGAACCCTGCAGTTTCAGTATGTCGGCAGCTTTTCTCAGACCGACCGGCTCACGCTTGAGAACACCCAGAACGACGAGATCGCCACGGCCGATGAGGCTTTGAGAAATTACAAACTGCTGAGCCACGGCGGCCCGGAAACCGAACACTTTGAGGCGGTTCAAAAACACTGGGGCAAACTGATCGAACACCACAAAACCATCATGGACTTGGCGCGTCAGCGGCGCGACGAAGAAGCCTTGGACCTCATTCGAGGGGACTCCAGGGCCACTTACATTGCCATGATGAAAGAGCTGGCAGAGTTGTCTGACATTGCCAAAGCGGGCGCCACTCAAGCTCGAGACACCAGTGCTTTGCTGCAAAACCTGGTGTTTTACGGCAACCTGATTTCGCTGGCCATCACGATTGTGCTGGGTGTAGCCATTGCACGCAGCTTGTGCCGAAGCATTTCCGGCGGCGTGAACTATGCCGCTCAGATTGCCACCAAGGTGGCTCAAGGGGACCTCACCACTCGCATCGTTCCCAACACCCGTGATGAAGTGGGACTGTTGCTTCTTTCCATCAAAGACATGCAAACCGCCCTGATTCAGGTGGTGAGCCAAGTACGCAATGGTTCGGTGTCGGTGTCCAATGCCAGCTCTGAAATTGCCCATGGCAACCAAGATTTGAGCGCGCGCACCGAGAGTCAAGCCAGCTCCCTGGAGCAAACCGCCTCAAGCATGGAAGAGCTCAGCTCGACCATTCAACAAAATGCCGATAACGCCAGACAAGCCAACCAACTGGCCCAAAACGCCCAGACTGTGGCACTCAAAGGCGGTGAAGTGGTGGCCGAAGTGGTGGACACCATGAAAGGCATCAACGACAGCTCACGCAAAATTGCCGACATCATTGGGGTGATCGACGGCATTGCCTTCCAAACCAACATCCTGGCTCTGAACGCCGCCGTTGAAGCCGCCCGAGCCGGCGAGCAGGGCCGCGGTTTTGCGGTGGTCGCGGGCGAAGTGCGTTCCTTGGCCGGTCGCAGTGCCGAGGCCGCCAAGCAAATCAAGAGCCTCATCGACACCAGCGTCACGCGGGTGGAACAAGGCAGCAAACTGGTCGACCATGCAGGCGCCACCATGCACGAGGTGGTCACCGCCATCCGCAGGGTGAATGACATCATTGGCGAAATCAGTGCTGCCAGCTCTGACCAAAGCAACGGCGTGCGACAAGTCAGTGAGGCCGTGAACAACATGGACCGCACCACGCAACAAAACGCCGCTTTGGTCGAGGAAATGGCTGCGGCTGCCACGAGTCTGAAAAACCAGGCTGAAGAATTGGTGGAGTCGGTGGCGGTGTTCAAAATGGGCGCCGCTGAGGCGTCAAATCGCACAACCCAGCAGGCTCCACGGGAACTTCAAGCCTCGCAGCGCAAACAGCTGGGCTACACACAAGCCACGATATCTTCTTAGGACTTCGGAGGCTGGCGCTTGGCCCTGGGGTGGGCCGCATCGTAAGCGCGGGCCAAATGCTGAAAATCCAGGCGGGTGTACACCTGCGTGGTGCCAATATTGGCGTGGCCCAGCAGCTCCTGCACCGCCCTCAAGTCGCTGCTGGACTGCAGCACGTGGCTGGCAAACGAATGCCGCAGCATGTGGGGGTGAACCGGTGTGGACAAACCCGCCTGTGCGCTGCGCGCGCGCAACCTTTGCCAAACCGTTTGGGAGGTCAAGCGTGTGCCGTGCCGCCCTATAAACAGGGCCTTGCTGGCAGAAGCCCCGCGCAGGTTTTGGCGAAGCTCCAACCATACACGCAGAGCCGCCATGGCAGCTTGGCCCACCGGCACCGTGCGGCGTTTGCTCCCCTTGCCCAGCACATGGGCCTGGGCGGCATCCCAATCGACCCAGCCCCGGGCTTGGGCGCTGGCGCGCACATCCAACCCCGTGAGTTCAGCCACCCGCAAGCCGCTGCTGTAGAGCAGCTCCACCATGGCGGCATCGCGCGCTTCAAGCTCCGGCGTGGCAGTGGCGTCTTGGCGGTACGCGGCCAATTGCACGGCATCGTCTACGCCCAGTGCCTTGGGCAGGGGCTTGGCTGCCTTGGGGGCGCGCACATCGGACACAGGGTTGCCGTCGATCAGACCCTGCCGCCCCAGCCAGCTGTAAAAACTCCGCCAGCCCGACAAAATCAGGGCTATGCCGCGACCGCTGCGGCCTTGGGCATGCATTTGGGCTACCCAGCGGCGAATGTGGGTGTTGTGTACCTGGAGCAAAGCCAGATCTTGCTGGCGTGCCAAGCTCTGCAAACGCTTCAGGTCTTGTGTGTACAGGGCTACGGTGCGGTCCGCAAGGCGCTTTTCTACCCGCACATGCTCTAGATAGCGGAGTGCCAACGGGTCATCGGGAAGACTCGCCGGCACATTCATGGCGCTTGGTACGCTTTAAGGGGTTGAGGCGTCAAGCTGGGGCTTGCAAAGCGCCCAACGCCGCGGAGCTCAAGAGGGCCAAGCCCTGCAAAAAGTCGGTGCCCATGGTGGGGGTGAAGCGCTGGGTGTCAGGCGAGGCCAGCACCAGCAAGCCCATGGCTGGCAAGGACCGCTCGGGGTTGGGCGGAGCTGAGGTCACCGAGCTGTTTTTGGATATGGGCCTCAAAGGCAACAAGGCGATGGAGGCAGCCTCATGCGGCACGCGCAACCATTTGGCGGGCTCCAAAGCAGTGTTGATACCGCAAAACGGCTCGGTCAGCCCATCGGCAAAAATGCGTACCTCTTGGGTGACTCCTTGGGTAAAGGCATGTTCTTGCCACTGAGGTGCCACGTCCCACACCCTGAGGGCAACCTGTGGCACCGCAAACTGCTGCTCCACGGAAGCCGGAATTTGATCGGGCAAAGTGGCCATATCGCGCAACTGCAGCAACTCCACCGCCCAGCGGATGAGCTTGTCAGACAAGGCCAAATTGTCGTTGCCATTGCGGATCATTTCCATGATGCGGTTCTCCAGCAGGCGAATTTTGTCGCGCAGCATCATGGCCTGACGTTCCTGCAAATTCACCGCACGGTGTCCGTGCGGCCCGCTGAGCAAGATGGTGGACAGCAGCTGGGCGTGGCGCTCAAAAAACTGAGGGTTGTTCAGCAAATACTGGGCAATATCGTCTTCAGTGATAGGGTTCAGGGCGTTGCTCATGTCTTGGCTTAGGGTTGAATCTCTATGCTTTTAAATGCGTTCAGAGGTGAAGTCTAGGGCTTTAGGAAATGGGCTCACAAGGCCAAGCGCTCACTGGGCCAAGCGCTCAGGTCCGGAATGTCCACTTCTCCCTCAAACACGTTTTGGGCCGGGCCGGTCATCATGACCGAGTCCTCCGGGGAGCCTGACCATGCAATCTGTAACTCGCCGCCGCGGGTGCTGACCTGCACTTGGGTGTCCAATAGCCCCAAGCGAATTCCAGCCACGACCGCGGCACAGGCGCCTGTGCCGCAAGCCAAGGTTTCACCCGCACCACGTTCCCACACGCGCAATCGGATGTGATTGGGGTCCACTACCTGCATAAAGCCCAAGTTCACCCGCTTTGGGAAACGCCAGTGCTGCTCCATCCTTGGGCCCAGCTGCACAACCGGAGCTTTTGACACATCGGGCACCAGAGCAACGGCATGGGGATTGCCCATGGAGAGCACCGACACTTGAAGGTCGTCCAATGGCCAAAGCAGTGCCTGTGGTGGCACTTGGGCCACCACATCACCCGTCTGCAAAGGCAGAGGGTTTAAGCCTTGCGCATCAAACGGAATATCAGCCAAGGCCAGCACCGGTTTACCCATATCCACCCGCACTTGGCCATTGGTGGTGATGTGTGGTGAAATCACGCCCGCCAAGGTTAGTACCTGCAGCGTGGTACGCTGAGTTAAGCCTTTGTCAAACACATAGCGGAAAAAGCAGCGTGCGCCGTTGCCGCACTGCTCAACTTCTGCGCCGTCGGCATTGTGAATCACGTATTCAAAGTCAATGCCTGCTGCGGGCGAAGCCCGAACCGACAAAATTTGATCGGCTCCCACCCCAAAATGCCGGTCTGCCAGCCAGCGGTATTGGGCTGTAGACAGCCCCAACAATCCTCGGGTTTCATCCAGCACGACAAAGTCGTTGCCAGCCCCCTGCATTTTGGTGAAGTGAACGCGCATCGTCCCAGCTCAGTCCGCGGTGATCTGGTTATCCTTCACCACTTTGGCCCAGATGTCGATTTGGCGGTCTATGAACACCCGCGCCACTTCGGGCGTGCCGCCCATGACGTCAATGCCTTGGGCGTCGAGCTTTTTGGCCACATCGGGGTTTTTAAGGGCCTTATTCAACTCTTCGTTCATGCGCTTGACAATGTCTGAAGGCGTTTTGGTCGGTGCCAGCACGGCCCACCAAGCGGGGGCTTCAAAACCTGCAAAACCGCTTTCCGCAACAGTAGGCACATCGGGCAGATCGGGAGAACGTTTGCTGGTGGTCACCATCAGAGGGCGCATGCGTTTGTTGTCAATGTGCGGCTTGGTGACAAACACCGAGCCAATGGACAGAGGCACATGGCCTGCCACCGCATCCGTCATGAGAGGGCCTCCGCCTTTGTAAGGGATGTGGACCCAATCCAAGCCCGCATTTTTAGCCAATAAGGTCATGGCCAAATGGCCCAAACTGCCCGAGCCAATGGAGCCATAGCTCACCGCCTTTTTGGCTTTGGCAGCAGCCACCACATCGGCAAAGGTTTTGTATTCAGAGCCCACATGCGTGGCCAACACCATAGGCGAGGTGCCCAACAGCACCAGAGGCACCAAGTCTTTGCGGGTGTCAAACGGCATATTGGGAATCAAGGTGGGGTTCACACCATGCGTGTCGAACACCACCGCAAAGGTGTAGCCGTCTGGCGCAGAGGCTGCCACCTGTGCGGTGCCAATGGAGCCAGAAGCGCCACCCTTATTTTCCACCAACACGTTTTGACCCAATTGCTGAGACAGCACGGGCGCCAAAATGCGCGCCACTTGGTCTACCGAGCCGCCTGGTGGAAACACCGCCACCAGCTTGATGGGTTGGCGTGTAGGCCAAGCCCCAGAGCCACTTTGGGCTTGAGTCTGCGAGGAGGTTTGGGGCTGGGCCTGCGCAGCCGCCCATGGCCAGAGCGCCACAGCACCAAGCAACACCCCCATCCAACATGCCCTCAGGTTCAATTCCCTCATATGCGCTCCTTTAAGTTGGGTTCTCATTCGTCTTTGGACTTTAACTATCGCACAATCATGTTCGGAACTCATACACAGCCTCAGCACCTTCTCGAACGCCACACCCACCCTATTTCACTTTAAGCACCCAATTCACATTCGCCATGCCCCGACCACAGCAGTTGCTTTATCCGCAGCGTGACCCGGCCACACCGCTACCAGCGGCCACCTTGCTTTGGGTGCGTAACGATGCTCAGGGCCGTTTACAGGTCTTGATGACGCGGCGCTCGGCCCAAGCCAGCTTTGCCCCAGGCGCCTATGTATTTCCGGGCGGCGTCATCGATCCTGATGACCACACAGCCCACTTTCTGGCCACGCGTCGACCCACTCAAACTGAAGCACACCTGACCCAAGCCTTGGCGGCACTGCGCGAAAGTTTTGAAGAACTGGGGGTGATCCGAGTGCTCGGGCCTGATGGACAAGCTGTTCAACCAGAGGCTTTGACCGCCCTGCACCGGCACGCTCCCTTTTGGCCGCAAATGCACGCTTTGGGCTGGAGAGCAGATGCAGCTGCCCTGCATTTGTTGGCCCACTGGACCAGCGACAAGGACTTACCGCGCCGTTTTGAAGTGCCCTTTTGGGTGGGCCTAATGCCCGAGGGGCAAACGCCTGTGGCGGATGAGCAGGAGCAATTCGACCCCATTTGGATCTGCCCGCACGAGGCACTGGAGCGCGAAAAAGCTGGACTCTTTTTCATGATCTTCCCGACCATACGCACCTTGGAACGCCTGAACGCCTTCCCTAATGCAGAGGCTCTTTTGAAAGCCTGTGCGGCCACTGAAGCTCCCATGTGGACCGGTTGCCCGCGCGCGGGCTTTTTGAATGGTCGTGTGATGCGCTACATGGAAACCGAAGCGCCCTATGGTGAACTGGAACTGGTGTGCCCAGACGGTGCCATCCACCACCGTTTGGACTGGAACCATGACCAAGCCACTCCCCTGTTGCGCCATGTGCAACGCATCACCGCCCCCAACCCGGGCGTGATGACGGGCCCGGGCACCAACACCTATATGTTGGGAGGCCCCACCACAGGCCATTTGGTCATAGACCCCGGCCCAAACGATGCAGAACACCTAGAGCGGCTTTGGAACGCCGCAGGTGGCGATATACGCATGATTGTGTGCACACACTCACACCCAGACCACTCGCCTGGTGCGCGCCCTTTGCAGGCACTGTGCCTGGATCGCCCCACAGGCCATGGGGTGCCGCCCATCTTGGGCTTGCCCTCAGCCTCCACCGCGCGGGCCGACAGCCACTTTGAACCCGATCGGGCGCTTGCCGATGGCGAACTGTTGGTACTTCAACCCAAGGATTGGACTTCTCAAGGTCAATCCAAGGCCCAAGCAATTGAAATACCAGATGACCCATTGGGCCAGCAAGTCACACTACAAGTCATTCATACCCCGGGGCATGCGGCCAACCACCTGTGTTTGGCACTGCTGGAAGATGGGTTGCTGTTTTCGGGCGACCACATCCTCAATGGCAGCACCACCGTGGTCAATCCGCCCGATGGCGACATGACTCAGTATTTAGATTCCCTCGACAAGCTGGATGCCGCTTGTGCCGAGCATGAACTCGAGTACATCTTGCCAGCCCATGGCTATGTGCTCAATCAAGCCAGACACCAAATCGCCAAGCTCAAAGCGCACAGATTGCAACGCGAAGCCAAAGTGCTGCGCGTGATGCAAGCCCACCCCAACGGCACCCTGGACGACTGGGTGCCACTGGCCTACGACGACGTGCCTGAACGCATATGGCCCGTGGCCAAACGGTCTTTAGAGGCGCATGTGATTCGTTTGCGGAATTTCACCATTTGAAAGCGCCCTGATGGATAACTTTGAAGAAGCCAAGTCGTATTTCTTAAAAGGAATGAGCGAACTAGAAGCAAAAAATTTTAGGGAGGCTGAGGCATCATTTATAAGTTCTTTGGAATTATTACCCCACCGCGTTTCCACATTGACCAACTTGTCAGCAACACAACTCAATCTGCAGAAATATGCAGCGTGCATTCAAAGTTCGATTAAAGCCATCGAAATTGAAGGCGAAAATTACGAGGCTTGGCTTAATTTGGCTCAAGCGCAATACAAGTCCAAAAATCAGGACGCTGCCCTTGCAGCCCTTGAACGGCTAATTGAATTACA
>Ga0214921_10009920_pt1 | contig 11900 bp, 14 predicted proteins | sample LL1505_MetaG_FD_177992 | JGI IMG/M metagenome (GOLD analysis project Ga0214921, IMG submission 177992) | Freshwater microbial communities from Lake Lanier, Atlanta, Georgia, United States - LL-1505 | ecosystem: Environmental > Aquatic > Freshwater > Lake | place: USA: Georgia | collected...
ACAAAAAATCTAAAATAGAATTTTCGATGAAAAACATATATAAAGATTCGAGAACCTACACAATAAAATGTCACTAGTAATTGATCAGGATGTTCTCGACTTTTATAAAGAAAATGCACACTTAGATTTCAATGCAATGAACCGTGTATTTATTGGCATACTCAAGATGCTTTCCACTAACATAATGGACACAATTGATCAATATTCCATACAAAAATTGGTAGGTGTAGTGGATGAATTGAAAAGAGACATTGTAGAGATGAAAACAAACCACTCGCAACTGATATTAAAAATGTATGACATCAAGAAAGAATATCTGGACGATTTGAGAACCGCTCTTAAAACATCCGAAACGAATAGTCATCAACAAATTGGCGCAACCATTGAAAAGACCACTGATATACTTCTTACAAAAACTTCTCTTTTATTGAATGAGGTTCTCCCAAAAAATAACTCAACCATCGAGAACCTGTTGAAATCCATACAGGCAACTGTCAAACAAGACACACAATCGATTATGCAACTATATGAAAAAGACGATCCGGCAAACATTACAAAAACCCTCGATGATAAAATATCGAAAATGTTCTCGACGATTCAAACAACACTCTTGGAAACAATTAAATCCAGTGAATCGAGAACTTCGGGAAATATTCAGAAAATGAATGAAAACCTCCTGTTGCAAAAATCGACAAGCGAATCTTTATCCAGCGAATTAATGCTTTTTCTCAATAAATGCAAGACCCATTCTCAGGCCAAGGGCGCAGTTTCACAGATCCAATTGTACAATCTTTTACAAACCGTCTTTCCAACAGACGAGGTTCTCAAATGTGGAAATGAATCTTGTGATTATAGACTGAATCGCCTCGATAAAACAAAACCTACCATTCTCTTTGAGAACAAGGACTATACCAGTTCGGTCAATTCAGAAGAAGTCGCCAAATTCGAACGCGATTTGGCTCTTCAAAAATGCCACGGCATACTCATTTCGCAAAACAGTCCCATCACATTCAAAGAATCATTCCATATTGATTTGCTCGATAATATTATTCATCTGTATATACCAAATGGCAACTACGATCCTGCAAAAATAAAATTGGCAGTAAATATCATCGATTCCCTGTCGGAAAAATTAAATGTTCTCAACAATGTCGATGGAATCAAGCTGTCTCCTTCTCAACTCAATGAAATCAAAAAGGAATATTGCGACTTTGCGACAAAGAGATTCGAAATGCTGGACATGATCAAAACCATGACAAAACAAATGTCTGATAAAATGACAGAGAAAATGGAAGAATTAAAACTGCCCTCTCTCCGCAAATTTGCACTAGGAGAAAGTGAAGTGACGCCTACAGGTACTCTCTGCAATATTTGCAACCGTTTTTATGGAAAAAACAAAGCAAGTTTATCGGCCCACATGAAAGCATGCCGCTTAGTCAACGAATCAAGTGCGAAATAAAATTGATCACCATATTACCACCTGTGAAGACAATCATATACATTCATACAATGACGACGACTATGTTTGACTTTTCCAATCTCATAAAAGAAAAATCCTTGGCCGCAATAATGTTCATATTCATCTTCATGATGTATAAGAACCTACAACAACAACCAACCTGTAAAAAAATCAAATTAAAGTCAAACACAATTAAAGAAAAAAAGGCCAATTACAAAACAATGAGAACCAGAAGTCAAACCATAAAAGAAAAAGAACAAGTATTACAGAAAAAAGAAGCAATACCGGCAAAAACGGAGTCAGAAAAAGAAGAAAACCAACAACTATATGAAGTCGACATCGATTTCGACGAAGCCAAGAAAGCATGGCGTGCAAACAAAATCGCACTCAAAAACGGCTGTTTTCGCTATAAAAAAATAAATATACGCAATAAAACAATATAGAAAAAAAACAAGAACTATCACTCCAACGGGTAGGGTGTTGGAGTATCCGGGCTTAGCTCAGTTGGTAGAGCATTTGACTGTAGAGTAATCTTTTTGATCCACTGGAATCAAAATGTCGCTGGTTCGATTCCGGCAGTCCGGAATTTTATGTTATTATATGATCATTTTCTGATAAATACCAGAAAAAGATTTCTTAACCACGCCCTATCGGGTCACTAAAATCTATGAATGATTGTTTCTACGAAGTGAGGGAAAGGGTTAATTTTTTCTAAATTTATTGGACCTTTTGTTTTTTCGCTTATGCGAACGAGAACCACCTATTTTTCTTTTTTTACTTTGTTTTTTAGAAATATTATATGTATTTGGATTGAGTATTTTTTTTTCTTCTTCATCACTTAATACAATCGGATTATTTGAAAACTGATCTTCAATTATTCTAAATAAAATTATCTTTTTTATAAAGTTATTTAATTCTTTTGTATTAATTTTCAATATACGAGCAACATTCTTTTTTTCATCTTCTGACCATTTGTCTACAATTCCATAAACCGTCTCATAGCCTATTATTCTTTGTACTTTAATACTATTCATTATTGTAAAATAAAATAATATTATTTTTCAAAGTCAATTACTTTCATTCATTTTTTCTATGGTGTTTTATATTCAAATTAGATGCGAGCAAATACAAAATAAACATAAAATAATACGGAAAATTCGGCGGATCCGGTGGTGTATTCGGCGACGAATTCATTGAAAACCCTCTTTTTTGCTGTTTGACTACCTGTTTCGATTTATTGGCCTCATACTTCTCTTTCGAAATTTGGCATATGTATCTCGGCACTTTCACAAACACAAACGAACGCACAAATCGAATCATTCTTCAATAAATAATATACCATGAGAAAGTCAAACAGAATAGAATCAATTTTTTCTTAAATACTTGATTACATAATACATAAAAACGGATGATACTGCAACTACCGTTCCCACATTGTATATATTTATCGCTGATGTTTTTAAAGGAATCGTATTTGGAACAACATAGGGAATATAGTCAAAAATTTCAGACAAATCATGTGAATCATATGAATCATTCTTCTGTTTATATGAATTCCACATTTTTTCATACATATCATAATGTTCATCCATCGTATCGGATCGATCCCATTCCAATTTACCAATGTCCGTATCCAAATTCACATCTTTCAAATACGTCTTGTATGCACAATGAATCATCTTTTCGTCTTCATTAAAATAATATTCAACCGCTTTTCCATAGAATCCTGGTCCTCTTTTGTAATCATATAGAACCGCGCAATCTTCGCAATATCCAATCAATACACTTCTCCACATCGCCTGTTTTATACATTTTTTGCACTTGCGACCCGTATTTGGTAGTTCATTCAATATCCATTCATCCGGAATTTGCATGGCATATATGGCACCCTGATAATATTTGTGTTGAATCTTTCCATTTGGCGGGATTACAGTAATATCTTGATTTTGCATATAAATAATATTCTATATATATTCTATGTTATTTAATTAAAGAGCATAGAATGCCAAGGTATAATCTACGAATCGAAATCATTTGTCAAGACAAAATTGTCAATAATGACGAGGTTCTCCAACAGGTGAAATCATTTGTGATTGCGAAAACAAACAGTCTTTGGAAAAAAATTATATTTAAAACCGATCGCCAAAGTGTATTTATGGGCGATTTAATGTGCGAATATACTTCATCCGACAAAGATTTGAATATTCTTACACAAGTTATATTGAATGACTTTGCGGAAAAAGAATTGGAGGCATACGAGAACCTGGGCCTGCAATTTTACATTTTTCGGTATTTAGACTTTGATGAAAAAAGTATATAAAACAAAATAAATCAAATTATAAAAGTGCCCCTTTAGCTTAGTGGTATAGCGTCAGTCTTGTAAACTGAAGGTCATGGGTTCGATTCCCATAGGGGGCTTTTTGCAATGTGCGCAAATGTGAGCGCATTACAAAATTGCAAGGATTCCCGAGTGGTTAAAGGGGCAAGACTTAAGATCTTGTGCAGTTGCTTCGTGGGTTCGAATCCCACTTCTTGCATTATAATTATTTTTTATTTATTTTTCTATTCTTTTTTGTATATCTTCTCTTTGTTCCACCAGTTCCAGTGTATTGCTTAATTTGATTATTGACTTGATTAAGAGAATGATCATGATCCCCGTGTTTATAGCTTAAAAATCCAACATTATATTTTTGATTTTTACGTTTAATGTTTAATTTATTTACACGTTGTGTAAACCTACGACCCAATTCATCATTATCTTCGAGTAATAGTGATCCGTCTTTTTTTGATGTACTCGGAGTTTCACTAACAATTTTACCTTTTACAACTGTCACTTCTCTATGGCCATGCATCGGATTATTGCTCTGTATTGGTTCATTTAATTCTATTGTATAATAATTATGTTCTGATAAAGATGCGCGTAAATTTTTGGTTGGCTTCAATTTGTGCGATTTTGTTGGTTCCAATTTTTTTGATTCTTCTTCTTGCATTATAATATAATATAAATAAATGAGAAATAAAACATGTAAAATATACAAATCTTGTGCAAATGTGCCTTGCAATGGATACATGAATGACTGTGAACCCGCTTATTGTACTTACGGCTCTAAAAACTGGACACATTGCAACATGGCCAATTGGAATCCGCAGAAATACGGCAAGTTCTGTAAAAGCGAATCGGCATGTAAAATGAGTTCTCGAAGAACCGTATCCAAAGATCAAGTGTATGCGCGGACTCTTCACCAAAAAATGCCGTATATTTGGCGTCATCTCGATAATAAAACCCGGCGAAAGATTGTGAAATTGGCTCGAAAACCCCTGCGAGAAATCAATATTCCCTACATGAAACATTTGGATACATAAAATTGAAATATATAATGTGTGATAATCATGTATTACACATTACAGATCCATCCCAAAAATGCAAGCAAGTTTCTACAAATACGAACCCGTTTCCAAGGAATCCCTGTTGGAGTTCCTGCGTTTGCCTCTTCCTTCTGAAATCAAACGCACAATATACGAAGCCCATTTCAAAAACACTATCATATACAACAAAAAATACGATCTTCTTATGCAACAAGTTCTTTCGGAAGAGTCTTGCCGATTAAACAGTGCGAATTTAGTCCCTATGATAAAAACGGTTATTGAAAATCCGAATTTCTTGGAATTTGTCCGACACAAAAATGAATTGTTCTCGCGATTGTACAGAGAACATTATATAGAAAACAAAAAATATTTCAAATTGATGGACGTATTGAACAGTTTGGCAGCGTCATGGTTGATGTATCTGTATCATTAATTAACCCTGGGTGCACTTCACTCTTTAATGAAAATAAGACCATAAATTCATACAGATTTCGCTTTATTTCGTCTTTTACTTTTATTTTTTCTTTGTTTTTTAGTTCGAGTTTTTCTTTTCTTTCTATATCTACTTCCCCCCCAATATGACTCTATTTTTTTTCCTGTACCGTTCTCTAAGTCTTCCACTCTTTTTTTGTGGAGTTGGTCAGCTTCTTCAAAAGAAGGGTCGGTTGGATCTATTACTTCGTCTTCATCTGGATTAACTAATGGATATTTATTTCTTATTTCCTTTTTTACTTCTTCAACTGTTTCAGGAATCCGGTCATTTTTTACATTTTCTACAATTTTTATATCATCATGATCATGATATATATTACGTGATTGTATTCGTGGGTCTGGCATATAATATTATATAAGATATAAAAATTCATATTCATCACAAAAAATTTGCATGACAATCTTCAATAAACGTTTCTGTTTCCAGCCTTTTTTGTTTTCCATATTTCCCTTTCAATAAAGCAATCATGATTTTGTCCAACAGGGATTTCTCTGCTTCCAGTCGTCGTATTTCCCCCGTCTTAATATTGAATATCTTCACCTTTTTCGAGAACCCTGGCTCTATTGTTCGCATGATCCATGCATAAATGACCACTTGCAATAAATGATCCATGGAAATGACCGAACAACATTTGATTTCCCATAGGGTTCTCTCTGTCATCAAATCGACGCGCGCAGTAAACCGGAACTGATCTGTCGGAAAATATCGGAACAAACATGCATCGATGTTCTCATGCGCATTGTCGTCGAATTTTTGCAACACTGTCTTCTCTATCTCTGGCGAGTTGGAAGAATCTTTACATTCTGCATCGAGAACCTGTATAATTCTTTTCTTGCATTTGGCAAGAACTTGCTGACTCAACCACCCATATTCATCCTGTTGGATCTGTTTCAATTTAAAATACAATTTCTCTTGGGTCGCTACATACACATTCGCCATGTATAAATAGTCCTCGATAGTATCGCATACCGGTGATAAATTTGCCACAATTTGCCGTAAATACAAATGATGATTCGGCTTCATGTTCTCGACGGCTTCTTGGATAATTTCATACAGGATGTTTCTTGTGTTGTTGTCGTCAGTGTTCTCATCATCGTATTCATCATGATACGATCGAATGAAATCGTAATACATGGCCGGTATAGCGATTCCGTTCAAATCGCTCACTTCTTCATAAAACCCGAGGTTTGTCTTTATCATATTGGGTATATCCAGTTCCCTTTCTTCTTCCTCTGTGGTTTCTCGGATAAATATTTCATCCAGAATCGGCGCAATTTCTTCGAGAACATGTTCCGGAATGAATTTGATCAAGTCCGTTGGCGTCACATAATGCGTTTTGATTTCTTCTTCCGTACCCTGTTTCTCTTCTTTTTCAACAAATATGGTTTTCGGCGTCCCTTTGAAATCAATATACGGCACCTGTTTCATCTCATGATGCGACATTTTCAAAAATGTCAGCGGTCTATCTTCCGGGTAATGATCGGTCTCCAACAGGTATAATTTATGTGTGGCTCGCGTCGTCGCCACATACAGTGTATTTGGACACACCGTTTTATCTTCGGTTCTCGCATAATATTCCAAATAACTCTGGTCGAATCCCACTACAAATACGTATGCACGTTGCCTCCCTTTCACACAATGGAACGTCGAAAAGACCACCTTTCCATTCATGACCTTCTCGTCGATCTTGTCCGTTTCAAACATGGGTACATGGCACGGAATTTCCGCTTGGACGAGAACATTCTCGATTTTCCGTATCTGACTATTCGCCCCCTTGATAGATCCCGCCAACACGAATATTTCACTAGGATTTATTCCCTGTTGGATAAGCTGCCGGATCTGAAACACCACTTGTCGCTCCAAATTATGCATCGAATTCCGCATATATATGACCGGTTCTCCCGGTTTGCATGCCAACAGTCTTTGTTCTCCCAACATTACATGATTCACGAAATCGGCCATCGGCTGTGTGATCCGGTAGGACATTTGCAGCGTACATTGCGCGAACTCGCCGGTTTTCAAACATGCGCATTTTTGCCAGATTTCTTGCGCATGTGTCAAGAACCGAATATCGGCGCCTTTGAATTCATAGAGTCCTTGCATATAATCGCCGAGAACCATCACCTGGATTTTCGTGCCCATATCTTTCACATATTTGATAATCAGCTGGAAATAGAGCAATGTCATGTCTTGGCATTCATCCAACACGACGATCTCTTTAGGTTTGATCGGAGATATTGGCGGCGTATTTTGGTGTAGGAGATGTCGGATGCCCGTGTCTGTATGCGCTTGTTTATCATATGTGGCAACGGCGAGACTGTGATACGTATGCACTTGGATGTTTTTCAGTTGGAGTTCTCGGATTTTTTCGCGGACTTCTTTGCGGAGAGAGGCATTGTAAGTGATTTGTAAGAAAGTGGTGTCGGGCATTTCTTGTGCACAAGACAGGATGGTGGTGGATTTTCCTGATCCTGCGCAAGCGTCAACAATGACATTTTTGCCCATTTTCACGTGTTGGATAATGACGCGTTGTTCTTCACTTGGTGTATTCATTCGTATTTTTGATTTGTTTCTTTTTTATAAAAAGAGACAAACGAATTTATATTGATTCATCGAGAACTTTATATTTTTCTTGTCTTATTTTTACTAGACCTGGTTTTACCTCCTCCCAATCTTCTTGGCACAAAATTCTTGTTGTTCTCGATCGCTCGTAACAACTTCATCTGTTTTTGGGCTTTTTCTTTGGTTGTGCATTTAGCAAAGACACGTTTGGTCTTTCGATTATAGACCTTGTAGCAATTCTTCTTGTTGGGCACTTTTCGCATTGTATAAGGCATTTATTTATATAATATATTTATATATTATGCCGTTGTCAAAAAATAATCCATATTCAAAATTTAATACTGATAAGAAGTTTGAAGATGCACAAAGAGAAGCAAGACGACTAAAAAGAGAACAAACAAAAAATGATGCTAAAGTATTAGCTGATATTAGGAGTGGTGCAAGAGTAAATTTTCTGTCACATACTCCACCGTATGCACAGGAAATTTATCAAGTAGAAGAATTTCATAGTCTGAAAAAAAAAATGCGTCCTGAGTTTGGAGGTGGGAAAAAAAGAACAAATAAAATGCTCAAAAAAAGAAGAAGAACAAAAAAACGAACATAAACAAATTTAAATTTTGGATTTTTTTGTATATTTCTTTCGGTTTCTTCGTTTGATATGTTTCGTTTTTTTCCTTCTTCCTCCTATTTTTTGTTTAATTCGGCGTTCTTCTTTTTGTCTTTCTTCTTCTAGATGGTGTTCTATTTGGCGTTTCATAGCTTGTTTCATACGTGGTATATAAACCTCCTTTAAACATTTCATATAAAATTTTAATTCATGTAGTGGACATCCATATCTCCAGTGTGTATCATAACGACTCGGTTCAAATTTTGCAACTTCTATCTTGTCTCTAATTATTTTAGTTCCAATGCATGTAAAATCTTCAGAAAAATCATAAAGTTTATCAAAATTTACAGGTTTTGGTATGACAAGTACTTTACACGGATAATATTGATTAATATCAAATCTTTCCTCCTCATTCTCAACATGAACCTCATCATCATTTTCCTCATCATCCACATATATATAATTATTATCCTCTCTGTAGTTTTCCTTTTCTACATTTCTGAAAAAGAAAGGATCTACACAATATTTTTGTTTATCCAAATAACCAACTACAAAAATATGTATTCGATTTTGGTAATTACTAGTTAATTTTTTCAATTCATCATCCTCCATCCAACTAAATGGTCCACTTCCAATCACATAAATTTTTGAAATATCCAAATAACCAACACATTTTATTGCTAAATATTGAGATAATACACATCCCATTGAATGACCACAAAATACTACATATTTTACTGTTTCCATAATTTTTATTAATTGATCTATTAACTCATCTGTATTAATTGATACTATCACGCTATGCTGTAATACTACTTTACTTGACCATAGAACATATAATATATTAGTATCTATAGAAAGTAAAATATATACATATACGTATTTACCATATTGTTTAGTATATAAAATTTCAAATCGGGCTCCATTTACACCTAATATTTTTGTTCCTTTACTAAAACTTTTAACTCTTTTTTTTGGAACACATGTTTGGTTTTCTTTACTATCAGTATATACAACACACATTGCTTGTTTTTTACAATTTTCTAGATCTAGATCGAATTTTTTACATGTATCATCTTCATCATCAAATGGTTGCAAACTTGTATGTTCTCGAAATTGTTGTTCAAAATCTTTTTCAACTACAATATTTGCAATGGATGTCCATTCTTCCAATGGTTCTAACAATGCCATATTATATATTATATATTCAAACAACCAATTATTTTTCATAAATCATACATGACTTTAAAATTCAAACACATTGAAAAATTCGCGCCATTCGTATCTATAATCCGCCCGTGTTCATCAAATAACCGGATACGCAACTTCTGAATATCCACCGGCCCGAAATATTTCCGCGGTTCCGTCACTATACTCAGATCATTCTCCATGACCAGAGTGAAATACGCTCCCTTGATTGTAATCCTCGCCAATATATTCGGATTGAGAACCGAGTTCTCAAACGCCGACACGAAATGATTATTTGCACTATTCTGATAATCATCTACCCCCAAAAATAAATACCGGATCGACGCCGGTTCAATTATCGTATCCGCCGTATAGGTCACTGCACCCTCATACAGGGGTTTCGTGAATCCTAAATTCCAACCCAATCTTGTCGATAAATCCATCGCAATTATATTCGCCGGCACATTCCCATTCATATCCATCGCAAAATCGAGAACCACTGCAGTAATGGTCGCAGCATTAGGCGCTGTTGGAATGATTTGCAAGGTCACTTTCCCCGTTCCCGACCCAGTCGATGTAATGTCCAACACGAATTCCATCGAGGCAAATACGTCGGCGTCCTGTTGGAGAACTTCATTGACTTCTGTAATCAAATCCGCGGCATTGTAATTCCCGTCTTTCACCAATATTTGTTTGGTATATTTAGTTTCCACTGCATTGATCGTCTGGGTTATAATAATGTGGAAATAATTATTGCCATAACTTTTGGAAATTCCGTAAAACGTAATGGGCATTTCGATCGATGCCAATTGCATTTCGACCACTTTATTCAGTTTTGCCGGTAAAATCAGCGTGAAATCGCTGCATGTAGTTTTGTGCAAGTTCTCGCGGAATCGTGTGTCGATATTCAAGCATTTCGTTATAACACGGGTTTCCAGCGGATTCAAAACGCCTTGATAATAATCATCGGTTTTTGCATGTATGAATTGTGTCATCGGTCTCTCTATCAAATTGACAGCACGAGAAATCGGTCCAGTTTTTGATACAGGCGTGTCTTGCAACGGATCGAGAACATAGGTACTTTTATTGGCGAGGGTTGTCGGTTCTTCTTTCTTGAATTTGGCGACCATGATCCAGCGTTTCCCCGTTTCCAGAAACTCGATGAGATCCCGTTTGAACCTCTTGTCGATGTGTCCGCTCGATAATAATTGTTCTCGTATTTTATATTCCTTGGCCTCTACATCTTTTGCAGTATAGTCGCCCCGTAATTGGAAGAATTTTTCGAGGTCTTTGATACTATAATTTCCAATATCCAAATCCAATTGTTGTTGTTGTTGCGACATGATAATGATATTATATAATATTGTTTTTTATATATCTAAACTATATATATGTCTTTACCCAATAAATCGAGTATCAATTTATCGCGGAATTTCGGTGTATCGACAAATAATACGACGACTGTAAATGCATTAAATATTGACGGACAGTGGCAAATTGGTACAACAGGTGGTAATTTAGCTGCCCGACAAATTGATGCAAATGGTATGCCATATGGTCCGTCGTATATCATGTCGCGCACTGTGACAACTGGTCCAACAGGAGCCAATGGCGCGAATGGTGACAAGTACAATACAAGTGGGATGGCCGCATTATCTCCAACATTGGATGGAAGCGTTACTATTTTAGTGTCGACTGGACTCGCATATATTGCCGGTAATTCCGTGTTGGTGATACAATCTTCGAATTCTGCGAACCGATTTGAAGGAAATGTTCAGAGTTATAATTCGGGGACTGGTTCTCTCGTCATTGGAAATATTCAGAATATTTTGGGGACATTTGGTTCTACTGCGACTTATTTGGTGGGACTGGACGGAATCGATGGGCCTACTGGCGCAACTGGGTTGACAGGTTCGACAGGACGGACTGGTTCGACGGGTTCTACCGGTTCGACTGGCCCTACTGGTATGGGTGCAACCGGTCCCCAAGGAATAACTGGATCTACTGGATGGACGGGTTCTACCGGTACAACCGGGCCCACTGGCATGGGTGCTACTGGTGCAACTGGTCCTACAGGTGTTGCTGGAACGCAAGGTTCTACTGGTTCTACAGGAACAACCGGCGCTACTGGTCCTACAGGTGTTGCTGGAACGCAAGGTTCTACCGGATCAACTGGCACAACAGGATGCACTGGTTTCACCGGTTTGACCGGGTCAACCGGTCCT
>Ga0214921_10009921_pt1 | contig 11900 bp, 13 predicted proteins | sample LL1505_MetaG_FD_177992 | JGI IMG/M metagenome (GOLD analysis project Ga0214921, IMG submission 177992) | Freshwater microbial communities from Lake Lanier, Atlanta, Georgia, United States - LL-1505 | ecosystem: Environmental > Aquatic > Freshwater > Lake | place: USA: Georgia | collected...
CAAGTACGTCACTTTGGCCGAGACCATTCGCGGCTTCAAAATGATCGTGGCTGGCGAGTGCGACCACATGCCCGAGCAAGCGTTCTACATGGTGGGCACGATCGACGAGGCCATCGAAAAAGCCAAAAAGATTTGATCTTCAACGTGTCCGATAAGGAAAACAGATGAATACCATCCATGTTGATGTGGTCAGTGCAGAAGAGCTGATTTACTCTGGCGAGGCCACCTTTGTGGCTTTGCCAGGTGAGGTGGGCGAGCTGGGCATTTACCCCCGCCACACACCTTTGATCTCTCGCATCAAAGCTGGCTCTGTGCGCATTCAAAAACCTGACGGCGAAGAAGAGTTTGTCTTTGTTGCTGGTGGTATTTTGGAAGTCCAGCCCGACTCCGTTACCGTCTTGTCAGACACCGCTGTTCGCGGCAAAGACCTTGACGAAGAGCGTGCCAATGCGGCGAAAAAAGCAGCGGAAGAACATTTGCAAAATGCGAAAACCGAAGTCGATATGGCAGCTGCTCAGGCCGAGTTAACCATCATGGCCGCACAACTCGCCGCACTGCGCAAATACCGCAGTAAACGTTGACCCTTGTCAAAAACCCATCTGCGCGCAGCCACCGTTGGCGGTTCCGCCGATGAGATAGAGACTGCCTTTTATGAGGCCTTGCAAGCAGGCGATCTTGAGCGCTTGATGGCCTGTTGGGCCAATGAAGAAGACATCATTTGTGTTCATCCGGGCGGCCCCCGCTTGATTGGTGCGGTGGCCATTCGCAATTCGTTTGAAATCATGTTCAGCCATGGGCCGATTCGCTCCTTCCCCGAGCGTCTGCATAAGCTCGAAACTATCACCAGTGCGGTTCACAATTTGATTGAGCGGGTTGAGATTTACACAGCCGATGGTGCGCAAATCGCTTTCGTCACCTCAACCAATGTGTATATGCGAACCGCGCAAGGGTGGCGCATGGTGGCGCACCACGCCAGCCCAGGCACACCCCCCGAGATTCACAGCGACATCGACACGCCCACCCTACTGCACTAGCAGAGCAAACCTTGCAGTTGCACCCAGCATCAACAGCAAATGGATGACATCGTTAAACAAGCCATGGCCAAGTGGCCGCAGGTGCCTGATTGCTATGGATGGCTCGGGTTTGACGATAGAGGCGACTGGTATATGCGAGACGATGGTGTGCAAGTGCTAGGCGACTTTGCACAAGCCAAAGGCAGCAAACTGGCACACACACAGCTGATTGCCTTTATTGAGCGCAACTACGCTTGCGATCCATTCGGGCGTTGGTATTTTCAAAATGGACCCCAACGGGTATTCGTGGAACTGCAGTCCGTACCGTTTGTATGGCGTGTGTTGGACTCTGGGCTGCTGACAAGCGCACAAGGAGAAATCCTTGATTTGATGGAGTGTTTGGTCGATGAAAACGGACGCCTGTATGCCTTGACTGCCAAGGGCTTAGGCTTGATTCACAGCATGGACACATGGCATGCAGCCAAAGCCCTGGAAGAAAAGCAGTGGCCAGCCGCCAAGGAGGTTGGCTCAGCGCAGTTAGTGATTGACTATGGCTACATCCTCAGCCCGGCAAAGGGCGAAAAAAAACCGGCTAAGAAGCCGGTTGTTTGAAAGGGCTGCGTTATCAGTTCTTGGGGGCAGCAGGTTCAGCGAATTTAGCGCCACTGGCATTGGCCATGTACACAACTGCACGGCCAATCTCAACATCGCTGTGATCGCCGCCACCTTGTGCACCCATGGCATTTTTACCTTTGAGGGCAGAGTTAAGCAATGCCTCATAGCCTGTTTTGATGCGAGGCGCCCAAGCTGTTTTGTCACCGAATTTAGGGGAGCCAGCCAAGCCTGCGGCATGACAAGCAGCGCATTGCGCCTTGAAGACCTCTTCTCCGCTTTTCAAAGGACGGTTGGCGTCCCGCACCTCAACAACACCAACCTTTTCAATGCGAGCAGCCACAGCCTCTGCTGAATTGGTTGCACCTGCTGCAGGCTTTTGACCCGACACCACATAGTTGACCAAACCGATGATGATGAATACAGGACCGACAAAAGAGAAAAAAACCAACCAAGCAAATGCCTTGGGGGTTTTGATCGGGCCGGTATGTGCTTCTTCGTGGTTGTCGCTCATAAGGACTTTCTGTGTGAATACAAATGAAAAAGAAATTATAGCCAGCGACATGCTTCCATCAAGCTGACAAATACCGACACCTACAATAGCTTGTATGCGGCTGTAGCTCAGTGGATAGAGTATTGGCCTCCGAAGCCAAGGGTCGTGGGTTCGATCCCCGCCAGCCGCACCAGTTGCTAGCTGTACAGCAACTTCTCAATTACGCAGACAAACGACCGAGGTCACCAAACTGCGCCGCCAAATCACGTTCAGCATGCTCCAAAACAAAGTAGCGAAACGCCTCTGCGGCTGGTGACAACAGCTTGGACAAAGCATGCACCACGTGCCAAGCACGCACCACGGGTGACCCCCGCACATCCAAAATACACAACTGCTTGGTCTGCAACTCCAAACCTATGGTGTGCAAGGACAGAAAACTCAAACCTAGGTTGGCTTTCACCGCTTGCTTGATGGCATCGTTGCTTTGCAGTTCCATGGAAAAACGTGGCAGAAAACGCGCCTGCGAAAAAAACGCCTCCATGGCGCTGCGTGTGCCAGAACCCGGTTCGCGAACAATGAAAGATTGCTGACGCAAATCTTCAGCCTTCAAGCCTGATTCGCCAGAGAGCGGGTGATCGGGTGAGGCAACAAACACCAAGGGATTAGCCGCAAAGGGTTCAGCGCGGGTAGGAATTTCAGAAGGGGGGCTGCCCATGATGGCAATATCCACCTCGCTGTTTTGCAACCATTGAACCAATTCGCGTCGGTTACCCACCTTCAGCACCAACTCTATGCCCTCGTGCTCCTTCAAAAACTTGTTCAATAAGGCTGGAATAAAGTAAGTGGTGGTATCGACCATGCCAATGGTCAGCTTGCCTGTCTCTATACGCTGTAAACGTGCCGCGGCATCTTCGGCGTCTTTGAGCAGGGCGAGCATCTTCCTGGCGTACACCAACATGTACTCGCCGCTGGTGGTCAAAGACACTTTTCGGCCTTGCCGCTCAAACAAGGGCATGCCTACTTCCGCCTCTAACTCCTTGATTTGCATGGTAATTGCGGGCGCAGACACATGCAAAGTTTCAGCCGCCTTGGCGAAACTCAGGTGGCGGGCGACAGCACTGAAAACCCGTAATTGACGAAAGGTGGCGTTTTTCAATTAAGTAAACCTGAATTGAAAGCATTGAAAATTTGAATTTACTTATCTCTAAGCTCTTTTTAAAGTATATCCACGTTCTTAAAAAAAGGAGTGAACCATGACTGAAGCAACCCAAATCACAGACAAGAAAAAGCGCTATAGCGCTGGCGTATTGAAATATCGTCAGATGGGCTATTGGATGCCCGACTATGTGCCCAAAGAAACAGATACTATTTGTTTATTCCGAATCACCCCCCAAGAGGGTGTGGACCCCGTAGAAGCCGCAGCGGCTGTGGCCGGCGAATCCTCCACCGCTACTTGGACCGTGGTGTGGACCGATCGCTTGACCGATTGCGACAGCTACCGCGCCAAGGCTTACAAGGTTGAAGCTGTGCCTGGACGTCCTGGAGAATTTTTCGCATGGGTTGCTTATGACCTGATTTTGTTCGAAGAAGGCTCTATTGCGAATATGACGGCTTCATTGATTGGCAATGTCTTTTCTTTCAAGCCGCTTAAAGCCGCTCGTCTAGAAGACATCCGCATCCCGGTGGCTTATGTCAAAACCTTCAAAGGCCCACCTACAGGTTTGATCGTTGAGCGTGAGCGCTTAGATAAATTCGGTCGTCCCCTGTTGGGCGCGACCACCAAACCCAAGCTGGGTTTGTCCGCTCGCAACTATGGCCGCGTGATTTACGAAGGCCTCAAGGGCGGCTTGGATTTTATGAAGGACGACGAGAACATCAACTCGCAACCCTTTATGCATTGGCGTGACCGCTTTTTATATGTCATGGACGCTGTGAACAAAGCACAAGCTGTCACTGGTGAAGTCAAAGGCTCATACCTCAATGTGACTGCTGGCACCATGGAAGCCATGTACGAACGTGCTGAATTCGCCCGTGATTTAGGCAGCGTGATCGTTATGGTCGACTTGGTCATCGGTTACACCGCGATTCAGTCCATGGCTGAATGGTGCCGCAAAAACGACATGATCATGCACATGCACCGCGCAGGACACGGTACATACACACGCCAGAAAAACCATGGCGTGAGCTTCCGAGTGATTGCCAAGTGGCTGCGTTTAGCTGGTTGTGACCACTTGCACACCGGTACAGCCGTTGGCAAACTCGAGGGTGATCCGCTTACCGTGCAAGGTTATTACAACGTCTGCCGCGACAGCTACACCAAGCAAGACTTGCCACGTGGTTTGTTCTTTGACCAAGACTGGGCTGACACCAAAAAGGTCATGCCTGTGGCGTCTGGCGGTATCCATGCTGGACAAATGCACCAACTTATCGACCTCTTTGGTGATGATGTAGTTTTGCAATTCGGTGGCGGCACGATTGGTCACCCCCAAGGCATTCAAGCCGGTGCTGTCGCCAACCGCGTGGCCCTCGAAGCCATTGTCAAAGCACGCAATGAAGGCAAAAACATTTTGGAAGAAGGCCCTACCATTTTGAAGAACGCCGCCAAATCATGTGGACCCTTGCAAGCCGCTTTGGACACCTGGGGCGACATCAGCTTCAACTACCAATCCACCGACAGCAGCGACTATGCCGTCACACCTTCCGTCGCTTGATACACAGGAGCAAACATTATGTTGACCAATCCCACAGGAAAAATTACCCAAGGCCAATTCAGCTTTTTGCCAGAATTGACCGACGACGAAATCAGCTTGCAAATCAAGTACGGCCTCTCCAAAGGCTTTGCTTGGAGCGTGGAATACACCGATGATGCACATCCACGCAACACCTACTGGGACATGTTTGGCATGCCCATGTTTGACTTGAGCGACCCTGCAGGTGTGTTGATGGAAGTCAAGAACTGCCGCAAAACCTTTCCTAACCACTACATCCGTTTGATGGCGTTTGACTCCACACGCGGCGTGGAGTCTGTGGCGATGAGTTTCATCGTCCATCGCCCACCTAATGAAACGGGTTACCGACTAGAGCGTCAGGAAATGCAAGGCCGAAGCATTCGTTACACCACGCATGGTTATCCCATGGACAAGCCGGAAAACCAACGTTACTCAAAGTAATGCACATTGCTTGAAAAGCCTAAGCCATGAACACATCCACCTACAACTTACCCGGTGTCAAAACACCTGAAACCGATGTTGCAAAGACCCCTGCCCGTGCCTTGAACACGGGTGGGGCGTCCGAAGACACAGGTGAACGCACGGTGGGTGAGGTTCTGGCTGGCTCCCAAGTCACGGCCATCTTGGATGAACTGGACCAAGAGTTGGTCGGTTTGTTGCCAGTCAAAACCCGTATGCGCGATATCGCTGCTTTGCTGGTGATTGACCGTTTGCGCCGCAATCTGGGCATGACGTCGAATGCGCCCTCCTTGCACATGAGTTTCACCGGCAATCCAGGCACAGGTAAAACCACGGTGGCCATGCGCATGGCGCAAATTCTGCATAACTTGGGCTATGTGCGTAGCGGCCACTTGGTGGCGGTCACGCGGGACGATTTGGTGGGTCAGTACATTGGTCACACCGCACCCAAAACCAAAGAAGTGTTGAAAAAAGCCATGGGTGGCGTGCTGTTCATCGACGAGGCTTACTACCTTTACCGCCCTGAAAATGAGCGCGACTATGGCCAAGAAGCCATAGAGATATTGCTTCAAGTGATGGAAAACCAGCGCGACGACTTGGTGGTGATCTTGGCGGGTTACAAAGACCGCATGGACACGTTTTTCCAGTCCAACCCCGGCATGAACTCGCGTATTGCCCACCACATTGAATTTCCGGACTACGCCTTAGACGAGTTGTCCTTCATCGCCGAAAAAATGTTGGCCCAGCAGCACTACAGCATGGACTCTGGCGCCAATGCCGCTTTCCAAAAATACATACAACTGCGTATGCAGCAACCGCATTTCGCCAATGCTCGCAGCATTCGCAATGCGCTTGAGCGAGCGCGTCTGCGCCAAGCCAGTCGCTTGTTTTCTCAACCCGATAAAGTTTTAACTGCCTCTGACTTAAGCACCTTGTGTGCTGAGGATATATTGGCCAGCCGCGTTTTTCAAAATCCAAAGGCCTAAGCATGAGCAAATTAGAAGCGTTGATATTCGATGTCGACGGCACCTTGGCCGACACCGAAAGCGCACACTTGGCCGCCTTTAACCACGCCTTTGCCGAGCAAGGATTAGACTGGCACTGGGACGTGGACTTGTACACAGGCTTGTTAGAAATTTCCGGCGGCAAAGAGCGCATGTTGCACTATTGGAACCATGTGCATCCTGACATGAAAGACATCGATGGTTCAGGCTTGCGTGACACCATCGACCATCTTCACGCTTTGAAAACAGCAGCCTATGAGGCTGCTGTGCAAGGTGGGGCTGTGCAGTTGCGCCCTGGGGTGTTGGCGTTGATTCAACAAGCTCACCAGCAAGGCCTGCGTTTGGCGATTGCTACCACCACCTCACCTGTCAATATTGCTGTCTTGCTCCGCAACGCCATTGGTCCAGACTGGAAAGACTTGTTTGTGGTGATTGAAGACGCGTCTACCGCGCCCAAGAAAAAACCCCATCCACAGGTGTATGTGCAAACCTTGGCCCGGTTGGGATTGCCCTCTAGCGCGTGTATAGCTTTGGAAGACTCTTCGAATGGCTTGCGTGCTGCAGTGTCTGCAGGTCTCAAAACCATTGTCACACCCAACAGCTTCACGGCGCATCACGATTTCTCGGGGGCGTTACAAGTCTTGCCTAACTTAGAAGGCATCAGTGTTGAGCAGCTGCGGACTTGGCATCAACAATAAAAAATTCAAGGAGGCACCATGCCCTTACGTCAACGCACCACCCTGACCCAATACCTGATTGAAGAGCGTCGCCGCTTTCCTGAATCCAAAGGCGAATTCAACGCCTTGATCTTGGATGTGGCTTTGGCTTGCAAAGCGATTGCACGTGCTGTCGCCATGGGCGAGCTAGGTGGTTTGTACGGCGACCATGCCGCCCAAGAGGGTGGCGCCATCAATGTGCAAGGCGAAACCCAAAAGAAGTTGGATGTGTTGAGCAACGACCTGTTTATTCGTGTGAATGAATGGGCGGGCCACTTGGCAGGCATGGCCTCCGAGGAAATGACCGACCCCTACCAAATCCCCGGCAAATACCCGCGCGGTAAATACCTGTTGGTGTTTGATCCCTTGGATGGTTCAAGCAACATCGATGTGAATGTGTCGGTCGGCAGTATTTTTTCCATCCTGCGGGCACCGCAAGACGCCATCGACAGTGGCCGTGATTTGGTGGAAGCCGATTTTTTACAACCTGGCGCGACGCAGTTGGCTGCAGGCTATGCCTTGTATGGCCCCACCACCATGTTGGTGCTGACCGTGGGCAATGGGGTGTCGGCTTTCACGCTCGAACCCAATTTGGGCGAGTTCATGCTGACCCACCCCAAGTTGCAAGTGCCCGCAGACACCCAAGAATTCGCCATCAACGCTTCCAACAGCCGTTTTTGGGAGCCACCTATCAAACGCTATGTGGATGAGTGCTTGGCAGGCAAATCAGGCGAACGGGGCAAAGACTTCAACATGCGTTGGATCGCGTCCATGGTGGCTGAAGCCCACCGCATCTTGATGCGTGGCGGTGTGTTCATGTACCCACGCGACACCAAAGACCCGAGCAAGCCTGGTCGTTTGCGCTTGCTGTATGAAGCCAACCCCATTGGCATGATCATGGAGCAAGCGGGGGGACGGGCCAGCACCGGACGCGAAGCCATGTTGAGCGTCAATCCCACTGGCTTGCACCAGCGCATCGGTTTGGTGTTCGGCTCTAAAAACGAAGTCGAACGCATTGAGCGCTACCACAGCGAACCAGCGCCACGAGAAATCGACAACCCCTTGTTTGCAGAGCGCACCCTCTTCAGGGTCTGACCCTTTGCGTTAGTTTTGATTGAAAGAAAACCATGTCTGTCAAACACCCCATCATCGCCATCACGGGTTCTTCTGGTGCCGGCACCACGTCCGTCACACGCACCTTTGAGAATATTTTTCGCCGTGAAAAAGTCACCGCTGCCATCATCGAAGGCGACAGCTTTCACCGCTTTGACCGTTTGGAAATGCGCAAAAGGGCCGCAGAAGCAGAAAAGCAGGGCGACAAAAACTTCAGCCACTTTGGCCCCACCACCAATTTGTTTTCCGAACTTGAAACCTTGTTTCGTGCCTATGGCGAAACTGGCACAGGCAAGCGCCGCAAATACCTGCACGATAACGAAGAAGCAGCACCTTACAAACAAGACCCAGGCACGTTCACGCCTTGGGAAGACGTGCCAAGCGGTACCGACCTGTTGTTTTACGAAGGCCTGCACGGCGCGGTGGTGACACCTGAGGTCAATATCGCCCAGCACCCCGATTTGCTGATTGGTGTGGTGCCCGTCATCAACTTGGAATGGATTCAAAAACTCTGGCGTGACAAGTCCAAGCGCGGCTACTCCACCGAAGCGGTGACCGACACGATTTTGCGACGCATGCCCGACTATGTGAACTACATCTGCCCGCAGTTCGCCCACACCCATGTGAACTTCCAGCGGGTGCCTTGTGTTGACACGTCCAACCCGTTCATTGCACGTGAAATTCCTGCGCCCGATGAAAGTTTTGTGGTGATTCGCTTTGCCAATCCCAAGGGCATCGACTTCCCTTACTTGCTCAACATGATCCACGACTCCTTCATGTCGCGTGCCAACACCGTGGTGGTGCCTGGCGGCAAGATGGAACTCGCGATGCAACTCATCTTCACGCCTTTTGTGTGGCGCATGATGGAACGTAAGAAAAAGGCCTGAGGCCACCCCCCTAATTTTTAACTGGAGAATTTCATGGCCCTCGTATCCCTGCGCCAAGTCTTAGACCATGCTGCCGAGCATGGTTATGGCATCCCTGCGTTCAACGTCAACAACCTCGAGCAAGTGCAAGCCATCATGGAAGCCGCGCAAGAGACTGACAGCCCTGTGATCTTGCAAGCTTCTGCAGGTGCGCGCAAATACGCGGGTGAAGCGTATCTTCGTCACTTGGTGTTGGCTGCCATCGAGTCACACCCCGATATTCCCGTGGTGATGCACCAAGACCATGGCGTCTCACCTGCGGTATGCCAACAGTCCATACGCTCTGGTTTTTCCAGCGTGATGATGGACGGCTCGCTGATGCAAGACGGTAAGACACCTTCTTCTTACGAATACAACATCGATGTCACGCGGCGCGTCTGTGAGATGGCGCATGCGGTGGGCGTGTCAGTCGAAGGGGAATTAGGTTGTTTGGGTTCTTTGGAAACTGGCGAGGCCGGTGAGGAAGACGGTGTGGGCGCGGTGGGCAAACTCACGCACGACATGCTGCTGACCGACCCGGTACAAGCCAAAGACTTTGTCGAGCGCACCGGTGTCGATGCTTTGGCGATTGCGATTGGCACCAGCCATGGCGCATACAAATTCACCCGTAAGCCCACGGGCGACATCTTGGCCATGGACCAAATCGTGGCGATTCACCAATCGATTCCCAACACCCACTTGGTCATGCATGGCTCTTCCAGCGTGCCGCAAGAGTGGCTTGAAATCATTCGCGAGTTTGGTGGTGACATCAAAGAAACCTATGGCGTCCCCGTGGAAGAAATCCAGCGCGGCATTCGATCAGGTGTGCGCAAGGTGAACATCGACACCGACATCCGCTTGGCCATGACCGGCGCGATGCGTCAAGCGTTTGCCCAAGACCGCAGCGAATTCGATCCACGCAAAGCTTTGATCGCAGCACGCAAAGCTGCCAAGGGCATTTGCAAAGCACGCTTTGAAGCGTTTGGTTGTGCAGGCAAAGCCGCCAGCATTAAAGTTGTCTCACTCGACGCCATGGCAGGTCGTTATGTCTAAGCAAATGGCGTTTCCCGCCCATTCAGATGTGTCACAAAGTGACCCGCAGCTGTGGTCAGCCGTATTGCAAGAGGCCGCCCGCCAAGAGCAGCACATTGAACTGATCGCTTCTGAAAATTACACCAGCCCGGCCGTGATGCGGATGCAGGGCTCGGTGCTGACCAACAAATACGCCGAGGGTTACCCTGGCAAGCGTTACTACGGCGGTTGTGAATTTGTCGACATCGTTGAGCAGTTGTGCATTGACCGGCTGAAAGAACTGTATGGCGCCAATTTCGCCAACGTTCAAGCCAACTCTGGCTCGCAAGCCAACCAAGCGGTGTTTTTGGCCTTGCTGCAACCGGGCGACACCATCATGGGCATGAGCTTGGCAGAAGGCGGTCACCTGACCCATGGCATGCACCTGAACATGAGCGGCAAATGGTTCAATGTGGTGAGTTACGGTTTGAATGCGGCGGAAGAAATCGACTATGACGCCATGGAGAAAATGGCCCACACGCACAAGCCTAAGCTGATCATTGCGGGCGCATCAGCCTATTCGCTGAAGATTGATTGGGAAAAGTTTGCACAGGTAGCCAAGAGCATTGGCGCTTACTTGATGGTGGACATGGCCCATTACTCTGGTTTGATTGCGGGTGGCGCATACCCCAATCCAGTGCCCTATGCCGATGTGGTCACTTCAACGACCCACAAGAGTTTGCGCGGCCCCCGCGGCGGCATCATCTTGACCAACAGCGAAGAGATGTCGAAAAAAATCAACAGCGCTGTCTTCCCAGGTATGCAAGGCGGCCCGTTGATGCATGTGATTGCCGGCAAAGCCACGGCATTCCACGAGGCATTGCAGCCTGCCTTCAAAGCCTATCAGCAACAGGTTTTGTTGAATGCAGACACCTTGGCCAAAACTTTGGTCGAGCGGGGATTGCGCATCGTCAGTGGCCGCACTGAAAGCCATGTGATGTTGGTGGATTTGCGTGCCAAAGGCATCACGGGCAAAGCCGCCGAGCTGGCCTTGGGTCAGGCCCATATCACTTGCAACAAAAACGGCATCCCTAATGACCCTGAAAAACCCATGGTCACCAGCGGGATTCGTTTGGGAACGCCTGCCATGACCACGCGTGGCTTTGGCCAAGAACAAGCGCGTATCACCGCGCATCTGATTGCGGATGTGCTGGAAGCGCCAGACGACGCTCAGCACATCGCCAAAGCGCGCGCCAAGGTGGCTGAGTTGGTAGCGCCATTCCCTGTGTATGGCGCAAGTGTTTTGCACCCCTAAAGTACAGGTCGGTATTTTTTAACCATTGAAGGAGCTTTCCATGGCTGGTCGTAATTTTCTTTTTGTTCCCGGTCCCACCAATGTGCCAGAGCGCATACAACGCGCCATGATGGTCTCTATGGAAGACCACCGCTCGCCGAATTTCCCACAACTGACCCACACCATCATGGCCGGGTTGAAGGAGATTTTTCGAACCAAGAACGGTACCCCTTTTATCTTTCCCTCGTCGGGCACGGGTTGCTGGGAAGCAGCATTGACCAATACTTTGTCACCTGGCGACAAAGTACTTGCAGCGCGTTTTGGTCAGTTCAGCCATCTGTGGATTGACATGTGTCAGCGCCTTGGTTTGGACGTTCATATCGTTGACTGCGAATGGGGCACCGGTGTGCCATTGCAGCAATTCGCAGACATCTTGAAAAATGACACACAACACAGCTTCAAAGCGGTGCTGGCTTGTCACAATGAGACCGCCACCGGCGTGACCTCAGACATCGCAGGCGTACGCGAAGCCTTGGACGATGCCGCACACC
>Ga0214921_10009922_pt1 | contig 11900 bp, 6 predicted proteins | sample LL1505_MetaG_FD_177992 | JGI IMG/M metagenome (GOLD analysis project Ga0214921, IMG submission 177992) | Freshwater microbial communities from Lake Lanier, Atlanta, Georgia, United States - LL-1505 | ecosystem: Environmental > Aquatic > Freshwater > Lake | place: USA: Georgia | collected 2015-05-28
ATTGCCTTGGTAGGCGAGCGCCGCGGCCTCGTCGGCGAAGCCATACGCCGCCAGGCAGGCCTTCCAGTCGCCGGGGCTGCCCTTGCCCTTCCCCTTGCCGCCCGGCCAGCTCTTGAAGTCGCACACACCCGCGTCGCCGTAGATCACCGCGACCCGGTCGGGATGCTCCGAGGCATAGCGATGGGCATAGAGCCCGCCCCGGCTGATCCCCACGAGCGCGGGCTTGGGGCCGAGCCCCCGCCGCACGAGCTCGTCGTGGAAGGCCGCCAGCTGCGCCACCGCGGCCGGGCTGCCGAACGTGTTGCCCACGTCGAGAAAGGCATGGTGGAAGCCGGCCGCCACCAGCTGCGGCGCGGCACACCGCACGGTGAACGCGTCGGGGAACATCATGCACCACGACCACGGATTGCCGGGCAGCGGCGTGCTCGGCTCGACCACCCAGGCCGTGCGGCCCTTGAACTGGAACGTGTGCCGCTTGGCGCCGTGCCACTCGTCGATCGTCTCACCGGGAAATGCAAGATCGGGTCGGGCGGGAGCGGCCGCCGGCTCGGCGGCGGGGAGCGGTGCTGCGGTCAGAACTGCCGTAGTAGTAGTAACGAGAGCGAAGACGATGGCTCGCATATCAGTCTCCGTGCGAATGCTGTTCAAGAATCGATGGATCGAAGGGGTTGCCCGTGCCGATCGAGCGGCGTAGGAAACCGAGCGTAGCAAGGATTGCGAAGCGAGGTTTCCTCCGAGTGAGCGAAGGACAGGATGTCCGTAGCGAACGTCCGGCGAGACGGCACGGGCAACCCCGACCACGACGAGACGTTCATCCAGCCGCGACAGGCATGCTCGACCACGGGAACGGTGCCGCTGACTCAGTGCATCGTCCCGTGGAGTGTGCCCTTCACCGGCTCGCCTCCGGCCGACTTCGTTTTCCACTCCACGGAGTAGCACCAGGTCGGGCCGAAGCCGGGCACGAGGAGCGACACGCGGTGACCGTCGCTCGACAGCGTGGCCGCCTTCACGGGCAGATCCCGCTCGTCGAGGTGCTTCGACCCGTAGTTCTTCGTCCGCTCGAGGTTCCAGGCCCGCACCGTCCAGTTCCCGGGCTCGCCCGCCGTGGCGGCGTCGAGCGGCACGGCGAACTCGAACTCGAGCTTCTCGGGCTCGGCGTGCAGGGCCACGGGGATCGTGAGCGGTTTGTCCGTCCGCCGCACCCGGAAGAATCCGCCCGGATGCTGCCGGTTGCCCGCCCAGGCGAAGAGCCCGCACGCATAGAGCTGGCCGTCGGCCGGGTTGAACCGGCCCCGCATGATGCCGGTGGGCAGGTCGGGGATCGGCAGCGCCACCATGCCTCCCTGCACCACGCCCGCCTGCCCCTTGTCGCCCGCCGCGGGCTCGGTGAGCACGAGGTGCACCCGCCCCGCACCGTAGGAGAGTTCCAGCAACGCGCCGTCGAGCGTTGACCAGGCTTGGCTCTTCACCCGCAGCAGTTCCGCCGGCGAGCGGTCGAAGGCGTTGGTGATCCAGAAGGCGGGCGGCGTCATGGCCGCGTCGCTCGAGTCCGTGACGTCGTGGTAGCCGAACATGTTGCCGTAGAAGCCGCCGGGACGGACGTGGTTGATCCGGTTCTTGGGGTTCCAGTGCCCCTCCTGGTCGGTCACCCAGAACGTGCCGTCGGCCTCCACGCACACACCGTTGGCCGCCCGGAAGCCCGTGGCCAGGATCTCGGTGGTCGCGCCATCGGCCGTGACCTTGAGCAGCGTGCCGTGATGCGGCACGACGGCGGGCAACGCATGCCGGGCGCTCTTGGCGTAGTAGAGGTTGCCGGCGGCGTCGGTCTCCAGGCCCATCGCAAACTCGTGGAAGTGCTCGGTCACCTGGTGGTCGTCGTTGAAGGTGTCGTAGCGGTCGGTCATCCCGTCGCCGTCGAGGTCCACGAGCTTCACGATCCGGTCGCGGCAGCCGACGTGGATCACGCCCCCGATCAGCTTCACGCCGAGCGGCTGAAACAGCCCCGAGGCGATCCGCCGCCAGGTGAGCGTGCCGCTCGGCGAGGTGATGCCCTGCACCGTCCACACGTCGCCATCCCAGGAACAGATCACGGCCTCGTCCGGACCGATGAAATCCAAACCTGAAAACCGCACCTGTGCGTTCCAGGGATTGGCCTCCGGGGCCGTGAGCACGTCCACGGCAAACGGCCCGTCGTCGCGACCGCCGCCGATCCGCGTCTCAACGGCCGCCGCCCACAGGCGGGGCGCCGGCCGGCCCGCGATCACTCGGCCCGGAGCAGGCAGCGTGGCCGCGTGCGCGGCGAGGGCGGCCGCGTCGCCCGCCGCCACGGCCACGGCCACATCGAGCGGCGCGTCGCCCGCCGGGATCACGAGATCGATGTGGCCTTCCCGCGCGACGACTGTCGGGCCGTTCGCATCGGCGGCGCGACCACCGACGATCGCCGCGGCCGCCGGCTCGGCCGCGAGCCTCACAGCCAGTTCCTTTGCCCGCGGCCCGATCGTGAACGACCGCACGAGCACCGGCACCTGCCGGTCTCCGATCACGAGCGGCCGGCCCAGCGACGGCGTCTCCAAGACAGGCGTGGCTCCGACGCGGTAGTCGAGCACCACGCCGCTGCGTGGCTCCGCCGCCGTGCCGCCACGGCTCACATGATGGAGTGACGTAAACCGCACGTGGGCCCGCGGCAGCGGGCCATAGGGCCGCTCGTCGCGACCGAGCGGCCGCGGGTCGGTGAACGCCCCGGCCTCCGGTTCCGCCCAGCCGGGCATCGTGGCGACCGCCGCCTGCACGTCGCCCGCGACGCGGGGATGGGCCCCGTGCCGGCCGTCGAAGTTGATCCCGGCCCAGTCGATGAATCGCTCGCCCGTCCAGAAGGCGGCGGCCCGCAGCGTGTCGAGTTCATACAGAATCCAGGCATGCCCGCGGCCCACGCCGCCGGGCCCGTCGTCCAGCCGCACGGCCAGCCCCTTGCGGGCGATGTTGCCGCCTCCCTGCCCCACCTCGAAGGTGCCCGCCAGGAACGGGCCGTAGTCGTGGAGCCGCCACGGCTCGATGGTCGCCGGCTCGGGGCCGCGGCTCGTGCCGGCCGGTAGCGAGGTGAGGTAGGCGGGCGTGACGGCCGCATACCAGCGGGGGTTGCGGTCCTTGAGAAAGGTCTCCCGCAGATAGTGGATGACGTCGTATTTCTGGCTGGGCACCATCCACGGTTGCGAAACCATCATGCCGTTGCCGTAGGTGAGCGTGCGGTAGATCGCATAGGGATCGCTGCCCGCCTTGAACACCCCCTCGGCGAACCGTGGCGCCGTCGGCAGCGAACCCGGCGCATCGAGCGTGCCGTGGCAGTTGGCGCAGACGCGTGAGAAGATCGCTTTGCCTCGCTCGAACGCCGCCCGCGACTTCGCCGGATCGTCCCAATCCGCGATGAAGCCCGCATGGTCGACCTCGGTCTCGTAGGCGGCGGGTGCCTGGGAGGCGAGCAGGAGCGGATCGGGGGCGAGTTCGGCCGCGCGGGCCGGCCCGCCGGCGGCGACTTCAGCGAGATAGGCGACCAGATCGAGAAACTGCTGCCGGTCGGCGAGCAGGTTGGCGAGGCCGGCCGGCATCAACGACGCGCTCGCCGGCACCCGCTCTTCGATCGTGGTCGTCGGGATCACGATCTCCCGCCCCCCCGCCGCCGCGTCCAGAAGCACGATCTCGGTGGCGGTCTCCCGGGCCACGAGCCCGGTGACGCTCTTGCCATCGTCAGTGAGGATCGTCACGCCGCGATAGGCGGGCCGCACGACCGCCGATGGCTCCAGCACCGACGTCACCAGGTGCGAGACAAGCTGCTCGCGCGACACGCCCTCGGGCATGGCGGCCAGGTTGGGACCGAGCGGCGAGCGTCCCTCGCCCACGACGTGGCATTGCGTGCAGGCCAGTTGCCGGGCATGGAAGACGTTCGACCCGCGCATCGGATCGCCCGCCGTCGCGACCGCGGCCGCGAGCGCCGGGGCCCCCTCGGCTGCGAGCATTTCAGAGAGCCCGCGCTCGCCGGCGGCCGCCGCGGCCAAGCCGGAATGCAGCCCTACGACCAGGAGCATGCCGACGGCGAAGCGGGCCAGACGTGCGATCATGCTGGGCACCCATCCCCGGGGGTTCGAATCGCAGGTGCTCGGGGCCTCCGCGGCGCGGAAGCCTGCCGGCCAAACGCTCTGCACCGCGTCATCGTAGCGTGTAAACTCGGGGCAAGAGGGGCGAGCGAGCCCCCTACCCCCTCCCTGGCGACGCTCCCAGCCATGTCCCGCGTGTTGCCGCTCGTCGCCTGGCTCTCGTTCCTGCTGGCAGCCGCGGCAACGGTCCCGGCGGCCGAGTCGACCGACGCGGCCCGCGCGGCCTACGCCTCCGCCGCCGCGCTCCAGAACCGTGAGGCCTGGGACCTCGCCGCCGAGGAATGGGCCGCATTCCTCAAGGACCACGCCACCGACCCCCTGGCAGCGAAGGGCCGTCTCTATCTCGCGATCTGCCAAGCCAAGCAAAACGACTGGCCGGCCGCCGAGCAGACGCTCCGCGCCGTGATCGCAAGCAAGCCCGACGCCGACACGCTGGCGCTCGCCCGCCTCGAACTCGGCAGCGGACTGTACCGGGCCGCGCAGAAGAAGCCCGACCCGCAGGCCTTCGCCGCCGCCGCCGCGGTGCTGCAGGAGTTCCTCGCGGCCGGCCCCGCTCACCCTCAGGCGGCGAACGCGTCCCACCTCACCGGTGAGGCGCTCTGGCAGGCCGGCCGCCGAGACGAGGCGATCACCGTCTGGCAGGCATTCCTCCGCGACTACCCCCAGGCCACGAAGACCCCGGACGTTCTCTACGCGCTCGGCGTGGGCCTCGCCGAGCAGAAGAAGTTCGCCGAGGCGGCGCCCGTGCTCGAGCGGTTCGCCAAGGACCATGCCGGGCATCGGCTCGCCGACGACGTCGCCCTCTGGCGCGCCGATGTCGCGGCCGCACTCGGCCGCCCCGCCGATGTCGAAAAGTTCGTCGCGCCGCTCGCCGCCGGCACCGGGCCGCGGGCCGTCGACGCGCTCGACCGCCTGGGCGATGCCCGCTGGGCCCAGAAGAACTGGGCCGGCGCGGCGGAATCGTTCGCCAAGCTCGCTGCGGGCAAGCCCGACGCCCGCACGGCCCGGGCCGCGCTGATGGCCGGCCGCGCCTTCGCGGAGCTCGGCAAGACCGACGACGCCCGCAGGTGGCTCGCTGCCGCGGCGACCGCCGCCGGGCCCTTCAAGCTCGATGCGGCCCATCGGCTCGCGCTGCTCGAACTCGACGCCAAGCGGCCCGAGGCCGCCCTCGACGTGGCCGGGAAAGCGCTGGCCGCCGCGGCGGCGGACAAGCAGGCTGATCCGACCACGCTGGCCGCCCTCGCGCTCGACAAGGCCGACGCCCTGTGGGCGATGCCGGGTCGCGGTGCCGATGCGATCGCCGCCTTCATCGCGGTGGGCGACCGGTATCCCGCCGCGCCGGCCGCCGCGCCGGCCACCTCGATGGCCGCGCTCGCCCTCCTGCAGGCCGGCAAGCCGGCCGAGGCCCTGGCCCGCGCCGACACGTTCCTGACGAAGTATGCCGGCGGAGCGACGCCTGCCGCCGTCGCCGACGTCCGGGCCATCAAGGCCGAGGCCCTGCTGGCGACAGGCAAGCGTGCCGAGGCGGCCGGCATCTATCGCGAACTGATCGCCGCCGCCCCCGAGTCGCCCAACCGGCCGGGCTGGCAGCTCCGCCAGGGCGTGGCGCTGGCGGCGGCCGGCAGCTGGAGCGACGCCCATGCGGCGCTCGCCGCCGCCGCGGCGAAGCTCGCCGGCGAGCGTCAGGCGGAGGCGATGTTCCTCGATGCGACGGCCCTCGTCGAGCTGGACAAGCCCGCCGAGGCGGCCGCCGCGCTCGCCGCGCTCGACAAGGCGCATCCTTCCTGGCCACGGCGTGACGAGGCGCTGCTGCTGGCCGTGCGGGCCCTCCAGGACCAGGGCGACGCCAAAGCCGCGCTCGCGGCGGCCGAGCGGCTCGCCAAGGAGTTTCCGGAAGGAACGTCGGCCGACGTCGGCTGGTATCGCCTCGGGCAGCTGCGGCAACAGGCGGGCGACCACGACAACGCGATCAAGGCCTTCACCACGTCGCTGGCCCTCAAGCCCGACGGCTCCCGCGCCCCGTGGGCCCGACTGGCGATCGGCTGGAGCCACGAGGCCAAGGGACGGCTCGCGGAGGCGATCGCGGCCTGGACGGAGCTCGTGGACAAACACCCCGACTCCACGCCCGCCGCCTCCGGGCTGCTCGCCCGCGCCGACGCCCGCCAACGGTCCGGCGACTTCACCGGCGGCCTGGCCGACTGCGAACGACTGCTGGCCACCGACGGCGGACTGGCGAAGAAACTCGATCCGGCCGCGGTCGCCGAGGCTCGGTTCCTCCAGGCGCTCTGTCTCGCCGGCGCCGACAAGCACGCCCAGGCGGCCGCCACGTTCCAGAAACTCCTGACCGAACGGCCCGAGTTTCCGGCCGCGGACCGCGCGATCTTCGAGATGGGCCTGGCGCTCGCCCGCGCCGGCAAGCAGGAGGAGGCAGCCCGGGCCTTCGCCGACCTCGTGAAACGGTTTCCCAAGAGCGCCGACGCCGCCGACGCCTGGTTCGAACTGGCCGAGCGGCGCTGGGCCGCGGAAGACTGGCCCGCGGCGGCCGAGGCCTACCGCTCCGCGATCGCCGCCGCGAGCACGACCGCCGACCTGGCTCCGCTCGCCGAGCAGGCGCGGCACAAGCTCGGGTGGACGTACGTGATGCGGAAGGAGCAGGCCCCCGCCGCCGAGGCCTTCGCCGCGCAACTGGCCGCCGCGCCCGACGGGCCGCTGGCCGCCGACGCCGCGGCGTTGCTCGGCGACGCCCTCGTCTCCCTCGGCAAGCCCGACGACGCTTCCAAGGCCTTCGCCAAGGCGCTCGCCGACCCGGCCAAGCTCTCTTCGGCCACGCTCCGGGGCCTGGCCTTCATCCGGGCGGCGGAGTCCGCCGCGGCCCGCGAGGCCTGGGACGAGAGCGCGAGGTTGGCCGACCAACTGGTCGCGACGGATCCCCAGTCGCCCCGGGCCCTCGAGGCCCGTTACGCCGCCGCCTGGGCCCGGCAAAACCTCGGTAAGCTCGACGAGGCGCTGGCCGGCTACCGTGCGATCGCCTCCGGGCCCCGCACCCCGCTCGCGGCGCGGGCCCAGTTGATGGAAGGCGAGGTGCTGTTCGAGCAGGGCAAGCACAAGGACGCGATCAAGACCTTCTTCAAGGTGGCCTACGGCTACGGCGAGCAGCAGGCCCCGGCCGCCTACCATCCCTGGCAGGCGCAGGCGACGTTCGAGGCGGCCCGTTGCTTCGAGGTGCTGGGGCAGGCCGAGCAGGCCCGCAAGCTCTACGGCGAACTGGTCGATCGCTACCCCGACAGCGAGCACGTGCCGGCGGCCCGCAAGCGGCTCGAGGCGCTGGCCGCGGGCCCGTCCACGAAGCCGGCCGCCACACCAGTCAAGACGGGAGCCTCCTCATGAGCCAGATCCAGACGCTTTGGCAGCTGTTCCTCGCCGGCGGGCTGCTGATGTGGCCGATCGTGGCGATGTCGCTGGTGGTCGTCACCTTCGGGATCGAACGGCTGTTCGCGCTGCGGCAGCGGAAGTTCGTGCCGCCGGAGCTGGCTCACGAACTGGCCGATCTCGAGGAGGCGCGGTTCGACCCGCGGCTCGCCTACCGGCTGTGCAACGACCATCCGTCGGTGGCCGGCCGCGTGGTGCAGGCCCTGCTCGAGAAGACCGGCCGGCCGCTCCCGGAAATGGAGCGGGCCATCGAGGTCGAGAAGGAGCGGGAGGCGTCGCAGCTCTACGCCAACGTGCGGCCGATCACCCTCGCCGTCACCGTGACACCGTTGCTCGGCCTGCTCGGCACCGTGCAGGGCATGATCATGGCCTTCATGAAGACGGCCAGCCCCGAGGCCGGCGCCAACCGGGCCACGGAACTCGCGGGCGGCATCTACGTGGCGTTGATCACGACCTTCGCCGGGCTGTGCGTGGCGATCCCGGCGGCGATGATCGCCCACTTCCTCGAGGGCCGGATCATGAAGGGCTTCCGCGCGGTCGACGAGGTGGTCGACGGCGTGCTGCCCCACCTGGAACGATTCGAGGGCAAGGGCCGGGTCACGCCGGCCCAGCTCGCGGCCACGCCGCCGCCGGCCGCGGCCCGCACCGTGGTCGCCCGCCCGGCGGCCCCCGCCCCCTGAGCCCGCCCTCGCCCCATCCGGTCCGGAGCCCGCTGCGATGAGCGTGAAGATCGACAAGGGACGCCTCGGCATGGGCCTCGAGATGACGCCCATGATCGACATCGTGTTCCTGCTGATGATCTTCTTCCTGGTCGCCAGCAAGCTCGACGAGGCAGACCGCTCGATCGACGTGGTCCTGCCGCAGGCCTCGGCGGCCAAGCCGCTCACGAGCCGGCCGCGGGAGTTCGTCATCAACATCGACCGGGCCGGCAACTACTTCGCGGGCGCCCGGCCGGTGCGGCTCGAGGAGCTGACCGACCTGCTCGTGCAGTCGGCCGCCGACAACCCCCAGCGGCAGACGGTGGTCCTGCGGGCCGACGAGGAGACGGCCCACAAGTTCGTCGTGGCGGCGATGGACGCCTGCGTGCGGGCCGGGATCGACGACTACCAGGTGCAGTCGGCCGCCGAGGAATGAGCGGGACCTCGGCGATGCGGTGACCGGAACGGAGAAGCGGTGATGGCGGACGAGGGCGTGGATCGTGGCAGTGCGTATCGGCGCCGGCTCGCTCGCGCCGCGGCGGCGAGCTGCGCGATCCACATGCTGCTGTTCGGCGGGCTCTCGGTCTCGCGGCTCGACGTGGACATGGCCGCGCCGGAGTCGCTCGAGTCCCGCGCGCCGAAGAAGCCGAAACGGCCGGCGGCCGACTTTCGGCTCCAGGCGCCCCGATCGGCCTCGAAGGAGACACCGGCCCACGCGCGACCGCTCGAACTGCCCGTCAAGCCTCCGGCGACCGCGCCCACCGAGGCACGTGAGCGGCCCAAGGAGCGGAACGTGGCGGCCCGCGAGGAACGGCCGGCCGAGGAGCAGGCGGCCGTGAAGGCGTCGGCCGCCCGGATCGATCCCACCCGCGCCCGCGACACCGCGGCAACCCCGGCCGACCGACGATCGCCGAGCCGGCAGGCCGAGGTGAACCCGGAGGAGTCGAGTGCGAAAGCCGATCAGGTCACCCCCGCGCAGACCGCGGCCGACGCGGCCGACGCCGCGCCGGCTCCCGCGGCGCTCGCGAGCCGCGACCGCCCGGAAGCCCCGCGGGTCGCCGCCCCGTGGCGACCTCGTGAGGTGGCGCTCCTCGAACGGCTCACCGCGCAGGCTCCCGCCGCGGCCGCGCTCGCCGCCCGCGATGCGCCCGCAGCCGCGGCGGCCGCGTCCGCGAGCCGCGCGCTCGATCGTCGCAGCACCGCCGATGCCCGCCCGGCCCGCGACGCACGGGCGGAGTCGATCGCGGCCGCCGCGGCCGTGGAGTCGGCAGCCGTGCCAGCCGTCGCCCCGGCAGCCCGCGATCTCGCCCGCAGGGAGAGCGGCCGCACCACGAATGCCAGGACCGCCACGAACACGGCCGCCGACGCCGCGAACGACGCGCCGCGGATCGACACCGGTTCGCCCGCCCCTCCGGCGACCGTGGCCCGCTCGTCCCTGCCGTCGGGCACGGCGGGGGACTCGCAGGCCGCGGCCTCGGGGCGGTCGGCGCTGACCCGCCGGCAGACGGCCGTCACCGGCGGCACCGCCACGACTCCGGTGGAGATGCCCGCGGCCGGCACCGTGGCGGCGGAGTCGGAGGGAGCCGGGGCCGCGGCCGGCCAGCTCGCGCCGGCCGCCACCTCGCTCGCCTCCGGCGGCGGCGGCCGCACCGGCCCACGGGCCTCGGCGCTCGCCAGCGGTCGGCAGATCGGCGCCGCGGCGGAGGGCGACTCGGGGGCGGCGGCGGCAGTCGGCGGCTCACCGGCCGGTGCGGGCGGGATCGCGGCAGTCGGAAGCCTCCGCGGCGACGGGCGTGCCGGGGGCGGCGGTGAGGCAGCGGCCGAGGCCGGCGGCGGCCAGGCCCGGCGGCCGCTGGGACGCGACCCAGGGGGTGGCTCCTCGGCATCGCTCGACCTGGGCACGGTGGTCGCCGTCGCTCCGGCGGCCGGCGCGGCGACGGCGGTCGGCGGCACGGGCGACAAGGGGGAGCGGCTGGGCCCGGCGCTCCTCGACCGCGGCCGCCGGGGAACGGCCGGCCGCTCGGCGATCGCCGCGGCGCGGGGCCTGCCCGGCGGGGGCTCGAACGCCGACGCCGAGGCTGGCGAGGGACTCTCCGTGTCGCCGGCCGACATCGCGGCGCTCGGAGCGGGCGGCCGGCAGCGGGCCGGGCTCCCGGAGCGGGCTGCGGGCCCGCGGTCGCCGCAACGGATCGCGGCGGCGGCGCTGCCGAGCGACGGGCGGGTGCGCGACGTCGCCGAGGCGTTCGCGGGCCGCACGCCCGCCGGCGGTCGGGCGGCGGGCGGCATCGACGATCCCGCGGCGCTCGAGCGGGCCCGGCGGATGGTCGATCGGGGCCTCGAGTTCCTGGCCCGCTCGCAGTTGCCCGACGGCCGCTGGCGGCTGACCGAGTTCGCCGGCGTGACCGACGCCGACGTGCCGAAGCTCGACAGCGACACGGCGGCCACCGGCCTGGCGCTGCTGGCCTTCTTCGGCGCCGGCCACGACCATTTCGACGGCACGTATCGCGACGCCGTGCGGCGCGGGCTCGAGTTCCTGATTTCCGTCCAGAGACCGAACGGCGACCTGTTCCTGCCGGCCGACGACCTGTCCAACTCCTGCAGCCGGCTCTACAGCCACGGCATCGCCTCGATCGCGCTCTGCGAGGCGGTGGGCATGACGGGCGACCCACGGGTGAAGCCGGCGGCCGAGAAGGCCTGCGGATTCATCGCAGCCACCCGCCACCCCACGCTGGGCGGCTGGCGGTACACGCCCCGCACGGATGCCGACCTCTCGGTGAGCGGGTGGATGCTCGTGGCGCTGCGGGCCGGCGACCTGGGCGGCGTGAAGACCGACCCCGCGGCGCTCGATGGCGTCCGCACGCTCCTGGCCGCCTCGGCTTCACCCTCCGACCCCACCCGCTACGCCTACAACGCCCGCAAGGCCGACCAGCGGCGCACCGATCTCTCCGTCGCCTGCATGACCGCCGTGGGCACGCTGATGCGGCTGCACACCGGCGCCGCCGCCGATGATCCCGGCGTCGTCGCGGCCGGCAAGGCGCTCGCCGACTTCAGGCCCACCTACGGGACCGCCACGAAAAACCTGCGCGACGCCTACCTCTGGTACTACGCCTCGCAGGCGCTCGTGCACACGGGCGGCCCGGGCTGGCGGACGTGGTACGCCGGTCTCATCGACACGCTCGACCCCGAACAACGCACCACCGGCCCGCTGGCCGGCAGTTGGGACGCGACCGGGGAGATCCCGGATCGCTGGGGGCCCTACGGCGGCCGAGTCTACGTCACCGCGCTGCACCTGCTCGCGCTCGAGGTGCCCTGGCGTCACCTTCCGACCTACGCCACCGCCCCGGGCCGGTAGCCCGACGGGCTCACTCCTCGTCGCGGAGGGCGCGGGGCAGCGGCGCGAGCCGCAGCCGCCACTGGGCGAATGGCAGTCGCTCGTCGCCCGCCCCGACCGCGCCGCCCATCAACAGCTGGTCGATCCGGGTGGTGTCGATCCGGCTGGAACCGAAGGCCGGGCTCGTTCCGATGATGGCCGGGCCTTCCATCCGCTCCGCCACGAGCGTCGCCCGGCCGCGGGCCGAGACGCCCTGCACGAGCAGGCCGGCGGTGGGCTCACGATCGGCCGGTG
>Ga0214921_10009923_pt1 | contig 11899 bp, 12 predicted proteins | sample LL1505_MetaG_FD_177992 | JGI IMG/M metagenome (GOLD analysis project Ga0214921, IMG submission 177992) | Freshwater microbial communities from Lake Lanier, Atlanta, Georgia, United States - LL-1505 | ecosystem: Environmental > Aquatic > Freshwater > Lake | place: USA: Georgia | collected...
GCTTTTTTCTTGCTGGTCATTAACATCATTTACGCATTTTTCGATACGTTCGCCGTGGTGGATGCAGCCACCCATGGCGGACCGGGGCGAGACACGGCGATCTTGGTCTACAAGGTCTATTACGATGGCTTCAAAGCGCTGGACCTGGGTGGGTCGGCGGCACAGTCTGTGATCCTGATGGCGATCGTGATCGGCCTCACGGTGGTCCAATTTCGCTTCATCGAGCGACGGGTTCACTATTAAGCCGATTGCTGACTAAACAAGCGGCCGACTAAGCATGTGCCCGACTAACCATGGTTGAAAATCGCCCTGCGCTCACAGTCCTGACCCATCTCACGCTGGTGCTGGGGGTCGTGATCGTCGGTTTTCCGCTCTATGTGGTTGTGATCGCTTCAACACAGACGGCGCAGGATATCGTTCAGAACGCACCAATGTCGCTCTGGCCAGGTGATTCAATGTTGGAGAACTATCGGGTCGCGCTTTGGGGCGGTGTTCTGGATAATGGCGGACGCGTAGCGCCGGCGTGGCCGATGATGGCAGTGAGTCTTGCGAGCGCACTGATTATTGCGTTTGGAAAAATTGCGATCTCTTTACTGTCCGCGTTTGCGATCGTTTTTTTTCGGTTCAGGTTCCGTACCGCCTGCTTCTGGCTGATTTTTGTGACTCTGATGTTGCCCATCGAAGTCCGAATCGGGCCGACCTATTCGGTGGTCTCGAGTCTGGGCCTGCTCAACACGATGACCGGACTGACCGTACCGCTAATGGCCTCAGCGACGGCCACATTTTTATTTCGCCAGTTCTTTTTGACGGTGCCCGACGAACTGGTTGAAGCCGCGCGAATCGACGGCGCCGGACCGATGCAGTTTTTTCGAGATCACCTGGTGCCGCTGTCGGCGACCAGTATTGCGGCGCTTTTCGTGATCCAGTTTATCTATGGCTGGAACCAATATCTCTGGCCATTGCTGATGACGACCAATGAGACGATGTTGCCGATCGTTCTCGGGATCAAGCGGCTCTTGTCTGGGGGTGACTCGGGGACCGACTGGAACATCGTGATGGCCACTGCAATCCTGGCGATGGTGCCCCCAGCCGCAGTGGTGCTTTTGATGCAGAAATGGTTTGTTCGCGGCCTGGTAGATTCTGAGAAATAGTATGGGTTCCTTGTCCTTTGAGCGGGTCAGCAAGCAATACGGCCAGGGCGCGCGTGCCGTGCCCGTGATCGCGGGCCTGGATGCACAGATCGCCGATGGCGAATTTGTCGTGATCGTGGGGCCGTCTGGGTGCGGCAAAAGCACCTTGTTACGGATGGTCGCAGGCCTCGAGGACATCACCGGTGGCGAGATCCGAATCGATGGCCGCGTCATCAACGGGCTCGAACCCGCCGAGCGCGACATTGCAATGGTTTTTCAGAACTATGCGCTCTACCCGCATATGACGGTATTTCAGAACATGTCTTACGGGTTACGGATCGCCGGTCTGGCGTCCGATGAGATTGAGCGCCGCGTCGGTCATGCGGCCCAAATTCTCGAAATCTCGGAGTTGCTCGCTCGCAAGCCCCGTGAGTTATCCGGTGGACAGCGCCAGAGGGTCGCGATGGGCCGGGCAATCGTTCGTCAACCTAAAGTCTTTCTGTTTGACGAGCCTTTGTCGAATCTGGATGCTCGACTACGGGCGCAGACCCGGCTTGAAATACGCCGCCTGCATGCTGAACTCCGGACCACCACACTGTTTGTGACGCATGATCAGGTCGAGGCCATGACGTTAGCCGAACGGATGATCGTGATGAATGCGGGTGCCATCGAACAGATCGGCACCCCTGAGTCGGTGTACGAGCGCCCAGCCAGTTTGTTCGTCGCGAGTTTTATCGGTTCGCCACCGATGAACCTGTTACGAGACTGGGCGGCGCTGGGGACCCGCTTTCAGGAGGGCGTTGTTCAGAACGTTGGTCAGAACGTTATTCTGGGCGTGCGCCCCGAGGATGCCGTTATCGTCGACGCCCCCCCCTCAGGAGCCCTTTGGCCCTTTGCGGTCGAGGTGATCGAGATGCTCGGTGCCGAGCGACTAATCCACGGCCGCGTGGGCACCGAATCGGTCATTGTGCGCCAAGAAGCTTCCCGCCCGGCACCATGTGCCGGACAGCAGGTCTCGTTACAAATCAGCCCGTCAAAGTTGCACAGCTTTGACGCCCGCACCGGTCGCCGCACTGATCATGCGGCGCCTTGAACGGGAACTAAACCAGAACTCTAAGACTTCAATCAGGCCTTCTTGACCCAGGCCGAGCACCAGGCCTTCGCGGAGACCTGTTTGCCGGCGAAGATTGGGCAGCCACCCCAGGGAGCGGCTGCACCCTGATAGAGCTGGCAGTTGGCGCAGGCACTACCCTTGACGTATTTTGCGTGCTTGCTGGTGGTCGCATCCTCCACATAGGCCAGTGAAGCGGCCTGTGCGTCTTTGGGATCGACTTTGGCTTGGGCGAAACCGGTTGAGGCGGTGGCAGCCAATGAAACGATCGGGACAATCTTGAAAAATTCGCGTCGAGTAGTCACGGGAAAGCTCCAGGCGTGTAGTTTGGGAAAGCCGCGGTAGTTTAACCGCATCAGCGCAGCGGCAGTCGATAGCGCAGACCCAGTGTCCAGGTCCGACCGGGTGATGGTTCGTAATACTTGGCAGCCGACTGATTGACGATCACCGATCCCACATAGTGTTCATCCAACAAGTTATCAACCCGGGCGTAGGCGGTCAGATTGGCGCGTCCCAGCGCCCATCCCTGGCTCGCCATGAGGTTCCAGGTCGTGTAGCCCGGCGCTGATTCGGTGTTGGTATCGTTGGCCACCAATTGGCCCGCCCGAATCAGTTCAAGGGCCACTCGCGCCCCGGCGCCACTTTGCGCGGGACCGGTAGCGTTTCGTGCCGATCCGGTTGTGGGCCTTGCCGCATCGGCTGCGATACTGGTCCACAGGAGTTCTGAAAAAATAAAGTGTTGTGGAATTCCCGGGATTTTGAACCCGTTACCCACTTTATTGGCGACGTTATTGACCGAATAGCTGAATGCCTGGCTAAACTCGGCCTCAATCCAGTTGGCTGCGACCGAGGCGCGAAGGTGCGGATTTAATTGGGCTCCAAGGTTCAGTTCAGCCCCACGGCGCGAGGTGCCCGGCGCGTTCTGAAACGCCGACTGACCGCCACTACTCGTCGATACAACGATCTCATTCCGGGAATCGATCTGATACAGGTTGAGATCGGCGCGGACGGCTGGCAGCGGAGTCCATTTCGCGCCGAGTTCGCGGTGGTGGCTGACCGACGCATTAAGGCTCGGATTGAACTCGGCAATCGGCGCAGTGCCCAGCACGCGGTAGGCGACTTCGGAGAGGGTCGGCGTTTCGAACCCTTTGCCATAGTTGGCATACAGGTTGAGGTCGCGCGCAGCGTGGAAGGTAAGGCCCACTACCGGGCTGGTTGCATGAAAGCGCCGTTCACCCGAACCATTGCGGTTGTCCGCAAGATAGTTGTCATCGCTAGAAAATTGAATCGAACTTGAACGAACGCCGGTGACGACCGAAACCTGGTCCGAGGCAAGAAAAGTCGCCTGAGCAAACACATCGCTGTTCTGGGCTTTGTTCAGTTCATCCCGCGTGAGTGTGGTGCGTTCGCCCAGGTTGGCGGCCCCACCCTGCCGCACTTCACGGGAGCGATCAAAATCGTATCCAGTCGCAAGGAGCACCGGGACACCACCCACCTGGGACCGGCCGTTGAGTTGGAGGGCGGCGCCGAAATACGACCGATCGAGACCGACCCACGATCCGTTGTAATTGGCCGTATTAATGGCCCCTGACCCCGCTTGAAACTGCAAGTTGTCGCGCGTCCCGTAATACGTTCGCGCGGTCAGCGACCAGTCGGCATCAAGCGTATGGGTGATCGAACTGCCGATCTGGTTTTGGGAAACGGCTTTGCGGACCCGAAAATCGCCGGCAGTGCGGTTCGCCGTTCCCGTCCCAGCTTGCGTCGGATTGGCTGCGAGCTGATCTCGATCGAGTCCAAGTGGATCTTTCGCGAGTGGCATATCAAACTGGTTAAAGACGACCTGCATTCGGGTCGAGGGTGCCAGCGCGAAGCTCAGTCTGCCGTTGAACTGATTGCGTTCCGCAGCACTGTTGTCGCGATACCCATCAAGCTTGAACGTACTGTAATCCGCGACGATTCCGACCGAGCCAGAACGCCCTGCGTACTGCCAGTCAGTACGTTGCAAGCCATACGAGCCACCGTAGGCCTGGGCGCTGAACTCTGGGGTTTCCGGGGCTTCGCGGGTAAAGGCCTGAATCACGCCGCCCGATGCGTTGCCATAGAGTTGTGCCAGCGGACCACGAAGGACTTCGATGCGCTCGGTCGAGGTCAAACTAATTGATGACCCTTGCGCTTGACCATCGGGCGTTGTGGCTGGAATGCCGTCAATCAGCAAGCGAATTCCCCGGATCCCAAAGCTCGCCCGAGAACCAAAACCACGAATCGAAACCTGCAGATCCTGGGCGTAGTTTTGTCGATTCAGAATGGTCAGACCGGGCACTTGTTTGAGGGCCTCCGAGAGGTTCACCTGAGGGCCGCCATCCTCAATCGCTGCTCGCCCAACGGATTGAATCGCCGCTGGCGCATCAAAGCTGCGCTGTTCGGATCTCGACGCTGATACGACCACATCGGCGAGGGCCTGGCCCTCGGCCTGACCCTGTGCTTGGGCCAGCGTTTGGGCAAATGCGGGCTCAAGGACCACGCCTGTGACCAGCAGGCTCGCGCAGACAGTGATTCGTGTATTCATCAAGTAATCCATTATTTCTCGGAGACGTCGACTTTCAACGAGGCGTACCAGGCCGCCAGATTGTCAATCTCGCCATCCGTTAATGGTTTGGCCATCAGTGACATCACTTCATGCGAGCGTTTTCCGGACCGGTAATTGCGCAATTGTTCGACGGTATAGACCTCGGGCTGACCCGAGAGGTTCGGTACGTTGGGCTGCATCGATTGCCCGAGCGGCCCGTGGCACATCGCGCACGTTACGCTGGCCTTGGCCTTTCCTGCGGCGACATCGGCCGCGAGGCTGATCGTGGGCACAGCGCTCAACAACGTGATCATTGCGCTGCTGATCACAGCCGTCTTGCCCGTACCTTCTAAAAACTTCAACCGCCTTAACACCTTAGCCTCCTGCAAAAAAAAGGACGGTGGCCAGGTGACCGCCGTCCTTCAGAGTCTGGGTCCTCATCAGGTCTGAATCAGATCCTAATTAGGGTCCCCGCCTCCCGCGATCCGTTCGCGGTGTACGGGGTTCGCTGTGACCTTAGTTCGAGTACGTGACGCGATAGATTGCGCCAGCATAATCGTCCGAAATCAGCAGTGAGCCATCCTTCATCGGGGCCACATCAACTGGGCGACCGCGGTAGATTCCGGTCTCTGGGTCGAGGAACCCTTCGGCAAACACTTCAGCCGGTCCCGCTGTGCCATCGGCCTTGATCGGCACGAAGTTAATCAGGCCACCGCTGGCCGCTTTACGGTTCCAGGAGCCGTGCGAGGCCACAAAAATCCCACCTTGATACTTCGCGGGGAACTTCTTCCCGTTGTAGAACGTCAGGCCAAGTTGCGCCTGGTGGGCTGGGAACTCAACTTGCGGCTTGGTCCAGACGGCGGGGGCCTTCATGTCCTTCAGATCAGGCGCGGCTGAGGTGCCAGCGATCTGAACGTTATTGCCGTGGATATACGGGTAGCCAAAGTGCTCGCCACCGGCTTTGGTGATGCGGTTGAGTTCGCCCGGAGGGGTGTCGTCGCCCATGCCGTCGGTTTGGTTATCGGTAAACCAAACGGTTTTGCTCTTTGGATCGATCTCGATACCGACCGAGTTACGAACGCCGCGCGCAACGACTTCACGCTTGGATCCGTCAAATGCGTCCAGACGCACAACGCCGCCGATCCCGAGCTTTTCATAAAGCTCGACCTTGTTGGCCGGTTGCACGTTGTAAGGCTGGCCCAGAGTCACGTAGAGCTGATTGTTGTCATCAACCCGGCACGTGCGGGCGCCGTGGTTGTATGACTCTTCCTCGACGGGGATCAGTTTGCCCTGAGGCACGACTTCGATGACCGCTACATCCGGGCCTTCATAGAAGAACTCGGCCGCTGGGAAGTTCAGCACCCGGTTGTGCTCGGCCACGATCAGGAATCCGTCCTTGGTCCAGCAAACGCCGTTCGGATTCTTGAAATTCAGCGAAGGGGCGAAGGCCTTAACCTCGTCGGCCGTCCCGTCGCCATTGCGATCGGTCACGGCCCAGACCTTGGTCTTGCGGGTACCGACGAACAGCATGTTGGTCGAGGGGGCGACGGCCATGTGACGAGCATCCGGGACGATGGCGTACAGCTCAATCTTGAAGCCGGCGGGCAACTTCACATGCTTAAGATTCGCGCGAATGGCGTCGGCATTCTTGCCTTCCTGCGGGACCACGGGGATGTTCAGGTCGGTCGTGGCGACCTTCATTTGCTGAAGGGTCGCGAGATTGTCTTTGCCCGCTTGTGCGAGCGCCAGCGTACCAACGCTGCTTCCAATTCCGGCAACGATCAGCGCGGTCAACATCTTATTAAGCTTCATCAAAGACTCCATGGATAAAATCATTCAATGTCCTGAGACAGACATCCACCGGATTATCTGGGCCGAAGACCCCAGCACGGGTTATATCGGGCTGCTTACGCGGGAAAGTCCTAGGTGGGAAAGCCCTAAGTGGGCAAGCCCTGGGTTCTTGTCAAACGATCAGTTGCGAGATCGTTTGGGTTCTTCCCACGCCCGGAAATACCTGACGTTGCAACACGTCGTGCTCAATGCCCCAGTGCTCACTCAGAACCGCTATCAACAGCCCGCGCAAGTCGTTGATGGGCGCGAGATCTCGGCCTTCGTAGAGCGCTGAGCGGGCCAGCGTGGGCCAATCACCCAGCATTCGAGCGCCGCGCACTGCGCCACCCAACACAAACGCTAGGCTTCCGGTGCCATGGTCGGTACCGCCAGTGCCATTTTCAGCCACTGTTCGACCAAACTCGGTCGCGACCACCACGACCGTGTCCGCCCATTGCTGACCCAGCCCGGACTTAAGCGCGCGCAGACTACTGTCGAGCCCCGCCAAGCGCAGAGCCAGAGCGCCTTGCACGGTTCCCTGATTGGCGTGGGTGTCCCAACCGTCCAGGGAAAGCACCGCTGCCGCGGGGCCGTTCGGTGCGATTAACAACCGGGCCGCAGCTTCGGCCATCCGGATCTGCGCGCTGTTGTTGGGGCGTTCGCCGCCCGCCGCCATCATCGGGCTTTCCGAGACGGTTTGCTGGTTGTGGACGGCGCTGGCGAGCGCGGGCGCGAGCAGCGCATCGCCCGCATACAAATCCATCAGCCGGGCCAGCGTGTCCTGTGCTGCAGAAGGTGCGGTGGATGGCGCCCACGAGCTGCTAGGTGCAGCACCTCGCAGTACCAGCGGCACGGTCGCCGCAATGGCGATCCCTTCGCGGTTAGGGGCATGCTTGGCGGCTTGATTAGGACGCGCGGCTAGTGCGCGGTTGAGCCAGCCGTCAGTGGCAGAGAACACCCGATTCGCACCACTTTCGAGTACGTCCTGTCCGTCAAAATGCGAACGGTCGCGGTACGGCGTCGCGCAGGCGTGCATGAATGCCATTTCACGATCGCGCCAGAGTTCGTGCAAAAAGGATAGGCGTGGATTTAAGCCGAATCCGTCGACCAGCGGCAGCAGACCCGTATCGCCCGACCCAGGCGGATCAAAAGCTAGCCGGCCCCGCGCCGGCCGATAGGCCGCGTCGCCATAAGGGGCGACCGCAGCCAGTCCATCCATTGCGCCGCGCAGGATCACGAAAACGAATTTGCGATCACCCGGCGTCGCTGCAAAAGCCAACTGACCAAGGCTCGCCAGCCCCAAGGCGCCCGTCTGCTGGAGGAACTGTCGCCGCGAAATCGTCAGGTCGTTTTGCAGTGGTCCTTTGAGCGTATCCGTCATGGTGTCCACTCCTATCGGCGTTGAAACTCGGGGCTCATCAGCGCCAGCACAAGGCCCTGAGTCTGGCTTTCGGCGCGACGGATCGCGCGCAGCGTCTCCGCACTCATTGCGGGACCCAATGCCTGCGCTAGTCGATCTTCCGGTCGCTCGCGATTGCCCAGACGATCGGCAAGCAACTGTGACCATTCAAGCCTCTTCATGATGGCGTCTGGTGCGGCCCAGTGGCTCGCCCGATCGGGCCAACCCGCGGGTGAGGGGGCCCGAAACGGCGGTTGTCCTAACAGGGTGATTGCGTTACGAAGGGGCGCGGGTTCGATGGTGCGCTGACCCAACATGCGCAAGCTCGAAATCAGGAATTCGGTCGGGGATTTGAATTTTCGGGTGACCACACCATCGCCCTCGGTGCCACCACCAGCCCCAACCCCATTCCAGTGCTCCGGCAGATCAATGAGTGCCTTGTGGACTGCGATGAGATCCCCGTGATGCGCGAGGAAGGCGGCCTCGAGTTGCTCAATCGCACGCACCGGCGGTTCGTCGGCGACAAAATGACAAGCCAACTGACGCGCAACGCGACGCGCCGTCGCAGGGTGTTGCGCGAGGTCTACCAGAATCGCGCGCGCTTGCTCGTCACCGCCCTCCGGATAGCGCCGTCCCAATACGGTGCGGGAACCCGGTTCGTGCCAGTCAGCGATGAAGACAAAGTCACCCGCCTGAGCGCTTGGCGCCCAACGCTGAGTTCGCTGGCTTGCAACGGTCCAACCCGTGAGTGCCTTGGCGAGTTCGGTAACGTCTGCTTGCGAATAACCGCTTTGAACGCCGAGTGTGTGGAGCTCAAGAATTTCTCGTGCGAGGTTTTCATTGAGGCCGCCATTGCGCCTCAGGCCAATCACTGAATTCGGGCCGATCGATTGCGCCTGATCGAGGTAGAGGAGCATCCCGGGGTGCTGAGCCATTCCGATCAAAAGGTCGCTAAAGCGCCCCGTGAGATTGTTGCGAATGACTTCGCGCTCGTAGAGTCCGACCCAAGGGATGGTGGTCGCTTTGGTCGCAGCGACGGTGAAATGATTGGACCAGAAATAAACCAGTCGTTCGGCGAAATCTGAGTCAGTTTGCAGACCGTGGCGAGTCCGGACCAGAATTTCTTCGGCGGCAATCTGGTTAAGTGCACGCAGGGGCATGGCGACTGCCGCGACTTGTTCGGCCGCGCTCAGGTTGCTGGGCCCGGAATTCATCCTTTCGCGCTGGGCGATCAAAAACGTCGTCAGCGCCTGGGCGATTTGTGGTCGGCCGGGCAGACTCGGCTCGTTTAACTGGAAGCTTGCGGGCTTCTCGATTTGCCGCACGAGCCAAGCCCGCGGATCGGGGGCAATGCGAGCCACATCGGCGGGGCGTGCACCGAGCCCAAAACGGTTTGCGGCAGTGAATGATTCAAGCTCGGGCATCGACCAACGCCTAATCTAGTTTGAACACAAACTCCTGAGTCGCAACGACCTCGTCGTTTCCAGCCAGACACTTATATTGCCTGATGGCTTTGGTGACCTCGTCATGAAACACCTTCGGGCCGGACAAGATTGTGACGTCCGCAACCGCGCCGTTGACAATTTTTATCTGCGCTCTGACCACGCCGCTCACCCCCTCGCGTACCGCACGGCGGGGCATATCAGGCGCTACCTGACTCGGGCAGACCACCCCGATCTCCTTCGGCTTCGGCGGCGGTGGAGGCGGCGGCGGAGGTGGGGGAGGGGGCGGCGGTGGGGCCGGTTTGGGGGGCGGAGGCGGTGGTGGCGGTGGTGGCGGCGGTGCCTCGACAACCGGAGCCGGTGCCGGCGGCGGCGGGGCAATCACAGCGGGTGCCTTGGGCGGCTCGGCCATCGCCACGATCGCCGGTGCTGATTGCACGGGAACCTGGACTTCCGGTGGGGGCACGTAGGGCGGCGGCGGTGCCACAATCTGGGGCACCTTCGGGTCCGGCGGCTCGATCTTTTTCGGCGGTGGCGGAGGCGGAGGTGGTGGCGGAGGTGGAATGATTACTTCCTGCACCACGACGGCTTCCAGTGGTTTCTTCAGGAGCTTCAAACTGTCTCGTGCAGTGCCGGCGACCAAGGCCCAGCCCAGGATCACATGCAAGATCGCGACGCTGACCAGACCGGTGACCTGGCGCGCGGATCGTTTAGGCCGCTCAATAAAACTCATGGACGTCGTCTCACCGGACGAATTGTTCGCTGCCGATGACGGCAACTTTCGTCAACCCCATCCGCTTGGTGGTAGCCATCAGGTGGGCAAACAGCTCGTACTTGGAGTCTTTGTCCGGCCGGATATGAATCTCAGGCGGCAGATCCATTTTGGAGGCTGACTGCAGGTTCAATTCCAGTTGCTGGCCGTTCACAGGCAATCCCTGCCAATAGACCGTGTTAACCCGATCAATGTCGATTTTGATAATGAAAGGCTTTTGATCAGTTTGTGGTGGTTTGCCGACAGGCAACTCGAGATTGACGGCATGAAGCTGAATCGGGATCGTGATGATCAGCATCACCAATAACACCAGCATCACATCAATCAGTGGAGTGGTGTTCATATCCATCATGACTTCATCTTCAGAAGATGAATCACCGGGGCCAACGGACATTGCCATGAGGGTCTCGAACTCGCGTGGACGGGGTTAGTGTTGACGGTAGCGCAGACAGTCAATGCTGCGGGTCAGTGATGAACGAGACTTTGGTGATCCCGGCGCGCTGGCACGCATAGATCACCTTGCCGACGCTGTTGTAACGCGAAGCCATGTCGCCGCGAATATGGACTTCGGGCTGAGGGCTCTTGGTCGAGACCATCTTCAGCTTGCCAACCAGGACCTCAACGTCATTCATTTTGGTGTCATACCAAAAAATATCACCCTTAACGTCAACTGAGATGACAACGTTTTCAGGCTTTGACTGACGCTCTTCGACGGTTTCCTTGGGCAACTGCAACTGGATTGAAGTCGTGACCACCGGAATCGTGATCAGGAAAATAATCAGCAACACGAGCATCACGTCGACCAGGGGCGTCGTGTTGATCGCGTTCAAGACCTCGTCCTCGTCTCCGGACGAACCCACATTCATCGCCATGGCAGGCCTTCTCGGAAAGTCGGTTCAGGTGACCCAGCCCACGTCAAATCAACGTTTGACGTGGGCCAGCAGGGCAGAGTGCAACTCGCCCGAGAAAGCAGAGACCGCCTCCATCACTTCCTTGTTACGACGCACGAGCCAGTTGTAGCCCAACACTGCGGGCACAGCGACGGCCAAACCGATCGCGGTCATGATCAGTGCCTCACCGACCGGGCCGGCTACTTTGTCGATACTGGCCTGGCCCGAGATACCGATGCTGACCAGCGCGTGGTAGATCCCCCAGACGGTGCCAAAAAGACCGACGAAAGGGCCTGTGGAGCCGACGGTAGCCAGCACGGCCAAACCCATCTGGAGACGGCCCTGGACCTTTGCAGAGGTACGTTGAACCGAAGTGCCGAGCCAGGTATGCAAGTCCACGTTGGCGCTGACGCTGCTGAATTTGTTCGCACTCTGGAGGGCCTTGTCCCCGATGTAACGGAAGGGGCTGTCTTCGTCGAGGGCTTGGATCTTGGCAGTGACCGCACCTGATGACCAAAACTCGTCATCAATTGCTTGAGCTTGCTTAAGGATTTTGCCTTGCTCGATCAACTTGGTGATGAGTACGTACCAGGTTCCCATGCTCATCAGAATCAAAATCAGCAAGGTTCCGCGAGCGACGAAATCGCCTTGGGCCCACAGGGCACCGATGCCATAGGGGTTTGCCGCCGATTCAGACGATGCAGTTCCAGCGGGCGCAGTTTGCACGCCTTGGGCGCCAGCGCCCGTTGAAGCCGTTGC